>Ga0207996_1000413_pt1 | contig 38490 bp, 36 predicted proteins | sample AntAceMetag02UKG_FD_184773 | JGI IMG/M metagenome (GOLD analysis project Ga0207996, IMG submission 184773) | Saline lake microbial communities from Ace Lake, Antarctica - Antarctic Ace Lake Metagenome 02UKG (SPAdes) (version 2) | ecosystem: Environmental > Aquatic > Non-marine Saline and...
AGTCGCTGCCTGGAACGATGACAGAAACAACCGCCAAACCAACGTGGATTGGCAATTTAAGACAAATGATGCCCGTATTAAGCTAAAGCGACTTTATCCGAAACTTTAAATTGTATGGTGCACTAGGCGTAAATCATTGTTCAAAAACAACAGGGTAACCCATTCAGGTAGCCTGGGTGTCTTCCCGCTTTTGGGTACATTAAAAACTGTAGACTTCTCGGGTATATTTTGCCCGTCAGAATTGAGTAACAATGCTGATGTGTGAGAATCTAATGATATTTTCCTGTCAAGTAAGCCCACTATTAATTCAGCTCGTTGCTTTATTGAAATATCTTTAATAAATAAGAGAATCTGCCGCAGCTTTTCTGTTTCCAGTTCCTCTACTCCAAGGTCACGGAAAAAGTTTTCTTCCTCTTTGTTCGCTACAGGAACTATGTTTCCAAACGCTGACTTTGGTAACCATGATTCACAGGCTCCCGATAACATTCGAGCTTGCTCCGCTATTTTCACTGTACCTTCTAATGTTGGAACAATCTTTCGTTGTGCGGCTGCTTTTAGTAGCTTTTCGGAGAACCCCTCACGTTCAAGATCGTTGGAATATGTTTCTTGACCCATCAACATCCTAAATCCAGCATTTGGACCTGTTTGATATAACTCAGCTCGTTCCTCAGCTACTTGGGCTAAAAAGGTGGCTAATTTTTCAAGGACATAGGTATTACTCTTACATTCTTGGGTATGCTTTCGACTTTGATCCAGCTCTAAAGTTGCATGGCAAACAACGGGCAAAGGTAGCCTTATATTCGTTGGAAAATGAGAGAAGAGTGGAGATGTTTTTAACTCATCGAAATCTTCTCCCTCTGGCACCGCCACAATCAACTCATAATATAAAGGGCTCTCCTGGCCTGTCTGTAGCTTCTGCTCAGGGACTTCTCCTTGGGCTTTGTGTACTTGCCAAATTCCTAAGGGCAAATCGTCGTTCATGACCATGTATTGTCGGCCACTTTTATCTTTTTTCCATGTACGTTCCTCTTCCCCGTGTACGAAAAAACGTATCTCATCTAAATGATCAACAAACAGTAAGATCTCCGGTTGCAATGAATTAATTTGTTCACGAGCTTTATCCAAATACGAATTGTCTTCAAAGGGTATTCCTATCGTTGTGGTGTATCCCTCTTCCTGCAATTGTTTGCAGCGTTTTTGCATATATCGAGCAGCCGTACCTTCTAAAAAGCTATCAACATTGCCATCCCTGGTGTAGCCTGGAAAAGGCAAGATAGGGATAGGCAGAATGTTCTTATCTTTCCTTTCATTTATTATTAAATCATTAAGTTCTGAATTTTCTTCTTGAAGTTCTTTTAACTTCGTCTGTGATACTTTTTTGCTGTAAACGAGATTTAACGAATCACTGAAAATCATTGGCTCGTTTGTTCAGTTCAATATCGAACGAAAACCTAACCCCTTATTGCCGATGAATTGCTTTTGGTTATGCCGTTTTGGGCTGAAATGTTTTGTCTCCAGGGATAAAATACCACCAGTGGAAAATGGTTCCCCAGTATTGCCTATAATTAGCCCTTCTTGCTGTAATTCAATAAGTACTTTTCCGGCGACAGAAGCTTTGCGAGCCTGGTCAGCGGCGTTTTGCAATATTTCCAGAATTTCTCGCCCTTTATAATCATGGGTTGTAGCTAACTCAGCTCGATATTCAGCGATCAGATTCTCAGGTTTCGCTAAATACGAATTGCGAGTTTTATTTTCTGCGTTCTTTAACCAATCAAACCATTCTGCTGTTGTCTGGGGAACAACCCACGAATTATTCATTTATCATTTCCCGCCAGGCCTCAAAAATCATAACCATCGCCATGGTATCAAGTTCACAATACCGAAGAAGGGCATTCGAGAGTTCTTCTCTTTCATGCTCTGTCATCTCGCTAAACTGCATACGTCCATAAGCGGTCAGCGCAGCTCCACCATTATTCAATTCATCATCCTCTCCATTTATCACTTCAAGCCATTGCCAATCCTTAAAATTCAGGCTTTCTATCCCGTCCTCTGTCCCGTAAATGGGCCTAGAATATTTTTCCTGCAGGTAGACACTGGAATTCAATATTGCAGGAAGGACTGCTTTTATTGAGTTAGAACCGTGGGTTTGTGGGTCATAGTAATATCGTTTAACCATCACCATTAAATCCACCATGTCCCTGTCACCTTCCCAAGAGTCAATGTTGGATTTTGTTGAATGGGTAAACTAAATTCTAGTTCTTGTAATACTCAGATTGCCCAATTATACAAGATTATGAACATAATTCCGTTATAATAGCAAATTGTTCCCAACAGGGTCTAAGGTATTGTTGGTGCTGTCTCTGGTGACAAGTTTATTTTGAGATTGTCTTGAATGGAGATTACCAAAATTTGATAGCAAATTCTTAAATTTTAATACGCCAATTTCATATACGCCTCCCTGATCTCCTCTGGTTGGATGCAAAGGTAATCAAGCGTCTGCTTCTGGCTGGTGTGGTTGAACATGACCATCAACTCCGGAATTGACGTTCCGACCCGTTTTCGTTGATGAACACCCCAAGTTTTTCTCATGGTATGCGAACCGTAGTTGCCGTCAAGGTTGATATCGTTGCACCATTTTTTTACGAGCTGGGTAACCGTTTTCACGTTTAGAGGGCCGCGCTGGCCTTGGAACAGGCTGTCGGTATCTTTGTATTTACCATGGAGGGCTACAAGCAACCTTTGAATAGCAGTGGTAGCCTCTTGATTTAATGTGATTCGTCGTTTCTTGCGGGTCTTTTTTTCGATTATCTCGATTTCATGGCCGGGTTTGATATCCTTCATTTGGTCTATGGTCAATCGAAGGATGTCGGATGCCCTCAAGTTTGTATTGATACCAATTGAAAAGATTGCAGAGTCTCTTGCCGAATCAGCAATAAGTTTCTTAATTGCCCTTACATCTTTTAATCTGTGGATCGGTTGAACTTTCATTATGTCTCCTGCTGTTAGTAATCTTGGATCATTCTATGATCCTGGTTAGCAAAAAGACACGAGTTTATTTGATGGCTGTTTGGCCGTAGTTCCCAAACGTAAGTAGGGGTAGATTTTATGAAAACTGGAACCTTTTTGAATAAAATGGAACCAGTCTAAAATGGTAAAACAGGTATGTGCAAATAAGAACCCCTTTACTGAAGGTAGTGCTGACTTATGGATTTTCGGCTGTGACCCATTTTTTTACTGACAAGGCTCAAGGATTCGTCATAACTCAGACCCTTTCCTTGTGCTCGCACTACTTCCCTCTGACAAAAGTTCCACCTCAAACTATGGCTAGAGGCATAAAACTGCTCAGACTCAAATGCTGAGGCTCTCAGTCGCCTTAAATACGTTTTATACTGAAAGCTGAATTCACCGTCCCCTTTGATGATTTCTGCAACCTGCTTATATAATTCTGATGTAAGCTGTATTTTTCTACGTCTGCCGCCTTTAGTGTTGGTCAACAAGATTATACCGTTGCCAATCAAATTCTTTTCCGTAAGATGGCTGCATTCTTTGACACGGCAACCACCAACATATTGCAACTCTGCTGCAATCTTGTAGACACCGTTCAGACCGTCAATAATAGCCTGCGGATCATCATACCCTCTGCTTTTAACATCTCTACCAAGGCTTGACCGTGCTTGTTGTCTGGTGGACTCTATGGCAGTTGTCCAGCGATGATCTCGTTTGTAGATGGCATTGAGTCCCGCACTCATTTTGCCAAGAGCAGCGGCGTAGGTACTGTAAGTCTTGTACCGGACACCGCTTGCGATCTTGATCTGCAACCATTGTTGAACATGAACTGGTTGGACACTTGCAGCATCTTCCAGGCCATGTTCATCACGACACCACTGGAGAAACTGTGTTCCTATTGACCGGTACTTTGTCATTGTTGCAAAACTGTAAATGCCAATAGCCTGTCCGGTTGCATGACCGCTAGCAATGCCTGCTGCTTTGGCTTCTTGTTTTGCGGTATGACGTGCCTGGCCGATCCGGTCAAGTTTGCGGAATATCTGTCCGGCCTGATTCCTGCAATTGCCTCTCATGTTGTCTCCTGTATCAACTATCTGCTGAATTTATTTTCTTGATCCTGGAACGTTTAAAAACGTAAGGGGCTGTTCAGTTGCTGCCTTTATCTGGCTGTGTCAGGTAAAAGCAGCAACCTTCGGTTTGATGCTGATTTCTCTCTCTTCTTTGCAACTGTGTATTCAATACACATCAACGTTTCAGAAGAGCGTAAGATCTTCTGCAGGTCACACAGGTACCAATTGAAACCTGTGCAATGAGCTGCCGCCATGCTCTAAAACTGGCGTATTGTTTAAATTAAAAAGAGGAATGCAATGACACCACAACGAAAACAATTAGAACGGCTGTTGCTCAAGTACTGGCAAAACCAAACATCAGACCGCAGGGGCGAGCTGTGCAGACAAATAGGCATTGAATACGGGCAACTGCTAGCTGTTATTCAATCGGCATGGCACGAAGACAAAACAAAGCCACATACTGAAACGAGAAAGAAGCGGCTGCTGCAAATTAGAGCAGCAATCAGTGCCCCAAGGTTCGGGAAAATTGGTCAAAAATTCATGCTTCGACATTTTATTGAAGCACTGGCTTTACAGACTGACGGGGCAAACCCCAGAGAGATCTCAGCATATTTAGCGAAATTTTACAGATTCAAAATCTCACCAGCATATCTAAAACGCGTGATGGAGGCTGCGGCCTTATGAATATCACCAAACTGACTCCGATCATCAAACACCCCCAGACGCTACCGTCGGTAATCTTTTTCTGTATAGGCCTCCTTACTGGATATCTGCTGTCAGGTCGTGTGGACACGGTTCTGCTCAATTTTCAATATTTGCTATATAACCGCTGGTGGGCGCTGCTTGGGCTGTTTCTGCTTGGCATTGTCGGTTGGGTTCATTTCCGCGTTGAACAGGAGAAAATGGCTGAAAATTTGATTTTACAGCTCGATACTTTGAACGCTTTGAAAAAGCGAGCCGCTGCCGATGTATCTGAAGAATGGAAGCAGGTGCGTAGTCAGTATGTCAGTATTGAGGAGATGAGGATGTCGATCCAGAGTGGTCAGCAACAATTATCCAGTCAATGGAAACAGTTGAGTAGGGAGAGGATAGCTTATCTCAGGTTTGCAGAAGAAACCGCGATCAAGATTGAGAAAAAATCAAAAGTGCTCGTTGGGGGCATAGAAGCAAAAGACCCATCAAAATCGGCAAGATTTCGAGCAGAAAATCAACGCTTAGTGAAACATCTCCGTTCTGCGCCCCTAAAACTAAAATCACAGAGGAGTGTAAGATCATGACATTTGAACAAGTAGTTGCAACTGTTCCACTTGCTGAGACATCCGTTTTTGAGATTATCACGGGATTGGGAGTCATCCTTGTGGGGGTTCCGGTAGCTACACTGAGTGTTGGTATGATTTGTATAGTTTGGTATGGAGTCTCCAAAAACTTTATTCTCAGGCGAGGCTATAGGGGGCTTTATTGTGATTTACGATCTCTTATTGATTGGATGGACTATCAATAAAGTAAGGCCATACAAGATTACCCCTCAATCGGTAGTATTTCTGGTAGCCCCTTTCTTTTTTCAGGTAATAATTCTTCAGATTTTTCCTAATGCAAATGGTTACTGATTATTACGGTTACCGGTTCAAGTAACCAATAATCAGTGGTTTTTTGTTCATCCAGTAAAAAATACTTTTTGCAAAACCTCATATGAGTTGATTGTACCGGATTTTTTATAGGTTTTATTGCCTGTCAGGCGTGGACGATGATGGGGTTTGTTTTTTTCCAAAAAGAAGGGGGGGAGAAAAACAAGGCAATAAGTCTGTAATCTGACCATTGAGAGTTTTTTTTGAAGTGAAAAAAATTTAATCGCTATCATAGGATTTTGTTTATGAAAAAAAATCTTTGCTTAGATGAGCCAATTTTTAGTTACAAAATGGCTTGTATTGGCCAGCTCGAAGCTCATCTAAAATCCAACACGTGATTTATTTTATAAAAGTATTCTCGGGTGAGTGTAACAACAAATGTAAGTATCGGTGCATAAGTGAAGCATAAAAGGTGCATTGAGGGGTGCATTTAAGGTGCGTGAATGCTTCTTGTGATCTGGGGTGTTTGTTCGTAATTATATAAAGAATACAGGTAGTAAAAAAGTATTATGACGAAGAAAAATCTTGACATATGTTTTGAGAGGATCCATATTTGTTAGTATCGATAGTTATTAAATATAACAATTAGGAGAGTCATGGAAAAAAACAACACTCAAACCACAGTCACAACTCAAGTCAGGATCAAGCAAGAGGTGCTCGATAAAATTGTGCGGCATTTGCGAAATTCGAACACACCTGGTCACCTTCTTGGCATACAGAAGACGCCCTCAAATCCCAAGCTCATTGAGAATATTGTGGAGAGATATTTCAAACTATTTAATCAAAATAGAGGGCAGATGCGTAACGACCAGAACAGATTGGAAAAACTAGAGCAGGAAATGACAGAAATGAAAGAGATGTATGGCGAATTTAAAACTTTAATGGAGGAAAAACACAATGGCTAATATGAATGTGCCACTACCCAAATCTGTTTTCGAGAGGGATTATGCAGAAAAAAGAAGAGTATATGTGGAGGATCTAGTGGGAATTGGAAAATCTGCTGAGAGTCGCCTATTCGACATTGCCGAAAGGTGCGACGAAGAAGAGTGGCAGTGGGAGTGGGATTTTATTGGTAGGCAGGGACAAGGGAATTTTGGCGAATTAACAGTCCTGCCTACCAATAAGTAACGCAAATGCCATATGTTTATGAAAAACGAAAGGCACTTATTCTCTTATACCATAAAGTTATGATCGGGAGAAGAATAATAAGTAGCCTTTCCAAATTTGTATTTAATTTGGAGATTTTATGGAAAAAATGTATTCGCTTGACGAGGCTACCAGTGCACTAGATTTAACCCCTGGTAGTGGTGGTTGGTACAATGGCCATTGCCCACACCCTGACCATGATGATCAAAATCCCAGTTTTGCAATGATCGTTGATGAGGAGACAGGGAAATTGCGGTCTTATTGTCATGTCTGCAACGATCAAAAAGCGGTTTTTCTGGCAGCAATTGATGTTATCAGGAATTTCCTTGCAGATGGTCATAATGAAGAACAGCAGGAGACTGAACCTGTCGTTGCAGCAGGTTCAATTGGTTCTGGATCACCTAAGGAGTTTAGGCAAGAAATCGCCAAAGAAATATGGGAACAGGCTGATTTTGACACTGACCTTATTCAAGGGTATCTGAAAAACCGAGGTCTTTCTGGGGCGATACCGGCGTCTATCCGCCAAGCGCATCTTGAATATGTACCCAGGTCAGGCGTACGCTTCCCAGCTATGCTTGCTGAAGTCACAGATAGTACTGGACAGATAACCGGTATCCATAGGACATTTTTGTCGAAGGATGAAAATGGAAATGTTTCCAAGGCCGATGTGGATTCACCGAAAAAAGCACTTGGTGTTATAAAGGGATCGTCAGTTCATTTGAGTGATGACTATGACGGTGTCATTCATTTAGCTGAGGGGATCGAGACTGGGCTTGCAGTCCAGGAGGCTCTTGGAGTCCAAGCGCAGGCAGTACTTTCGGCAAGCAATCTATCTTCAGTTGTTCTGCCTGATGACATTGAAGAGGTATGGCTATGGGCTGACTCTGACCGGTCGGGCACAGGTGAAAAAAGTGCAAAAAACGCTGCCCAGAAGTTTGTCAAAGAAGGCAAAATGGTTTTTCTCTTACTGCCTCAGGCTGATATTCCAGATGGTCAGGAGAGCCTTGATTGGTTGGATATGGGGGCAGAGGAAATTGTTGCTGCATCGGAGCGTCCAACTGAATTTAATGCAGACCCATGGGGTAATATAACAATGCCTGAGGGTTTTGTTATCAAGCGGAATGGCGTTTTTTTTGAAAAGGCTATAAAAAACGGTACTAAGTTGGTACCAGTAACAACTGGTGCTATGTGGTTGTCAGGAAAACGAATCAACCTTGCCACAGGAGAAACTGACCTGAGTGTTTCTTGGTATGATCAGGAAACGAAGCAAGTATCAAGTCGCTGGCTTAACAGGGGGCAATTGCTAAAACGCAGCACGCTTCTTGATATGGTCGAGTTGGAACGATTCCCTGTTTATGATGGAATTCATGGTGACGCCGTAGTTTATCTGGCTCTTTTAGAGCAAAGCTGTTCTTTGAAAACTGAATTAGTTGTCAGTAAGCCAGGTTGGAATAAAAATAAAGATGATGAACAAATTTTTATCACTGGACATAGGCTGCAGAAAACTCAAGATGTTCTTTTTCATCCTGAGTCTGCCTATCAAAGTTACGCCGATGCATTAAAACCATCAGGCAATTTTGAACAATGGTTACAAGTTATCCGGCCAATGGTCGAGCAGTATCCAATTGTTTTGTTTTCTATGCTGGCTGTTCTTTGCGCCCCTCTTTTGAGGATTCTTGGATCTCCTAATTTTATAGTGGATTTTTGGGGTCGTACCAGTGTTGGAAAAACGTCATTACTTCAGGTTCTTGCTTCTGTATGGGGAAAACCTTCAGGAACAGGAGGACTGATTCTATCTTGGAATAATACAATAACTTTTTCTGAGCGGTTGGCGGCATTTTTTGGGCGAGGTCTGCCGATTTTTTTTGATGATTCACAGACTGCATCTGATCGACTTGTTGAGGTTATTACATATATGCTCGCGAATGCTAGAGGAAAGGGTCGTGCAAAGCCTTATAGCCTGAAGGAAGTAGACACTTTTCAGGTTGTGATGTTTGCCACGGGAGAAAAACCACTAACTGAAGCATCCTACCCTGGTGCCAAGGCTAGGGTGATTGAAATTGACGGGACTCCTTTTCCTGAGATTGACCCAACTATACTGCATGAACTCAAAAAAGTAATAATGCTAAATTATGGACATCTTGGAGATTTATATATTGCAAGAATGTTGCAATACGAGGCAAATAATTTACGCGACGTTCATGAATATTATTTGCAACATTTTACTGAACGTGCCACCAATGAAATTGGCTACCGTTTTGCTTCGTATTTTGCTCCAATCAGGATAGCAGGAGTTATTGTGTCTGCAATCCCACAAATGAAATGGGTTGAACCGTTGATTGATGATGCACTTGGACAATTGTGGGATCAAATAACTGTTATCATGGATGAAACGGATATGAGCCAGAAAGCCTTACAGGGAATTGCGGCATGGATAGAATCTAATCGAAGCCATTTCTCAATTCCAGGGGTAGTGGTTGATCAAGGTCCTACTTTTGGAATGATTAAAGCCAAAGAAGGTTATGTGGCTGTTATTCCTCATATTTTCAAGCAGGCGCTTCAGGCCTTGGATATCCCTTCATCTGCTGCGGTTTTGGCTGAATGGAAGAAAAAAGAAATATTGATCTTTACCCCAGGCAGAAATCAAAAGCAGATTAAGATTGGAATCCGACCAGTCTGGTGTATTTGTATTCAGTATGAGGCCCTTTTTCCTGAGATTGATGGAGATCAGGCTACAGCCCCATCAGCACTTATTGGTGTTGACGGTACCCAGCCCACTTTGCCCAATTAATCTGGACCTTTTTCATAGTAACCAGTAATCATTTTTATTTTTAATAAACTCGGTAGTTTTAGCAACAAAGTTGTGCCTAGATTTCGTGATATTTTAATGGTTTTGGTTACCATGATTATAGGTTTTTATGGAGTAAGGCAATTCTTTGGATTGCCTTACTCTTGAAAGATATATTTTTACATGGAGTTTTCTATGATTCAAAAGTGTGCCCCAACTTTAGTAACAGATGTGTTTGTAAACTCAATTGATCAAGCAATGAGCCAGCAACTGATGGCAGGACGTCAAGGGACCTTAGAAAACATAATTTCTGGTACAGTTGGGCAGGTTTTTCAAGAAATGGAAAACCGGCAGCAAGCTCAAAAAGATGCTGCTGCTCCTACGATATTGGATTGTGCTCTGCAATACATTGCAGATCGTTGTGAGACTGGCTTTTTTACAAGTAAAACTGCTAAAGAAAATATGGCGATAATCCAATGTATTGTTCGGATTATTGGAGATAAAGCTCTTAACGATATCACTTATCAAGATACTGTAGCCGTGAGAAAAACCCTGCGACAATTACCCCCAAATATAAATAAATCTCCAAAATGGAGAAATTTATCCATTGGTCAAATTTTGGATCTTCAGCCGGGTAGTACCTTATCGCTTCAGAGTGTTAATAAATATCTGAGCAGATTTTCGACCTTTTTAAATTGGTACCAAAAAAGAGGAATGATACAAACAAATCAATTCCATGGGGCTAAAATTAAAGGGAAAGAGAAGGCCTCGGCTAGCAGGAAGGTTTTTACAATGGATGATTTACAGCTTCTTTTTTCAGTAGAGAATTTTCAGTTCAAGCCTCAAGATATTTGGCGGGGCTATATAATGCTTATCGCCCTGACCTCCGGTATGCGTCTTGAGGAAATTTGCCAGCTGGAATGTTGTGATATTGTAACCGTTGATGGACTCCCCTGTTTCGATATCAATGACAATGGTGGCAAGCGACTTAAGAATAGCTCGTCTCGGAGGGTAATTCCCATTCATTCAACCCTAGCCAGTCCTGGTGAGTTCCTGAGTTTTGTTGAGCAGCAGGCGATATACGGTAAAAGAGCATTTCCCAAACTGAAACAAATTAATGGAAGTTATGGTCATAGCTATTCCAAATGGTTCCGAAAATATAGAGAATCTTGTGGAATTTATGACCCTGGAAAAGTTTTCCATTCGTTCCGACACACAATTACTACTTTTTTCAAAGAAGATGATGTTCCCGTCTATGTCGCTGCTGAAATCCTGGGTCACAGTGTAAAAGGATTAACTTATGGCCAATATGGGAAGGAGAGTTCCGTCTCAAAAATGAAAACAGTTATTGAGCAGCTTCCTTTTGAATAGGGTAAAATAATTCTATTCTTATTTCGTGTGGTAAAAGGAGCGGCATAGCTTGCTGCTCCTGCACATTATAGTAACCATTAAATCACTGTAACCACCTTATAATGGGTGCCATTGTGATAAGAAACTTTAAAATATAGTCTTTTTTTTCTAAAAGAATAATTAATGACATTATTTAACTTGCTTGTGGAGATAGGTCTTTCCAAGGCCTAACCCTATATTGTTCTATTGCAAAAAGAACTGGCTATGATGCCGAGTTTGCCTTAACAATGCGTTTAGCCGAGACAATACGACGTTATCTTGCCAAGGAACAAATATGCCAAATTTACAGATAAAAAAACCAAAAAAGTTCTGCGGTGATTTGTTAGGTGAATACCTTGCGGGCGGTTTGGGGCGGATGCAGAAACGAGATATAGATATCTTAATGTTGCATCTTTTAATGCAAGATGGCCAGTATTCTTTTCCAAGAGATATTTTCAAAGCCGCACGAGAACTTAAACTGACTGAAACCAAAGTTCGCAACCTATATCAAGAAGTACAGCTGAGGTACCAACATTTAGAAGAAGCGCAAGCTAAAGCTGTTCTTGTTGAACTAATCGAGAAAAAAGCATTTGAACTTAAGGGTGAGCGATTTGTATTCGTAGTCAGAAATCCAATGCTTGGCCAATATTTTCAAGAATGGGTTGCAAGTGTTGACGGGTTTACCGACTCTTCTTTTAATTCAAACTTGGTCTCGATTAATAAGGATGTTTTCCAAAAGGTTCTCGGTAAAATTTCTGTGAGGGAATTTTCCGAATTCCCAGAAGAAGCTGATAACTTTAATCAGCCCAAGAACAGACCAGGTGTTCTCAGGTTATTCATTAAAGAATTTGCCAAATCTGCAGGCAGTGAAGCTGGAAAAATGTCAGTTAAAGGACTAGCAGCTGCACTAGGTGTGATTCTTGGTGTTGCTGGCTAACAAGAAAAGTATGTAGTCGGAAGCATTACTAGATACAGTATGAACACCTACATGTAAGGTGTAACCCTGCTCAATGCCGCCCCATAATCTAATTTTTCAATGGCACTCTTGAGAACCTGTACATCATTTGATTTGATGTAAACTTCTTCGGTGGTGGTTCTGCGTTTTCCATTACCGGTAACATGACCCGCTATTTCAGAAATCAATATGGAATCAACACCTGCTCTATAAAGTTCAGTTATTGCTGTATGGCGCAAAGCATGGAAGTCCTTATTTCTCGTTTGGGTGAGGCCACATTTTCTGCGGTATCGGTTATACCATTTGGATATGGCTTGGCCGTAGCCATCTCGGCCATCGTTAAGTTCAGGAAATAGTTTTCCAGGGCAATTTTGGGCATATTTAATCAAGCCAAGGGATATCAAATTAGAATGTACAGGTACCAGTCTCTCAGTATACTTTTTCTGTTTGGATGTGATAAATCTAAAGCACCAGATCCCATGTACTTGCTTTATGTCCCTGCCATTTAATTGGCCAATCTCACCCTGTCTTGCCGAGGTGTATAGGGCAATCAATGCTGACCATCGCCTATGCGGTTTGTGGGATTCGGTTTTGAAAAGATCAGGGCTGAATAGGGCCGCAATATCGTCACTTGTTAACATATCACGTTTCTGGTTGGCCTTTTTGTCCTCTTGGATAGGCTTTTTACGGAAGTAATTTCTTGAAATATATTCACGCTCCTCGGCAAAGTTGAACAGAGATGCGACCCTACGCATATACTTATTTATGGTGGTGTCGCTTAAGGTGACAGGAGGTTTTGCTTTGAGTATTTGGTCGATGGTTAACCCTTTCCACTTTGGGCTTTTATTCATATTAGGAGGCAACATTTTCAATGTTGTCCTAAAGCTGTCAGCAGACTGATGGCTCAGGTCAGATAAAGGTATATCTCCGACAATTTCTACAAGAACATTAAAAATTGCTAAGTTCTCATTCTTGGTCTTCGGTTGCCAGCTATTTTCCGTTTCTTGACATTGAACGTATTGGTCAATTAACCCTTTGATTTTGAGATGTTTTTGTATTGGTTTTTTGGTTAAAGTGGTTACAGGGCGATGGCTAATAACAGGTTGTTTTTCACGGTAACCACATTTGTCACTCACTTGGTTGGACTCTCTAAAAAAATGAGTAGTACCATGCCTTAGGGCCGTATCAAGGTCTTGTTTGTCGTTAATACCAGCTTGAAACAGCTCATCAGATAGTACAGCAAGGAAACGTGCTTTTTTTACCGCAAGACCATAACTGGTGGTTTTAAGAGATCTTCGAATTTCTCGTTTACCGAGAGCAGTTTTTAGATGTTTTGGGATGGCCATCCTGAAATAGTAAATTCCAAAGCCATTTTGAAAAACATAGGTAGGTGTGTGCATTGAAATATATGAGTTAAGGTTGAAGGTTTGTGATTCTAGATTAGAATAAACCAAAACTCATAAATAGTACAGTATTGCGGCTATTTAGGTGGTGTGTTTGCTAGTAAATGTACCACTAATGCCCCATTCGATGCCCTTTTCGATATTTGTGTCGAATCTCTAAAAACAAAAAACCGGCAAGTAGTTGTATTTGTTAAAATAAACAACTTGCCGGTCGTCGAATGGTGGAGGCGGCGGGAGTCGAACCCGCGTCCAAAAATGCTCCCCTCTCGTATCTACATGCTTAGTCCCGGGCTTTAATTTTCGCGTCAGGGGCCCCGCCGGAACCAGAGTACACTGACACTATCCTGCTAAATCTTATTCTTATGCCGGCAGACGCAGTAAAAGAACCAGCCCGTTAGTCGGCGCTCCGATCCAGCCTTACGGGCGAAGGCTGGGGGAACGGCACAGCAGTCTAAGCTGCCAGTGCGTAGTTATAATCGTCGGCGATTATAATTAAAGTACCATCGGTTTTACGAGCAGACAGAAAGCTCGGCATGCAACGTAAAGCTTACACATCCCTGTCGAATCCGTTTCGCCCCCATATATTTTGAATTTTGTATTTAAAATCAACTATTTCAGCCAACCTGTTTAGTGCGCATCACACGCTGCAGGTCACGGTCACTCTGTTTCTCTTTCAGAGATGCCCGTTTGTCGTACAGTTTCTTTCCGCGTGCAAGGCCAAGCTCAACTTTTGCTTTGCCATTTCCTATAAAGTAAATCTTCAAAGGAATCAGCGCAAGTCCCTTTTCCTTTAATTTTCCAGTGAGTTTACGCAACTCCCGTTTATGAAGGAGGAGTTTCCTGACCCGCATGGGTTCGTTCGGGTTGTGGGTGGCAAAGCTGTACATGGAAATATGGACGTTATAAAGGTAGAGTTCACCACGAGAATCGATTTGGGCATAGCCATCACGTAGATTTGCTTTACCGGCTCGGAGTGATTTTACCTCAGGCCCGTTCAATACGATTCCCGCTTCATATCTGGTATCGATATGGTAGTTGTGGAAGGCCTTTTTATTTTTGGCGACAATTTTGACCGCCTTGTCTGTACCCGTATGTCCCATTTTTCTTCGTATTTATTCAGCGGTTACCCGCATGGCTTCTTCGTAAGTAGTAATTCCCAGTTTCACCTTTTCCCAAGCGTCTTCCCGTAAGGTAGTCATTCCTTCGCGTATTGCAAGCTGTCTTATCTCATCATCATTTTTTCCAGCGCTGATCATTTTTTTCATCTGATCCGAGAGGGGGAAAATCTCAAAAATTCCACACCTTCCTTTATAACCTGTGCCTCTGCATATTCGGCATCCCTTGCCCCGTGAAAGCGTGTAGACATCTTTTGCTGCCACAGGAAAGCCAAATTTGATCAGTTCTGATCCCTTCATGTCAAAGGATTCTGCGCAATTGGGGCAAATAGTTCGGACCAGGCGTTGGGCTAGGGCACCCAGCAACGTGGAGGAGATGAGGAATGGCTCGAGGCCCAGATCTCTCAGTCTCACAATGGATGAAACCGCATCATTGGTATGCAGGGTTGAGAAGACCAGATGGCCGGTCATGGCAGCCTGCACTGCATGGGATGCGGTATCAAGATCACGGATCTCACCAATCATGATAACATCCGGGTCCTGTCGCAGGATATTTCGGAGTATCGTTGAAAAAGTGACATCAATGAGAGGTTGCACAGATATTTGATTGAATGCTTCGTACACCATTTCCACCGGATCTTCCACGGTGATAATATTTCTTTCCGGGGTGGCAATTTTTTCCAGAGTGGAATAGAGGGTGGTGGATTTTCCGGAGCCCGTGGGACCTGTGACCAGTACGATTCCGTGTGGAGACTGGATAAAGGAGTTGTAGACAGTTTGATCTCTTTTGGAAAAGCCAAGTTTGTTCAGATCCTGAAAAATCACATCCGGATCCAGAATACGCATGACCACTTTTTCCCCAAAGGCGACCGGGACTGTGGAAACACGTACTTCAGCCTCCTTGCTTCCGCTCAGGGAAAGCTTGATGCGTCCATCCTGGGGCCTTCGTTTTTCGGCAATATCGAGGCGGGCCAAGGATTTGATACGGGCAACAATCGCGGAATGAACAGCTTTTGGTAAATTATAGATAGTGTGGAGTGCGCCATCTATTCGAAAACGGATCATGCAGTTGTCGCGTTTGGGTTCCACATGAATATCACTGGAATTTTGATCAAGAGCGTAATTGAAGAGGTGATTGACTGCTGACTTAATATGATGATCCGAGGACGAAATTTCTTTTGTTGAGGAGATCTTTACAAATTGCTCAAGGTTGCCGATATCAACCGAGCCACCAACTCCTGGTCCTTTAAACTGATCTTCGGCAGCACTGATAGAATGTTGAAAACCAAAGAATTCGGAGAGGATTTTTTTGATATCAGATTTGGGTGTGATGTATGGTTTTATTTTTACCTGATTTGCCTGCTCGATATCCCGTAAAACTGTTTGATTGTCAGGGTGATACACAGCAACTTCCAAAATACCGTTCTGAAAGTTAAAGGGCAGGAGCAGATGGCTGATAGCAAAATTTTTAGGAATACTTTTGGTGACTACTTCCATATCCAGATTGAGCGGATCCAGTTTTTTAAAGGGGAGGCCACAGGATTGGCTGACTGCCAGCATTATACTGTCTTCGTCAAGGGGAGTATCTTTTTTACCGCCCGCATCCAGCTTAAAGGAAACGATAACATCGACGAGATCGGGAAAACTTTTATCAAATTTTTTGTCGGCGCCGAAAGTTTTCAGGAGCTTCTGGCGCTGTTTTCCTTTTTCAAGGGTGATGAATTGTCGTTGTTTTTGGGTGATGAGCCCTTTTTTGCTGAGAATATCCAGCAAAGCATCGCTGTTGAGGAGTGCCATGTAACGCTCACGGATTAAGTATTATTGATGGCGTCGTAAAAAACTCTCCATCTGCTTCGTTGCTACAAGTTTTCTATTATTACGACGTACCCTAGTACGCCGGAATAATAGAAAACTTGCGCGCCTTGCATATGGAGTTTTTTTCTTAGCCATCTCAAAAATGGCCTCTTTACGAGCTTATCATTATTCTAAAAACACTAAAGATATTAGATCTGTACTTCTGGCATTCTGTCCTTTTTTCTGTACTTTATCAAGAAGAAAACCTCCGGGCAACTAGTCACTGTCAAGCCCTTACGGTTTTTGGGGTGACATGAAATTACAATTTAGGGATAAACTGAGATCTTTTAACTCTGACAGCTATCTGGTATAAACTGAGTTATGTGTAGTTTCAAATTCAACGTGAACACTAATTATATTTCAGGAACCAGTTATGTCATCCATTGTCAGCCAGTTATATCGAAAAACCAGTGAGAGCAGGGAATACTGTTTTAATATTGAATCCAGTCGTCCTTTGACCCCGGAAGAACAGAGTCGTCTCCAGTTGATTCTGGCTGATGGTTTTCTGGCAGGCTCTGTCACAGTACTGCCCCAGCTTGCAGGGGATCGAGTTGTGGAGATGGGGCCCCGGCTCAATTTTGCCACAGCCTGGTCTTCTAACATGGTGTCAATTTGTAAGGCTACGGGACTGGAGTGTGTATCACGGGTGGAGCGTTCCCGTAGATGTTTGGTTGATGATTCGCAGGATATTGAAGAATTTGTTCGGGGTAATCATGATCGGATGACCGAGTGTCCCTATCCGGAAGCTCTTTCCACCTTTGAAACCGGGATTCAACCGGAGGCTGTATACGACGTGGATATGAAGGGCGGGGGAGCTGACGCACTTCTCGATATTCCCGGTATTTCCATGGACGAGCGGGACCGGAGTTTTTATTACGATTATTTTGTCAAAAAGCATGACCGTAATCCCACCATCGTGGAGATTATGGATCTGAATAATGCAAATTCAGAACATTCACGGCACGGTTTTTTTCGAGGTCATCAGGTGATTGATGGTGAAAAACAGGGAGCGACTCTCTTTGAACTGGTAATTGAGACCTTAAATCAGAACCCCAAGGGCAGCCTGGTTGCCTTTAAAGATAATTCAAGTGTGGTTGCGGGGCATGACATCCATACCATTATGCCACAGACTCCGGGCTTGCCCTGTGCTTTACAGGAAAGTGACGCTACATATCATATGCTGCTCACCGCCGAGACCCATAACTTTCCCACGGGTGTTGCGCCCTTTCCCGGTGCTGAGACAGGTGCGGGTGGCCGTATTCGTGACGTTCAGGGAACTGGAAAGGGCGGTTTTGTTATAGCCGGCACCACCGGCTACTGTGTCGCAAATCTCCATATTCCCGGATATACCCTTCCATGGGAAAACAGTTACCAATGTCCTGAGAATCTGGCATCGGCACTGGATATTGAAATAGAGGCCAGCAACGGTGCCTCAGATTATGGCAATAAATTCGGTGAACCCATGATTCAGGGTTTCACCCGTTCCTTTGATCTCCGTCTTGAAAATGGCGAACGCTGGGGCTTTTTGAAGCCCATCATGTTCACCGGTGGAATCGGCCAGATTGATGCCCGTCACACGGATAAGGATAAAGAACTGAAGGGCATGAAAATTGTTCAGGTGGGTGGTCCAGCCTACCGGGTCGGTTTTGGCGGCGGTGCTGCATCGTCCATGCTCCAGGGTGAGAATGCCTCGGAGCTTGATTTCAACGCAGTACAGCGAGGCGATGCGGAGATGGAACAGAAGATGAACCGTGTCATCCGTGCCTGTAACGAAATGGGTGATAAGACCATCATCGATGTTATCCATGATCAGGGTGCCGGTGGCCCCGCCAATGTGTTGAAAGAGCTGGTTGAACATTCCGGCGGCTATATCGAGATTCGTAAGATGCGGGTGGGTGATCCCACCATGTCGGTACTTGAAATCTATGTGGCGGAGTATCAGGAACGCAACGGTTTTCTGATCAGCCCTGAAAATATCGAGCATTTTCAGGCAATATGTGACCGTGAAAAGGTTGGCTGTGAGGTTCTTGGTGAGGTGACCGGGGATCTGCAGTTTGTAGTTCATGATGAACTTGATGGTTCCACTCCGGTGGATATCGATCTCTCGGAACTGCTTGGCGATATCCCGGTGAAGACCTTTGAGGATAATCGTTCCAGAATGGAGCTGAAGCCTTTGGATCTTCCCGATGATCTGACCGTTGCGGAAGCGCTCCACGATGTCCTGCGACTGGTTTCCGTCGGTTCGAAACGATTCTTAACCAATAAGGTTGATCGTGCCGTTACCGGGCTTATTGTGCAGCAGCAGTGCTGTGGTCCTTTACAGCTCACAGTAAGCGATGTGGCAGTGGTTGCCCAATCCCATTTCAGCCTCAGTGGCGGTGCCACGGCCATTGGTGAGCAACCCATCAAAATGCTGGTTGATCCTGCAAAAGGTGCCCGGATGGCAGTGGGAGAATCTCTTACCAACCTTGTCTGGGCGAAGATCGATGATCTGGAACAGGTCAAGTGCTCGGCCAACTGGATGTGGGCCCCCAAACTGCCTGGAGAAGGTGCGGCACTCTATGATGCAGCCAAGGGTATGTGTGATGCCATGATAGCCGTGGGCATGGCCGTGGATGGCGGCAAGGATAGTCTCTCCATGGCCACAATGGTGGGTGATGAAACGGTGAAATCGCCTCGCGAGCTGGTCATTTCGGTCTATGCGGCAATGAGTGATATCAATAAGGTTGTAACACCCGACCTGAAACGGGCCGGTGCCTCATCATTGCTTTTTATTGACCTTGGCAATGGTAACAACAGGCTCGGTGGTTCGGCGCTGGCTCAGACCAGATCCCGCCTGGGGAATGATTGTCCTGATATGGACGATCCAAAGGCTGTGAAAGATGCATTTCTTGCGGTTCAGGATGGCATCGAAAAAGGTCTGATTACAGCGGGACATGATCGAAGTGATGGCGGGCTGGTGACGACGGTTCTTGAAATGGCATTTTCCGGGAACTGTGGTCTGGATCTTGATCTGCAGACAACGGACTCGGCTCTTGCAGCCCTGTTCTCTGAAGAGCTGGGGCTGGTGGTCGAATGTGCTGATGATACACTGGGTGAGTTGCAGCAAGTCCTTGCCAGTCGTGATGTCACGGCCGTTGTTCTTGGGCAGAGTGTGAAGGAAAAACAGATCACAATCCGCATTAACGGAGAAACCGTCCTGGATGAAGATATGCGCGAACTTCGAGCAAACTGGGAGGAGACAAGCTATCAGCTTGAACGACTTCAGATAGCTCCGGACTGTGCGGATCAGGAAAAACAGAACTGTTACGACCGTAAAGGGCCGGCTTACAATCTCAGCTTTACCCCAGAGCCTGCACCTGCAGAGCTTTTAGCAAAAACAGATAAACCAAAGGTTGCCATTCTGCGCGATGAGGGGTCCAACTCCGATCGTGAGATGAGTTCAGCTTTTTATGCAGCGGGCTTTGAACCCTGGGATATCACCATGAGTGATCTTTTGGCGGGGCGAATTACCCTCGATGGTTTCAGGGGCCTTGCCGCAGTTGGAGGGTTCTCCTATGCAGATGTACCGGAATCTGCCAAGGGTTGGGCTGCCACCATTCGCTTTAATGACACACTGAAAAAGATGTTCCGCAAATTCTACGAGCGTCCCGATACCTTCAGCCTTGCTATTTGTAACGGCTGTCAGCTCTTTGGGTTGCTTGGTTTGGTCCCATGGCAGGATATCGAGGCAGAGAAACAGCCCCGATTTGTTCATAACCTCTCGGGTCGCTTTGAGTCTCGCTGGAGTACAGTAAAAGTTGGAAAAAGCCCTGCCCTTATGCTGAAAGGCATGGAAGATCTGGTTTTTGGTATTCATGTTGATCATGGGGAAGGGCATCTTGCATTTCCAGACGTGGCAGTGAAAGAACGAGTCCTTGCGGAAAATCTGGCACCGCTCTGTTATGTGGATGATGATGGCAATGCAACGGAATCCTATCCCTTTAATCCAAACGGCTCACCTGGGGGATTGGCCGGACTCTGTTCTCCCGATGGCCGTCATCTTGCCATGATGCCTCATCCTGAGCGGGTTTTCCTTGCCTGGCAGGCCCATTACCTTCCGGAAGATATGAAGGATCTGAAGGTGTCACCATGGATGCAGATGTTTCGTAATGCCTATGAGTGGTGTTCTGAATAGCATTCAGAGCGTAAATCAAGCACTGTAAACAGAGTAAATTATGGCCACAGGTTTTTTTGCAGTATTCGATGATATAGCAACGCTTTTAGATGATGCCGCAGCAATGACTAAAATTGCTACAAAAAAAACGGCAGGAATTCTGGGTGATGATCTTGCAGTGAATGCAGAGAAGGCATCGGGCTTTGTTGCCTCCCGTGAAATCCCTGTGTTGTGGGCCATTGCCAAAGGGTCTCTTTGGAATAAACTGATGATCCTTCCTTTTGCGTTTTTGCTAAGTGCTTTTGCGCCCTGGAGCATTGTGCCAATTTTAATGTATGGAGGGATATATCTGGCTTTTGAAGGTGCTGAAAAGATATATGAATACTTTTTCCCGCATGCCCATAAAAAGAAAGTAGAAGCTCAGCAAAATCTAACAGAAGAAGAGATACTGAAAATAGAGAAGAAGAAAATAAAATCGGCGATTATCACCGATTTTATTCTTTCAGTTGAAATCATAGTTATTGCGCTCGGAACCGTGGTCGAGAAGAGCCTTGCGGTACAGATAGTGGCGGTATCAATTGTGGCGCTGCTGGCCACCGTTGGGGTCTATGGTATTGTTGCTCTTATCGTCAGATTGGATGATGTGGGATTTAAGCTTATTGAAATGGCCGGGGACAGTCGTAAACTAATGAGTAAAGCCGGAGAAGTTCTTGTTCAGGCTTTGCCCATAATTATTCGTGCCCTAACTGTTATAGGTACTCTGGCGATGCTTCTCGTTGCAGGTGGTATTTTTATGCATAACGTGCATCAGATTCATGATGCATTACATATTCTACCTAGTGTTTTAGGGGAGTTGCTTACAGGCGGCGTTGTCGGGGTTATGGCCTTGGCGTTGGAGAAGAGCTTTATGAAAGTTTTTCGACCACAGCCTGTATAAACACCATTGAGTTAAATCCTTTGGAAGAGGGAGTCGTTGTATGTGGAGGGCAGCTAATTCCCACGGGAAAGGAGCGCCCGTAAAGCCGCAAGGTTGTCCCGGTCTTCCTGCAGATCTTTTCCCTTTGGTGTTTCAAGGGTCATGGGATGGTTTGCAAATCGGGGATCATTGAGAAGGTTACGAAATCCTTCAAGGCCGATTTCTCCCTGGCCTATGTGCTCGTGACGATCCACTTTGCACTCCAGTCCCTTTTTTGAATCATTGAGATGAAAGAACTGGATGCGTTCGATTCCAACTATTCTGTCAAATTCTGCCATGCTGGCCTGATAGCTCTCTGGGCTGCGGATATCGTAACCGGCAGCAAAGATATGGCAGGTATCCATGCAGACGCCGAGTTTGTTTCCATATCTTGATCCTTCGATAATAGCCCCAAGTTCTTCAAAACGGCTTCCCAGTCCCGTGCCCTGGCCTGCAGTGGTTTCAAGCAGGACTGTTACCTGGTTGTCGGCACGTTCCAGGGCCAGGTCAAGATTTTCTATAAACCTTGTAATGCCAGTGTCCACCCCATCACCACCATGGGAGCCGGGATGCATAACCACCAGGGGAATATTCAGCACTTCACAGCGTTGTAACTCATCTGCAAAGGCGGTGATGGATTTTTGGACAAGGTCAGGCTTTCCCGATGCCAGGTTGACCAGATAGGATGCATGCGAGGCAACGGGGATATTTGAAGATTCCTCCCAGGCAGCGGCAAAGAGTCGTTGTTCCTCTTCTGTTACGGGTTTTGGGTTCCATTGGCGCTGGTTACGAGTGAAGATCTGCAGGGCAGAACCGCCCACTTCCTGTATTCGGTCAAAGGCAAGATGTAATCCGCCGGCAACGGATTCGTGGGCTCCAAGTAGTGGCATTATGGTTGTTTCCTGTTTCGAAAATTATTGATATTGAGAAAAAATGTGTAACTATTCATCATGCTATTGAACGGCATAATCTTTATCCGGAATCGGGGGAAATAATGAGTCAAGGGATGTTAGTACAACAATAAGCAGCAGCCCCGTCCATGGATCGGGTAAACGTAAAATCCCAGCGCCAGAATACACGGACCGACGAAGCCGCACCGCGAAGAGCCGAAAAACGGGCCAATGTGGAACAGGCAGAGGCTAAGGCAAGTCAGGTTGCCAGGGAAGTACTGGAGATTGAAACCGTTACCGATAAGGCCATGGAAGGTGTTGGCCGTATTGATGTCTACGCTTGATCAGCCTATTGTCCGCTCTTTTCCATAACCGTTGATTCGTAGCTCCTGCTGGTGAATCTCAGAATTTGCTCCCTATAGTACTGTCCTCCTTCAGGGTCGGCAAACATTGCCTGCCGCTCAGTTTCAACAGCTTTCTCAGCAAAACTATTGGACCAGTAAGCCGTGGCTAATGTGTCCAGAATGTGTCCAGCCGGTATTTGTATCGCGGCAAGACGGGCAAGGTCCAGAGCCCGTTCAGGGTTCCTCAGTGACAGGTCATCGCTGGTCAGGAGCAGCCAGGCGAGATTGTTGAGCAGCTTGGGGTTTGATGGTTCAAGGGCAAGGGCCTTGTCGTAGGCTGCAATGGCTTTTTTCTCCATTTTTTTATGCTGCATCAGATCACCTGCAATGCCAAGCCACAGTGCCTTGTCAGGTTCCCGTGTAAGTTTCTGGTCAAGAATAAATTCTGTATATTTTTCCTCGTAGGCCTGTTTCCAGGTCTCAGTCGGTAGTAAGCTCTGACTCGATGCGGCTGTTATTATGGCTATGGTATAGGCAAGCAGACTAAATAAAACTTTGCGGTTGTGGTGTCTGATCAAGGATTTGTCGGCTTCGCAGCGTTCGAGATAGTCCACTCGTTGCCCAATACCAAAATGATGCCAACTTGGCAGGTCTCTGATGTTTCCTGAAAGTACTGCAATTTTTTCAAATGCTGAGATTATGGATTGGCTGTTGCCAATAGCTTTAAAGACGTGAAGGTCGGCCTGACGTTCAAAATTCCTGATAAAGTAACCAAATAAAAAGCGGAAATAGAGAACCATCAATCCCAGAACAGTAAATGCCATCAGTACTGTGAGCATGTTTTCCGCTGTGAATCCTGTGAATCCAAGGAGTGCATAGAAACTGCTTCGGGAAAGGAGGAAGAAGGTGAAGGGCTCAAGAATAAATCCGGCAAGTATAGAAAATCCTGAAATAATGAAAAGATAGAGCAGCATGTGCTTCTTTTTAATATGCCCGATTTCATGAGCCATTACTGCATCCAGCTCATCGAGTGAAAGGTTTTCGAGGAGGGCTGGGGTAATCATAACATAGCGGATTCCTGGGATAATACCCATGACCCCGGCGGTAATGACCCTGCCTTCAAAAAGAGGCCAGAGAAAGACTTTTGCCGAAAAGCCCTGTTTCTTGAAAAAGGCCTGGAGGTGATCAAGTAATTCTCCTTTGGGAAAGGGTGTGCAGCCCCAGAGCCTTCTGACCAGAGGTGGAAAAAAGATCAGAATCAGGAGTAAAAACAGAATAAAAGAAGTGTATTCACCAACTTCAGAGTGGAGAAAGGTTTTCAGCTCTGGAAAGGGAAGCAGGGCCAGCAGATCGTAGGAGAGTGATAGTACAATCCAAGGCAGGACAATGGGCAGGTTCGCCTTGGTATTAAAAAGAAGGAATGACCTGGTGCTGTAGCTGCGACTGAATATTGCTTCATAGGCAGGTTTTGAATGTCGCCACATAAGCAGCAGGAAGAGGGAAAAGAAAGCCAGGCCACCAATATTCACAAATGAGGGAAAGTGCCCTCCAAGATCGAGTGGGCTGAGGTAGTAGTGGATGTCACAGGAAAAAAGGGCAGCAGAATAAAAGATCAGTGCCAGCAGTGAAAGTCGTTTTTCAGTGTTGAAGTAGGCACCGGAGCCATCTTGGGTCACCTTGGAAAAAAGGCGTTTTGCAAAACGGTCAAAAAAGAAGAGCAGGAGAGAGAAGAGCGCAAGAGATGCGGGAAGTGGAAAAAGAGGTTCTTCTGTCCCACTGGTCATGGTAAAAAGAAAGATAGCTATGAGAAAGAAAAGGAGATTGTTATATATCATAGGGTTCCTTATATCGCGTATGGTCTGCTCTTTCAATCAGGTTTTCCCAAAAGTATTTAAGCATTACTCTTTCAGAGCAGTAAGCATTCCATGGGAGTTTACCAGGGAATACTTGCGATTTTGCAGGGAAGGTTACTTTTTTAGTTGACATTTTTCTGGAATTCGTTTTTCTTATAATGTTTTGATGCCGGAGCGGGCGCATAGCTCAGTTGGTAGAGCCACCGGCTCATAACCGGTCGGTCGTAGGTTCAAGTCCTACTGCGCCCACCATTACACTACAGAATCTGCTACAAAGACCAGGTTCCTTGAATAGAATATACTTTTTTTTCAACAGAGAGAGGCGGGCTGCCTCACCCTTCATATATGCTTTTGCTGAATCAGGTCAGAAAACCTGTTTCAGGAAGTCCGAAATCCAAAGGTACACCCCGAAAGGGATGTACCTTTTTTTTATGTCTAATCCCAAGCAATTAGGTGGGTGCCTGTGATGGATATCAGGATTAATGATCTTCTCGATGGACTCGAGCAAATTGCACCTGCAACTCTTGCTGAAAGCTGGGATAATGTGGGCCTTCTGGTTGGGGATCCGAACCGGAAAACACGATCGTTGTTGCTGGGGCTTGATCCAAGCCTGTCGCTGCTCGAAGAAGCCATCGCTCTCGGAGCCGACACTCTGGTTACACATCATCCCTGTATTTTTCATCCCCTCCAATCGATCCAGATTGCTACTCCAAGTGGTGCTTTCCTTGAAAGGGCCCTTGCTCATAAAATCAATGTCATAGCCTGTCATACAAATTTTGACAGAGCAGCAAGCGGAGTCAGTGATGCCCTGGGCAGTCTTCTTGGACTTGAAAATATCCAGCCGCTGCGTCCCGTTGATGCGGATGCTGCTCAAGGATTAGGGCGAATTGGAGGCTATACTGAGCCCTTATCGTTTGATCTCTTTATGCAACGCGTATTTACTGCGCTTCAAAGCGAGGCAGTACAGATTGCTGGAAACCCGCCACGAAAGATTGAGTCCGTTGCCCTGTGCGGCGGCAGTGGTTCCGACCTTGTCGAGGAGGCATTCCGGCAGGGTGCCGATGTGTATCTCTCGTCGGAAGTCAAACATTCAACGGCTCGTTGGACGGAGGATACCGGATTTTGCGTTATAGATGCAAGCCACTATGCAACCGAGAAACCAGCCATGGCACTTCTTGCCGGCTTGCTGGAAACTCTTGCTCACGACAGAAATTGGAAGCTGCAGGTTTATCAGAGTACATCTGAAAAGCCAGCCTTTACTTTTATTAATAAGAACGATTTTTTATAGAATAGTATTTACTTACAGGAGAACAGCCTTGAACGAAGAAATAGTCCAACTTACCTTGCTGCAGAGTATCGATCATGTGATGGATACAATCGATTCAGAGATCCAGGAAGAGCAGGATGCACTCGATGTGAAGAGTGGAGAACTTGCCGATCGTGAGGCCACCATTGGCACTCTTACCGAAAGAATTGATGTCCTGGAAAAAGAACAGCGTACCCTGGAAGTGGAAGTTGCCGATGAGAGGGTGCATGTGAAGGACAGGCAGTCCAAGATGATGCAGGTTCAGACCGGGCGAGAGCAGACAGCTATTCTGAAAGAGATCGAGGATGCCAAAAAAGGTGTGAAGGAAAAGGAAGAAAAAACCGTTGCTATCATGGAAGAGATGGAGCAGCTGACTGCAGAGATTGAAGAGAATAAAAATCTCTTTAAAGGCGAGACTGAGCTGCTGGTGGAAGAGACCGAAGCGGTTAAAAAGGCAATTGCTGCAATCAATAAAAAGAAAAAATCCCAGGAAAAGAAGCGTACTGCTCAGGCAAAGAAATTAAAGGCTCAGCTTCTTAAAAAATATGACACCCTTCGTGCCCATCGCAATGGTCTGGGAGTGGTGAATGTTGTTGCTGGTGTCTGCCAGGGCTGCTTTATGGCCATTCCGCCTCAGCAGTATAATCTTCTCCTTCGCGGTGATGAGCATTTTGATTGTCCCACCTGTCAGCGAATCATGTATTATGAGCCTGTGGAAGAAGTGGAAGAGGTGAAAGTGCCAAAGAAAAAAGCGCCTAAAAAAGCGCCTAAAAAAGCCGCAAAGAAGAAAGAATAGTTTTACTTTTAGTGTATTGTCACTATATAAGGAGTTGGAGCGGGTGCATGATCGCTCGGGCCTGAAGGCCCGAGAGGAAAGTCCGAACTCCGCAGGGCAGGATGGTTCGTAACGCGAACGCCGGGTGACTGGCGGAAAGTGCCACAGAAAAAATACCGCCGGGTCTTCGGATCCGGTAAGGGTGAAATGGCGAGGTAAAAGCTCACCGCCTGTACAGGTGACTGGCAGGGCATGGTAAACCCCATCCGGAGCAAGACCAAATAGGAAGACGCCCCGCAGGAAGTACCCTTGAGGTACGTTCTACGGGTATGGTTGCCCGCCTGATGTCTTCGGGTAGGTTGCAAGAGGTGCCGGGTGACCGGCATCCCAGTGAAATGATCATGATTGTACAGAATTCGGCTTATAGCCCGCTCCGTTTTTTTTCTTATCTCATATGTTCTCAGCTGCTGCCATAATCCCTGCTGCCGGAAGCGGAAGCAGGATGGGTTTGGATCATCCCAAACAGTATCATATTCTTGCCGGCATCCCCATTCTCATACATACTGTCCGAGTCTTTGCCAGTGCATCCTGTATTAACAGGATTGTGGTGGTGGTGCCCGCTGACCGAGTTGAATCAACGACCAGTTTGCTGGCGGAGCATGAGTTATCAGGTGATACTCTTCAGGTGGTAGCGGGGGGCAGGCGTCGTCAGGATTCGGTAAAGGCGGGCCTTGATTCTCTGGATAGTGATGTGGATATCGTACTTGTTCATGATGGGGCGCGTCCCCTGCTGACCGATGATCTGATTTCCCGTTGCTGTGCCGCTGCCATTCAGCACGGGGCCGCCATTGCCGCAGTACCTGTGAAAGACACCCTGAAAAAAGGTGGCCCAGATGGGTGCATCCTTCATACCGTTGATCGAAAAGACCTCTGGCAGGCGCAAACGCCACAGGCATCTCGTCTCTCGCTGCTTCTTGCTGCCTATAACCTGGCTGGAAACAAAGATGTAACGGATGAAGCATCGCTTCTTGAGCTGTCCGGAACAGATGTGCATCTCGTTGAGGGGTCTGAAACCAATATTAAAATCACCCGGCCCGATGATTTGATTATCGCTGAAAAAATTATGCAAAAGAATGAACCATCTCAGGGATCTTACGGCTCAATACGCATAGGTCATGGCTATGATGCTCATCGATTTGCCCCTGATCGGGAACTGGTTCTTGGTGGAGTGACTATTCCGTATGAAATGGGGCTTGCCGGGCATTCCGATGCTGATGTGTTGACCCATGCTCTTTGTGATGCCATCCTGGGCGCCTTAGGCGAAGGTGATATCGGATTTCATTTTCCGGATTCTGATCAGGAATTTTCAAATATTTATTCTATTAAGTTGTTAGAAAAAGTAGTAGATATTGCTTGGAAACGTGGTTTTGTACTATCAAATGCTGATGTAACGGTGGTTTGTGAGAAGCCCAAGCTTGCACCTTTTATAGCAAAAATGCGGGAGATTCTGTCACTGGCCTGTGGCGTTACTCTTGACCAGATAAATGTGAAGGCAACAACCACAGAAAAAATGGGATTTACCGGGAGAATGGAAGGCATCAGTTCACATGTTGTCGTTCTTCTGGCAAAAGAAGGAAGCAGTAAATGATTAGTTACCCAATAGACAGAGAACGATTGGCCGGGACCTTTGTCCAGCTCTGTGAGATTGACAGTCCATCCCGTGAGGAGGGCCGTGTGGCCAGTTATCTGAGTGATCTTTTCACCGAGCTCGGTTCAGAGTCAGTTGTGGAAGATGACTCCGCCGCAAAAACAGGAGCTGATTGTGGCAATCTGGTTGTTCGTTTTTCAGGGACTGTGGATAAGGAGGCGATTTTTTTCGCCTGTCATATGGATACGGTGGAACCTGGCCGTGGCGTAAAGGTTCGTCGGGTCGGAGATAATTTTACAACCCTCAGTAACACAGTGCTTGGTGGAGACGATAAGTCTGGGATTGCAGCCGTTATTGAACTGATTCGGGTGCTGAAGGAAGAGAGTTTACCCCACGGGCCCATTGAAATAATACTAACGACCTGTGAAGAAATTGGACTTCTTGGAGCAAAAAATCTTGATCCAGGCCTTGTTCTGGCGAAATCCGGATATGCGCTGGATTCAACTGGTATTGATACGGTTATAACGGGTGCTCCTGCTGCTAATCGCTTAAAAGTTGAAGTTCATGGGATCGCTGCTCATGCTGGATTAAATCCTGAACAGGGAGTGTCTGCCTTTTGTCTGGCGGCACGAGCCATTGCAGACCTTCGCCTTGGTCGTCTTGATGAACAATCCACTGCAAATTTCGGGTTGATTAAAGGTGGCGTTGCAACAAATATTGTTCCCGATCTAATTACCATTGAAGGGGAGGTTCGCTCCCATTCTCCTGCAAAACTAAGAGATTATACCTTTGAAATAGAATCTACATTTCGTAATGTTGTGAAGGGCTGGTCGGAACAGGTTGGAACTGGCAAGCATCCATCCGTTGAGATAACTGTAGAAAAAGAGTATCCCGTTCTGTCTCTTGAGGATGACGATCCGACCATACTACGGGTACGTCGTGCCGGGGATCTTCTGGAAAGGGAGATCATTTTTCAGGTTGCCGGCGGTGGCTCAGACGCCAATATCTTTAACAGCTATGGGTTAAAAACTGCCATTATTGCAACTGGTATGGATAAAGTCCACACTACTGATGAATGTCTTGATCTGCGAGATCTTGTTAGTCTGACAGAATTGCTGCTGGCCGTTGTAGAAGTATAACCCCCTCTGACTTGATGCTTGTTTGGTGCCTGATGTCCGACATCCAGCCCCATAAAACTGAACTTGATCCTATTCAGGAAATCGTCAGGATTGAGTATGGTTCTTGGGAAGAAGTCGCTCGCTTATACCAGATGAATGACACCGGTATCACCTTCCATAATTTCGCCAATATCTCTACAGGAAAATGGATAGCTTGATTTTTCAATTTCTTTCAGAAGTACTTTGCTGGTCTCTGGTGGGGCAGCAATAAGAAGACCTCCTGAAGTCTGGGGATCAACCAGCAGTATCTCCATGGGATCGCCATCTTTCACGCTGTTTTGTAACCACTTCGAGTAAAACTTACGATTGGTGTAGGCTCCCTCAGGGATGATACCCATATTGATAAAATCAATACAGCTTGTAATAAACGGAATCTGCTCTTTGATGAGTCTGGCACTGACTCCGGATGCCATGGTCATTTCGTGGAGATGCCCAAGCAGGCCAAAGCCGGTAATATCGGTACAGGCATGAACCGGATAGCCATTATCCCGGACAATTGAGACGGAATCCGCTGGATCACGGTTAAGAGTGGCCATAATGTGGGTAATCTGTTCTACAATTTCAGCTCCTGCCAGGTCACCCTTAACTGCTGTGGAAAGAATTCCCGTACCAAGGGGTTTGGTAAGAATTAAGCGATCCCCGGGTTTAGCGCCGCTGTTCAGAAGAACCCGATCCGGGTGCACAATCCCTGTCACCGAGAGTCCATATTTCAGTTCTTCATCCTCCACCGAATGCCCGCCAACCAGAAGTGCTCCTGCTTCTTCCACTTTTGAGAGACCACCTTTGATGACTTCGCGGATAATCTCAGCCCCCATAGTTTTTATGGGGCAGGCAAGGATGTTCATGGCAAGGAGCGGCTTGCCTCCCATTGCATAGACATCACTCAGGGCATTGGCGGCTGTAATCTGACCAAAGTGGTACGGATCGTCAACAATGGGAGTGAAGAAGTCCAGTGTCTGGATAAGGGCTGTTTCGTCGTTTAAACGGTACACTCCTGCGTCATCGCAGGTTTCAGCACCGACAATTAAACGATCATCTTTGGGTAGGGTAATACCGCAGAGTATTTGGCTCAGGTCCCCTGGGCCGAGTTTAGCTGCTCAACCGGCAGCTTTTACGGTTGATGTGAGTTTTATCATGTTATAATTTTGATGGCGTCGTAAAAACTCTCCATTTGCCTCGTTGCTACAAAATTTATATAATTACGACGTACCTCAGTACGCAGAAATTATATAAATTTTACGCGCTTCGCATATAGAGTTTTTTACTTAGCAATCTTAGAGTTGAGGTTTTTACGAGTTTGTTTGTTTTTTTTAATCGTATTTTTTTGTCTTTCATTGCACTTAATCAAGGCAGTAAAAAAGAAAAACAGGGCAAAAAGTTCTTTATAGTTGAATTTCAATGAAACATATTATAAATCTTTTTATCAGATTTTGATAAAAGGCACAAAGATATTTGTTTTCTTTGTGCCTTTCCCTTTTTATACAAGGAACATTTCAATGGATAGTAGTAGCGTACAGATTGTAGAAGATGGACGTCCCAAACATGAATGTGGCGTCTGTGGTATCTTTGGCCACGAAGATGCATCAAAGCTTGCCTATTTTGGTTTGTACGCCCTGCAGCACAGGGGACAGGAAAGTGCTGGAATTGTAGCTTCTGACGAAGGAAGGGTTTCAATCCATAAGGCAATGGGCCTTGTGCCTGAGATTTTTTCCGAGGATATCCTTCAGGGTTTGCCGGGTTCCATGGCCATGGGGCATGTTCGTTATTCCACCACCGGTGCTTCCAATGTGACAAACTCTCAGCCTTTGATGGTAACTCATAGGGGCTGTACCCTAGCTGTGGCTCATAACGGAAATCTTGTTAATTCATTGGAATTACGTCATGATCTTGAAGAAAAAGGGTCTATTTTTCAAACCTCAATGGACAGTGAGGTAGTCCTCCATCTTATGGCGCGTACCGCCCATCTTGGACTGGAGCGGGCACTCACCGAGTCATTTTCCTGCCTGAGAGGCGCCTATTCAATCCTATTAATGACAGAGGATACCCTTGTTGCTGTTCGGGATCCCGGTGGCTTTCGACCACTTTGTCTTGGGAAATTAAATAACGGTGCCTGGATTGTGGCATCTGAAACCTGTGCTCTTGATCTTGTTGAAGCCGAGTATATTCGAGATGTTGAACCGGGTGAGGTCCTTATTATAACCAATGATGGGATTCGCTCAATCTTTCCCTGGCCGAAGCAGAAAACAAGTTTCTGTATTTTTGAGCAGGTTTATTTTGCTCGTCCTGACTCTGACATATTTGGCATTAATGTTTATGAAGCACGGAAGCGAATGGGTGAGATCATGGCCCGGGAATCTGGAATGAAAGGGGATTTTGTTATGCCCTTTCCGGATTCCGGGAATTATGCGGCCATTGGTTTCTCCAGGGAATCTGGCATCCCTCTTGAAATGGGAATGATCCGGAATCATTACGTTGGACGTACCTTTATCGAGCCCACCCAATCCATGCGTGACTTTAATGTCCGGGTGAAACTCAATCCTGTGAGGTCTCTGCTAAAGGGCAAACGAGTGATTATTGTTGAGGATTCCGTTATTCGGGGAACCACTGGGAAGAGTAGAGTAAAAGCACTACGAGAAGCCGGGGCCGCTGAAGTTCATATGATGGTCAGTTGTCCTCCAACCCGCCATGCCTGCTATTATGGAATTGACTTTCCCTCATCGGACCAGCTTATTGCGGCGAATAATGCTGTTGAGGAAATTGCTGCTCATCTTGGTTTGGATTCAATTTACTACTTGAGCCTTGAAGGGCTGGTCGAGGCCACCGGATTGAAATCCGACGATTTTTGTCTCGCATGTTTTAACGGTGACTATCCTGTGGAGCCTGATAGAAATTTTACCAAAAACGCTTTGGAAAGATAGGATCAGAGATGGCCAAAAAAACAATTATTATTGATGTGTATGAATGTAATGGTTGTGGAGCTTGTGTCGAAATCTGCCCTGAAGTCTTTGCCATGGATGATTGGGAGAAGGCTACTCTTCTAGACCCGGATGCTGAAGTGACAGAGAAGGTGGAAGAAGCTGCGGCCTATTGCGCGCAAAAGTGTATTTCCTTTGAGTAAAAGATTATTTTCAGCTTGTATTGTAATCTCCCCGGTAGCGAATTAGTCTAGTTGAAAAGACTCCTGTTGTTTCAGGGCACGATAAAAAAATAGAAAATTTCGAAATTATAGAAACCAGCGCAAGGAATCCTTGGATAATCTTTTTCTGACAAAACTGCTCGAGTCCGGTTATACCGAGGATCCACTGGACGAGATACTGGCCGTGCTCACTTTAATGGCACCGGATTTTCCCGGGGAACCTCTCATTGACCTGCATCGCGAGATCGGGCTGATTTTTGAAGGTGAACATCCCGAGTATCGGCAATCCAATACCAAATACCATAATCTAGATCATACCTATGGTGTTGTTCTGGCAACGGTGAGGTTGTTTCACGGATTGTCCTGTGATGGCTGGTCTGTTTCCGAAGAAACCATCAGCAAGGCACTGTACAGTGCCTATTTTCATGATTGCGGTTTGTTGCTTAAAAACTCCGAGGATGCAGTAACCGGGGCTACCTATACCATTGGTCATGAAAAACGCTCCATGTTCTTTATGGCTGACTACCTGAAGGCAAAGAAGTTTTCCCTCCCATTTATTACAGACTGTTCGGTCATTATTCAGTGTACAAATCTCAGTATTGATCCCGATTCTCTTTTTTTTCCATCAGCCGAGATGCAACTGGCCTCTTTTGCCGTGGGATCAGCGGATATTCTGGCCCAAATGGCTGACAGGTATTATCTGGAACGTCTACCATCGCTTTTTCAGGAACATGAAGAAGGTGGGATTGCCAACTATAATTCCGCAGTGGAACTTATGGAGCAGACCTCGGTGTTTTATCACGATGTTGTGATAGATCGTTTGTCACGCGTGTTTGGAAATCTTACCAAGTTTATGCAGATCCATTTTCGGGAGCGCTGGGGGGTTGACCGAAACCTATATCTTGACAATATAAAGAAAAATGTGAAGTATATTCAGCTTGTTGTGGAGTCGTGTGGGGGGGACATGGAAGAATCATTGCAAAAGTATTTACGACGTGTTCCGCCCGATTGATATGTCTACTAATTTACTTCTGCCGCGGATCCTTTCCCGTTTCAAACATTTCAAAAAGATCATAAAATAATCTGGCCACCGCACTAAAGTGGGTGGCGGAGCCGGAACTTGCATAGGCCTTTGTCAGCTCCATGGCCCGGGCAAAACTTTCCTGACACTCTGATTCCTCGGGGGTTTTCAGTACCTCTACAAGACGTGCTCCTATTTCATCATTCATGATATCTCCTGTAACATATTTTCAATTACGAGTAAGCCACCCTGCCAGAAGGAAGGATCATTCAAATCAATATTGAATGGGGCAAGTAATTCGGCCGGGGATTTACTTCCTCCTTCCGAGAGGAGATGAATATATTTTGGAATGAAATCCGCCCCCTCCTTTTTGTAAATCTGATACAGTGCAAGCACCAGTAGTTCTCCAAATGCGTAGGAGTAGACATAGCCAGGGGTGTGGAGGAAGTGGGGGATGTAGGACCACCAAATCTTATAGTGATCTCCAAGTGTCACCGCATCGCCAAACATTGCCTTTTGGCTCTTTATCCACAAATTCGAAAGATCCTCCGTCGAGACTTCCCCCTTATCCCGGCGCTGGCTATGAATCATGTCCTCAAAGCGGTTCATGGAGATTTGCCTGAAAACAGTGGCAAATATTGATTCGAGCTTCTGGCAGACAAAAGCCTGTCTTTCTGCAGAATCTTCAAGGGTCTCAAGCTGTTTGTGGAAGATCAGCAGTTCGGCAAAAACCGAGGCTGTCTCAGCAAGAACTAATGGGGTGTCACTGTTGAAGTATCCTTTTTCATTCGCCAGATATTGATGAATGCCGTGGCCGAGTTCATGGGCTACGGTGGAAACATCACGAAGATTACCGGTGTAGTTGACAAGAACATAGGGATTGGCATCCGGAACTGCGGGGTGGGCAAAGGCTCCGCCTCGTTTTCCGTCGAGTAGCGGCGCATGTATCCAGTTCCGGTCAAAAAAGAGGGTAGCGATATCTGCCATTTCCGGTGAAAAAGCACGAAACCCATCAAGCACCATTCGTTTACACTCTTCCCAGGTCACAAGACGACCGGGGAGTGAGGGGAGTGGCGCATAGCGGTCATAATCGTGGAGGGTGTCAAGCCCCAGGATCTCTTTCTTTATTTTATAGTAGCGCTGCACAATATCATACCGTTCGGTACAGCTGCTCACCAGGGTATCGACCGTTGTGTCATTCAGTTCATTGGAGAGGTTTCTGGAACTGACCCAGGAAGGATAGTGCCGCAGCCGGTCATCTATCATCTTCTCTGCAAGAATGGTGTTGAAGATATGGCTGAGAATATGGAGCTGGCTTTCCAGTCCCGTGGTGAGCTCAAGAGCTGCATTTTTACGGACTTCACGGCTGGAATCATAGAGATCCGAGAGCACCTCTTCTTCGCTCCTCTTCTTCTCGCCAAATTCAAGGTGACCCAGCAGCTTTTCAAAAAGAGTGAGCCAGCTGTCACGTGCCACGGGTGAGAGCTCTACCAGTAGGGATTCTTCAGAATGTGACAGGAGGTGCTTTGCGTATTTGCGTAAAATGGAGAGGTAATGGTGATATGGTGCGGTATCCTCGGCTGCAAGAAACGTGTCTGCAGATTCCTGATCCATTTTCGCCCATTCCAGATCAAAGAAGACCAGTTCTTTATTAATACTGCTTGCGTCCTCTTTGCATTTTTGGAGAAAGGCTGCCGCCGCATCATTTTTGACCTGGGTGGTAAAATTGAGAAAGGCATAAGTGTCCATGCGCCCAAGGTTGACTTGAATACGCTCAATACGGCGGACTGTTCGTGCAAAGGTCGCAGGTGAAAGTTCCTTCAGTTTTCCGGCACAATCTTCTCTTAGTAGTTCTGCTTCCTGGACACAGAGGTCAAGGTCGTCCTGGAGCAGTTCGTCCTGCAGTGAGTCGTAGAGAGCTTCAAGGGTCCAGATTACGTTGGTGGTGCCGAGCTCATCGTTCAAAGATGACATGGAAATATCCTCTATAAAGTAAAGGTGCTAAATTATGATTTATTGGTAACTATCCACCATGCTATTGAACGGCACAGTATTTATCCGGAATCGGGGGACACGATCCCAATTCAAAAGACAAAGACGAATTGGGTCATGTCCCCAGTTTCCTACCAGCGTATTTGTTATGCAATTCCGACTCAAACTCAATTTCAGTGAATAGTTACATTTATTGTTCTATAAATTCAATAACGCTAAAAGAGGAAAAGAGCCAGTCTCCATCTATCTTTTCTGTATGAATCGTGAGTTCATAGGCATCTGTGAAATGGTCGTTATTGATTTTTCCGGTTAATTTGAGGGTGGTTGTGAGTTCAGCCTGCGTCTTCTCAGGAAAGGTGATACCTGTATCATAAAAATTAAAATCTATCTCAGGCAGCCTTCTTTTCATCATAAGGATATGATCCGTCAGCTCTTTTTTGGAAAAGTCCCGCCGAATGTCATGGGAGGGAATCTGGACCATGCAGGGGGGGGTGCAGAGTTTTGCTGCAAGTGCTCCTTTTTTTAAGAGTGCAATGGTTGATTCTCCACTGGCTGAAGAGCAGTACTCAGCAAGTGTGTCGAGGTTACGGAGTATTTTCTTCTTGTCATTTGGCAGGAACACAATGGCAACGACCGTCAAGATGAGAATCAGTACAAGGAGTATCTTTTTATTCATGGAACAACTCCGCCTATAATTCTGTTTATCTGTACCTGTCCGAAAACATGGCTGGACATTGGGGTGCCACGATTATCCCCGACAATATAGACATGATCCGGCTTTATCCGTCGTGGTGCAAGATTCCAGGGGCGACGATGCCGCACATAGGGCTCCTGAATCTGTTTTTCATTAATATAGAGTATTCCTTGTCTGAATTCCAGTGTCTCTCCAGGAAGTCCGATAACGCGTTTCAGCAGCATAATGCTTTTCCCTGTGAAGCGAACAGTTACAATGTCAAAACGTTTTATCTGAGAAAAAGCATACTGTGGTCGCCAGCAGAAAGCAAAGGAGGCATCGTTATAGGTGGGTTCCATGCTATGTCCCTGAATACGCAAGGGGATAAGGAGATAACTGAATATCAGATAACAACTGAGTCCAAGGAAGAGAAGGCGGCCGAGATATCTTCTGTTGATTGAGGGGTAGAGGAATCTTTTTATAGGATCAGGGAGTTGCATTCAAGCCGTATACCTTAGATATTATCTGGCATTTGGAGTAAAAAGAACATTCCCAAAACTATCTCTGAAGTCTCCTATGGCCTCCTGGCCGCCCGGTGAAGTGAGCCAGATGACAAAGTTCATGGCTGACTGGTAGTTGACGTGGCTGTGATTTCTAGGGTTGACGATCATAACACCATACTGATTAAAGAGGCTCGGATCCCCTTCGACTAGAATAGTAAGATCAGGATTTTCTTTATTCTTTAAAGCATACCAGGTTGCGCGGTCTGCCAATGTGTGTGCCTGTTTTTCTGCAGCAAGGTTGATTGTGGCTCCCATTCCCAGATTGGCGACCTGATACCAGGAGTCAATTCTGCCGGGCATTGTACCGGTGGTGGCCCAAATACGGTTTTCGCGCATATTAGTTTCGGAGTTATCACCACGGGAGATAAAATTTTCCTTTGAAGTACAGATCTTTTTGAAGGCATCCAGGGGAACAGTTATTTCCCGTAGTCCGGCAGGGTCACTTTTGGGACCAAGAATGATAAAATCATTATACATGATCTCTTCGCGGTCAATGAAGTAGCCCTCATCCACGAGTTGGATTTCCAGGTCCTTATCATGCACCAGGACCACATCTACTTTTCCCTGCTGTCCAAGTTCCAGGGCAGCACCGGTGTTCACTGCGGTGATTTCCACTTCAATGCCAGTGCTTTTCTTAAAAATCGGTAATAGATACTCAAGCAAACCGGAATGCAGGGTTGATGTGGTAGATGCAACCTTAATGGATTCCCCGGCATGGAGGGTGGTTAGTGGAAGTACAATAACAAAAAGAAGAAGGAGGCTGATTATTTTTTTGTACATAGGGTGCTCTTCTAAATGAGGAAGTTGTCTGGATTTTTATGGAAGAGTTATTCGAATATCAATTGTTTTAGTTTCTTTACTGCTCAGTTTCAGGGAATCGACAAATCCACATACGGTACCGGCAAGCGCATCCTGCACGAATCCTTTCATGGGGACTCGGTTGCCGTTGATCAGAAGAGTGGTGTGGTCTGTTCCTTTACCGGCATCCTGAAGGAAACGTTTCTCAATGAATGAGGCGATTTCAGCCGCTTCACTCAGGCGAAAAATATGGTCTCCGCTGACCTGCTCATCACTGGCAACGGCGATTACGCCTGTTACCGTGTTACGGAGAAGTTTTTTTGTGTCACTGTTACGGAATACTTCAATTTTAGAAACCTGCCTGGCTTCCTTGAAGCCTTCACCTATAACAATATCGACTTCCGGGAAGTGGCGATGGGCTAAACTTGTCAGGGATTCCTGCCTGTTGTCGGTCATAATGACCATTTGATCCGGTGCCACCAGCATTACAGAATCTGCTCCTGCTTTGCGATGAGTATGGGTATCTGTACCGGGAGTATCAAAGGCAATCCCCGTTTCCTTTGTGGATTTGATGACAGCTACCTGGTAGCCAAGCTGTTTCAGATGGCTAACCACCTGTGAAGCCAGAGTGGTTTTACCGCAATCGTGCCAGCCGATAAAGGTGACAATGGGTGGCATGTGGAAACCTCAAAATTGGAAAGGATAATAACAAACGATAAACATTAAACAGCAGCAATTCCCGAAGCAAGTCTCATTATAGTCTGAAAACGGGTGTATAGGCCATTTGATTTAGCAATATACCATTTTTAACAGAATTCGATCAAGTTGTCGATTCTGGACAATGAAAAAGG
>Ga0207996_1000416_pt1 | contig 38415 bp, 39 predicted proteins | sample AntAceMetag02UKG_FD_184773 | JGI IMG/M metagenome (GOLD analysis project Ga0207996, IMG submission 184773) | Saline lake microbial communities from Ace Lake, Antarctica - Antarctic Ace Lake Metagenome 02UKG (SPAdes) (version 2) | ecosystem: Environmental > Aquatic > Non-marine Saline and...
TATATATTAAAGTTAATCAAGCTGGAAAGGAGGTGGTGGAGAGCTTGAATTGTCACGGCGTTTCTACATGTAAAGTAAAAACGCAAAAAAAGTTGAAAAGATCAACTTTTAATAACTAAACTATAACCAAAATTGAACGATTTGGAGACCAAGGTCAACGATCTACATCGTCTCTTTGAAGACCAATTAAAGCGCAGTCGAAGATCGAGGGCAATGTCTCTAATACTGGGTATAGTTCTTGTAGCTGTAGCTACTATCTATTTCTCATGGATCTCTGCGACTGTAAAGAAATTGGTTGAGCCAGAAGGACTTGCAGAGATATTGCATAGTAGAATTCAACAGAACTTACCTACTGCTACAGAAAAGGTCGAAAAAATACTAAAGGATAATGCTCCTATCTATGCTGATAAGATGGAAGCAAGGGTAATGGAGTTCCTTCCAATTCTTAGAGCTGGCATTGAAAAAGAGATTGACAAGCTTGTGGATACCGGCATTACAACGACGAATGGTCATGCAACCTTAGCGCTTAATCGGTTCATTACAGAGAATAAAAGTGAACTGGATGAAGCAATGAAGGCTGTGAAAAGTCTTGAGGATGAAGAGTATGCCGAAAAGCTCCTTGAGATTTATGCTAACGAATACCTGTTGGCAACGCTTGATGAGGCTCTGACAGAATCGATAGGTCATGACATTGACACTATAGTAGATGTAGCTGGTAAGTCTTTTGAGTCTGTACGTGACCAACTTTTAGTCCTGCAAGAGGGAAAAGATCTAACGCATCAGCAGGAATCACAGAGAAAACTTATAAAGTTGATCATCAAATATCTACAGGAACCGGTGACGTCTTAAACAGAAGATAGAGTTTTATCTTTGAAAGAATTGGCGAGAGGTCAGAGAAGTTAAATGAATTTCTTCTCTGGCACTCGCTGTTTCTGTATGAAGCAGCCATCATGTTAAAAACAAAAGGAGAATGAGAATATGTGCGAGATGAAAAAAAAGATTGAAGAGGTAATTAAGAAAGATATTGAACCGGGATTAGCTGCTCATGGCGGAAGCATAGAATTAGTTTCTGTTGAAGATGGCGTTGTGAAAACCAGACTAAAAGGCGCATGCAGCGGTTGTCCCAGCGCTCAAATGACCATGAAGATGGGTGTGGAAAAAATCCTAAGGGAAAAAGTAGAAGGGATTAAAGAAGTTATAGCCGTTTAATCGTAGGGCTTTCATAAAAACAGCTAGCAAATTATGTCCCTTAGTTTCCATATGTCATCTATAATAAAATCAGGTTCTGCTTTGATTATATCTTCTTTTTTGCTTACTCCATAAGTAACAGCGCAGGTGAGTATACCTGCATTTTTGCCAGCTAATACATCTACATCCATATCGCCGACTATTATAGATTTTTCCTCGTTTATATTAAGCTTCTGCATCGTTTTGCAGAGAGGAAACGCAGAAGGCTTTTTCTGCTCAACGTTATCTCCGCCCATGATATTCTCAAAATAATCGTATATTCCAAGCGACTTCAGATTAGATATAACTTCTCTATGATTTTTGTTGCTTACAACAGCCTTTTTCTTATCTTTAAAATATTCCAGAATCTCTTTTACATTCGGATATAGAATGGAGTTATCCATAGAATGTTCTTTGTAGTATTCCCCAAACACCGAAACGGCTTCCTTTAGAAAACCCTGTTTATCTCCCAGTAACTTCTTTACTAAATACTCCCTGCCTTCTCCTACATAAGAAATTATCTCTCGAACACTTTTTGTCTTAAGTCCAAAACTTTTTAAAGTAAAATTGCCTGTATTGGCTATGTCTTTCATTGAATCAAACAGCGTGCCGTCCAAATCAAACATAATAAGCTCTATATTCTTTTTCATATTTCCAAAAAGTCTTTTATCTCATTAACATCAAAAGTATGTCTACATTTCGGTAAAGCATTTATAAACGATTTCCCATAATATCTAGTTTTAATCCTCGGATCTAGAATTCCCACTATGCCTCTATCCGATTTATTCCTTATAAGTCTTCCACATCCCTGTTTAAACATCATTATTGCCTGTGGCACCTGATACTCTATAAAAGGATTCTCATTTCTTGATTCCATAAGTTCCATTTTTGCTTCTGTTACAGGATCATCCGGAACAGAAAATGGCAATTTTGTAATGATTACACATTCCAAAGCTTTTCCCGGAACATCTATCCCCTGCCAAAAAGTAGTTGTTCCCAATAAAACAGAATTCTTATTTTTTTTAAAATTTGCAAGTAACTCGTAACGAGGTTTATCTCCCTGCCTTAATAAATTTATATCTTTGTAACTCAAGATTAAATCATTAAATATAACATTTAACATCTTATAACTGGTAAATAATACAAATATTCTTCCTCTCATAATATCTATTATTTTTTTGATGTGTTCAAGAACTTGCTTTTGGAATGCTTCAAATTTCTGGTTTGGGTCTTCTATCTTCTTGGGAAGATACAAAAGGACATTCTTTCCGTAATTAAAAGGAGACCCCAGCAGCAGTTCGTCACAGTCTTTTATCCCGAGACTCTTCTTTATAAATTTAAAATCGTTATTTACAGATAATGTAGCAGATGTAAGTATAATTGGTTTTATTTTGCTGAATAATTGCTTATCTAACTCCTCTGCAATTTCTATTGGAGCGGCAAAAAGCGAATATTTTACGGCTCTTTTTCTTTTTGATATTTCGATCCAATAGACATAATCATCCTTTGTGTGATTTAAAATAAACGACATAGCTTTTGATATATCAACACACTTCTTTGAATACGATTTTATTAAAACCTCGTCTTCTTCGTCTTTTACATAATCCAATAATTCGGACAAAGAGTCCGCAAGATGTTTTAATGGTTCTTCTAAGTAATTAAAAACAATACCTTTTGACCTTATCCTTTTCGAGTCATTTTCTGCGCCGAATATTTGGCCTATATCCTGAAAAAAACCTAGGAATGCTTGTTCTGATTCAATCAAGTGATTCTTAATATTCTTTATTGTTCGTCTATTCAGATCCTTAAATTTGCTCAATAGTCCTTTGTGCGTTTTTGGATTATATATTGAATCAAACAGATATTTAATTTTCGCATTGCTTAGTTCTATCCCAAGATAACTGGTTGCTATTTTTTCCAGTGTTTGAGCTTCATCAAAGACTACAGCATGAAAATTTGGCAAAACCTGGCCTCCTGAGGCAAGATTAGTAAAAAACAAGGAATGGTTTGTTACTAAAATATGAGATTTTCTCTCCATGTTCTTCGCTTTTTTATAGAAACAACCATCCTTAAAAGAACACTTTTTTCCCAAACATAAATCCGGTTCTCTGCACACATTGCCCCATACTCCGCTTTTTGGAATGAAATCTAAATCCGATTTGATTCCCGATTTGGTTTTAGAAGACCAATCAAGTATTTTCGCCATCTCATTGAACTGAGCATCTGAATTAAACAAATCGTATATATTTTTACCATTCATGCGTCTTAAACATAAATAATTTTCAGAACCCAGACATAATGCGTAATTGAATTTTATTCCCAGCGATCTTTTTAAAAATGGCAGATCTTTTGAACATAACTGGTTTTGGAGCGTCTTTGTATAGGTTGAAATTATAACTTTTTTATTGTTTTTAGCAGTATGAATTATAAAAGGAATCAGATACGCAAGGCTTTTTCCTACCCCAGTGCCTGCCTCCACTATCAGATGTTTATCAAGTTTTATAGCCTCGCCAATCGCTTCTGACATTTGAAGCTGTTGAGGCCTCAGTTCGTAACCCTGCAATCTTTGAGAAATAATACCGTCATTGTCTAATGCGTTAATACTTTCCCTCTCTGTTTGCCGTTATATACTCCATACAGAAATCATCCTTGCCGATTAACGCCTGAGTTGCATAAATTGTTGAGACCATATCTGCCTCTGTAGGATCAATAATTGCAGCATCAAGTCCTGCCTGTATCATCAGACTTAAAAAAGATCTATTAATATGGTTTCTTTTAGGCAGACCAAAGGATACATTACTGAGACCGCATATAGTATGTGCTCCTTTCAACTCTTTCATTATAATGCTCACTGCCTGAAGCACATAGCTTACCTGATCAGGATTCGTGCTTATTGGTCTTATTAATGTATCAAAATAAACTCTATCCAGAGATATGCCCCCAGATGTTAATTTATCTGCCAATTTTTTTGCTACATCAACTCTTTTTTCAAGATTATCAGGCATGCCTGAATCATCCATAGTAAGAGCCACTACCTTGGTTTTATATTCCTTAACCAATGGCAAAATATTATCAATTCTTTTTCTCTCTCCTGTTATGGAATTAACAATAGGCACTCCATTCTTACTTCTTTTAAGCGCAGATTCAATAGCCACAGGATTGGCACTATCAATGCATAATGGTTTATCCGTAACTTCCTGCACAGTATCCATAAGCCATTCAAGGTCTGCAACTTCTCCTGATACACTTGTTCCTGCATTAACATCTATATAATCAGCGCCTGCCTTATCCTGCATTCTGACCTGCTCCTGAATATATGCCGCATCCCTTTCGCTAACAGCCTTGTGAATATGTTTTCTACTTGTATTGATTCTTTCACCAATAATTTCCATAATTAACCTCCATTTTTCAATAAAAGACTATATCATCAAAGCATGTGTTCAGCAATATTTTTTCTGGATAATGACTAACATGAGCAATGGCATTAGCCATCCGTTTCCATCGATTTGTTATCAATTATTTTTCATTTTGGAGTGTATGGATGCCATTTTCCTGTTTCACTGTCAAGCAACATAAGAGGTTTCTTAGCTATCATAATTCCGACTGCCGGATGTTTTGTGTCGTAACTGTAGGTTATTTCTCTCCAAACTCCCCCTCTGACATCCCGTATGTCTACAAGATTCTGGGAAGTGATATAAAGCAAATCCCCTGACAATGAACAAGTGCCCCTGATTATGTTATATAGACAAGAGTGAATCAGATGTTCTTTGGATTCAAACAACTCTTTATCAGTGAAATTTATCCATATCAGAAATACTTCAATGCCACATCCACAGTAACCCTTGGGAGTTGAAGTACCTCGGCTCCACTTGCTGATTTCTGTTAACACAAAGTAGTTATTATTATGTTTTTTAATGGATAATATTTGTGGCGGTTCTGGCATATTGACCAAAACACCAGCTGCTTTGGGAAACGTAACAACTGCTTTATTATCTTCTATAACAAGTGTGCCATCGTCTAAAAAGCAACAATTCAAATCCGTGTCATGTGAAACAGTAATATGTTTCAATGCACATCCACTAATTATTGCAAGAGTCAGGAATACAAATAACGTTTTCTTCATTAATAATAATTAATATATGGAATTCATATTTTCTCGATTCTTCATTACAAAACTATCTAAAACATAGCAAATCTTTGTTGATTCAGCAATATAATTCTTGACGATTATGTGAGCAAGTCGTTGCTGCTTGCATAGTGTGACTCTTTTTGGAACACTACCAACATGTCGAAAGATGGAATCTGATAAAGGGGTCTGTCCCTTTTTTTCAGTGGCGACTATTATACCCTTTTAGCAATACTATTTTTTCAACAATACCATTGTTAATTTTGGCTGCCCAATTTGAGTCATCGAGAATCATTACCTTTACATTTTTCAGCCAAGGATACTCATAGAGACTGTAACTGTTAGTTACTTTCACAAATTTTGAATTTGGAAAGTATTTCAAAGTATATTCTTTTGTTTTACCCAAGAATGACATTCTAAAATTAACATCCACATTGAAATACCTGAAAGGTTGAGAATAATAGGGGTTTAAGTGATTTTTCCAAAGAATGTAAGACAGGTCAGTGTGATGAGAGTTTGAAACAAAAGCAAAAGCGATAAGCACTATTAAAATAAGACAAAACGGAATAATAAGTTTCAGTTTTTTCATAATATTAACAATTAATATATGAAATCCATGTTTTTTCATTGTAAAGCACGGTAAATTTTTATTCATTTGTGAATCTATTTAATAATATATCTTCAACGTTTTGGCGTGAATCAATTACTGACAGGACATAAACATAATTATCTGAAATTCTATAAATAACTCTCCAAGGTTCTATTATCAGTTCTCGATATAATAAAACTCCATATTCCTGTAGCTCTGGAACGATTCTGCCTCGATTAGGAAAAGTAAAAAGCCCTGAAGATTTATCTTTGATTTTATGGAATATTGTTAGAGCATTATTAACGCTGTCTTTTGCTATGTATTCAATAATTTGGGTTAAATCAGCGTCTGCTACGTGTGGCCATATTACTTTATACTCGTGCATCTATTTTTTCTTTCAATTTTTTCTCAATATTATCAAATACTTCACTTTGGGTTTTAACTTTTTCACTTTTAATATCTTTTTCTCCTTGAGATATTAATTTTAATAATCCTATTGCATTTCGCATATGTTCATAACTTTGCGGATCCTGCAATATAGCTCTAGGCTCGCCATTTTGCGTAATTATAACAGGTCTATGGGTATTATTAATTTGCTCTAATATATCTGCTGCCCTAGATTTAAGGTAAGTCACTGATTTTATATCTTTTGTTATATTCATATCTAATCACCTCCAGTCTTAATATGATACCATATTCTGTCCGTTCATCAAATAATTTTTTTGTATTTCATATTCAGTCAGCCGTTTGCTTTAACCTGCCCGCAAGCTGACCGCAGGCCGCCTTTATATCTTTGCCTTTGGACTCGCGCCGAGTTACCTTTATCCGACCCTGTATAAGCTTGTCCATAAATACATCTACATCTTTTTTAGAGGGAGGTTGGAATCCGAGACCAGGCACAGGACTGCAGGGTATTAAATTCACCTTTGCCTTCAACCTTCTAGCTATGGACTCAAGCTTGGACTCATCTTTTAAGGAATCATTTTTGCCTTTTATTAAAACATACTCTAGGGTAAGTATCCTGCCTGTTTTTTTTGAGAAATATTCGCTAGCGTCAACAAGTTTTTCCAGTGGATAACGTCTGTTAGCCGGGACAAGTATATCCCGAAGATTATCGGTTGCCGCGTGAAGGGATATAGATAAATTAACCTGTAGACCCATATCTGTTAGCCGCCTTATCCCCGGAATTATACCGCAGGTTGAAACAGTTATTCTTCTGGCACCTATATCCAGTCCTGACTTAGAATTCATTATCATAATCGCCTTCAGGACATTATCGCAGTTATCCAGAGGCTCACCCATACCCATAAAGACATAATTCGTTATTTTGTGTTTGAGCTTATCTTTTAAGAACAATATCTGATTGATTATCTCTGAAGGACTAAGGTCTCTTATAAAACCGCCGTGTCCGCTGGCGCAAAAGACACACCCGAATTTACACCCGACCTGAGTAGAAAGACAGACTGTTTTTCTGTCTCGGGAGCATATAAGTACAGTCTCTATAAAATTACCGTCGCCGAGATTAAATAAAAATTTTTCAGTCCCATCAGAGGAACTGAGTTTTCCCGAAAGACTTAATTCGCTTATGTAATAATCCTGCTCCAGTCCGGATCTAAAAGCCTGCGACAGATTGCTCATTTCCTGAAAGTCACAGACTACTCTTTTATAGAGCCAAAGAAATATCTGTCCGGCCCGATAACCGGGTTCCCCTATTTCAATAACGACCTTTTTAATCTCCTCTAAGGTAAAATTTTTTATATCTCTTTTATCCATAATCTCTAGAGAAGATGACTGTCCACTGCGTTTCTTATAGCCCTTATATGCTCCGGCGTTGTACCGCAGCATCCTCCTATGATATTCGCTCCGGCCTCTATGAGTTCGGAAACCTTTTTTGCCATATCTTTCGGAGTATCCCTAAAACACGTTTTACCATTTATTAGTTCCGGCAGACCTGCATTGGCTTGAACAAGAATTGGCCTAGAAGAGTATTTTCTCATCTCTCTGACAATGTCTACCATAGGTTCAATGCCATTGCCGCAATTTGTTCCTATAATATCCGCCCCTGCTTTTTCTAATCCAAGCACAGCCTCTTTTATACTTACACCCATCATTGTTTTATATCCGTGTATTCCCTTATCAAATGTCATTGTAGCAATAGCTGAAACATTTGTGTTTTCCTTTACAACCTTTACAGCAATAGAAACTTCTTCAAGAGAAGTCATTGTTTCCACACATATTGCGTCTGCTCCACCCTGTATTTGCGCCAGAACCTGTTCCCGAAACACGTCATACATCTCATCTTCGGTTACAAGCCCCAGAGGCTGCATAAATTCTCCTGTCGGTCCAACAGAGCCTGCAACAATTCCTCCGTATTCTACGACAGCTTTCTTAGCCAGACTAACACCCACTTTGTTGAATTCGGCAACCTTTGCTTCCAACCCAAACTTTGCAAGTTTAAATCTTGACCCGCCGAATGTGTTCGTTACTATAATATCACTTCCGACTTTTAAGTAAGCTTCTGCAATTACCCTAACCTCGTCCGGATGGATTAGGTTCCACTCTTCCGGACATCCGCCTGCTTTCAGACCTTTCTCCTGAAGCATGGTACCCATAGCGCCATCAGACACCAAAATCTTGCCTTTTTTAAGTCTGTCAAGTAATAAGCTCATAACTCAATTCCCTTTCTTGCTTTTACTTTCTTATCATACGGATGTTTAATTTTTACACACTGTGTCACTAAATCAGCAAGCTCAATAATCTCCTCATCCGCTCCCCTGCCTGTTAAAATAAGCTCTGTATTGTTGGGCTTATTTTTAATAAGTTCCACAACTTCTTTTTTATTGAGTAAACCTTTCTTAATCAACATATTTATTTCGTCAAGTATCATTAAATCATAACGCTTTTGCTGTATCTCATTGGTAATCTCGTCTATGATTTTCTTAAAGAATTCTCTTGCCTTGTTTGTTTCATTCTGTGTTAACTTTCGAAAAGCATAATCCCCACCAAAACACTTAATATCAACTCCCAGCTTTCTCAGGGTACTCTGCTCTCCTGAACTATCATCTTGTTTTAGAAACTGAATCATACAAACATTTAATCCCCTTCCTCTGGCGCGCACCGCCTGACCAATAGCTGCCGTTGTCTTGCCTTTCCCATCTCCGGTATATATCTGAATAAGTCCTGTTTTTAACATATTAACCCTATTATAGAATATATCTTCCTTACAGCAAAGATAAAGTTATCGGAGCATTTGACTAAATCAATAAAAATCTGGTATGTTTTATATTAAAAAATTAAGAAAAAATGGATTCCGCTAGGGACATGAGCGGAACGTCGTCTTACGAGAGAGGAGTTTATGGTTGGCGCTTTATTGACAGCAATCTTTTTCGGTATTACACCTGTCTGTGCTAGACGTTCGATCAGATTACTGGGCGTATTGAGAGCCAATCTCTTTCGTCTGCTGATCGCACTTGCCGTTCTTGGATCCTATGCCTTCATCTTTGGCAATGGATTTGGCGGGCCATTTCCATGGTTCTTCGTGGCAGGAGCGATAGGTTTTGGCTTAGGCGGATTGGCCATGTTTCAGGCTCTACCTAGACTAGGAGCACCGCTAACATCCCTAATTGTAGAAAGTTTTGCGGCACTTACTGCTACCGTATTGGCATGGTATTGGTTCAACGATTCTTTCGGACATGGGGTCATCTGGTTCTGTTTTCTCGTCTTGATCGGCATTACTGTGGGACTGTGGCCATACATTAGTGGAGACAAACGCCGAGAAAACGGTTTGACAGGATTAATGTGGGCAGTGATTGCAGCCATTGGTCAGGGCATCAGCATTACAATCAGCCGTAAGGCTATTCTCGACATGGTCGCAACCGGGGAAACACTGCACTTGTTAACGGCTTCGTTTCAGCGTCTGTTGGGAGGAGCATTCATTGCCGGACTGCTTCTGCTCTTACTACGCCGCAGCGCTACAGACTTGTCCTTCGTACTAGAGCGCAAATCAGAAAGCGATATAACAGCACTTACCGATCGTCCCTGGTTTTGGGTGGGATTGAACGCAATCTTTGGTCCAATCCTCGGTGTAACTTGTTTGATTTGGGCATTGAAGAGTATGCCGGCAGGTGTCGTTCAAACAATAGCGGCAACAGCCCCGCTCATCAGCGTACCGTTCGCACGTTGGCTGGAGGGTTACCGTCCACCGGCTATGTACTATCTCGGCGGTATAATCGCATTCGCCGGCTTGGCTAGCATTTACCTTTACCGCTAAAAAACTTCCCGTGATACATACTATAAGTTTCCTCTGCAGAATTGCAGGAGCATTTGACTAAATCAATAACAATCTGGTATGTTTGATGTTAAGAAAACCTGGATTTCATATATTAATTGTTAGGCGTGAACTAAAACTAAGGAGGTATTGGTACGGTGAAAAGTTTCATTGAAGAATATTGGACAGGCATTGTCTTTGGTATCATTGTGTTGCTGGTCGCTGGGTACTTCATTTCTAAACACCAGAATGAGAAAACTGAAGCTATTCAGATACAGCAAAAGATTTTAACTCTTGCAAAGCGTTATAATGCCGTCACAGATTGGCAAGAAAGATTTGACGAAAATGGTATTAAGATTGGCAAAGGACACAGATTTGTGTACACGACGGACATTGAGAATGCATTGATAAGAAACGACGGTCGACCAGTACTCATCGTGGGCTACGTTTTCGATATTACAAAGATTGGCGATAATAACTACTTGGGAATCAAGGCATTCGCATACCCCGACTTGAACTTCTTACTTGAATGTCAATTACAACAGGCCGAATTAGTCCTTGCTCAACCAACGGATGATGGAGAATTCTTTGCTGTTGTTGCCAATGTAATCTCTGTCTCACGACCTGCCTTTGAAACAGATGCTTTAATTGAGGAAACAGATGATGAAGGATACTCGGCTATCATAGTGGAACCGGGCGATCAATATATCCTCCGAGGAATATGTCTCGATATTTCGTATGTAGGACATTATGAATAGAATAGATCAAACCAGCAAATGCACCTCCTCTTTGATTATAAGAATCCTTTGTATTATACTGCTCCTCTGGGCTTTAATTCCTACAAACCCTTACGGTTACTACATGCTATTGAGATGGGTGTGCTGTCCATGTTTCTTATATCTCGCATTTTTTTCGCACGGAAAGGGACAGATTCCATGGATTTGGATATTTGGAATTTCGGCAGGAATATATAATCCCATTTTCAAGGTTCATCTAGGTCGCGAGATATGGTCTGTTGTTAATGTCATTTCAATCCTTCTTCTCATTGTGCATGCCCTTAAATCGAAAAGATTAAAAAGCAACAACAAACAAAGCACTTCACTGGACGGCTAACCACCGATGAGCTAGTCGTTATGTGTAGAGCGGGATTACTTTAATGGGAATATCAACTAAAACACGTAAAAATCTTTGGGGTAAATCTGGGAATAGATGCTCGATATGCAAAATTGAATTATTTTCAAAACCGAAAGATAAAGATGAATTCAATATAGGAGAAGAATGTCATATAATCAGTAGCAAAATAAATGGGCCAAGGCACAAGCCTAATGTTGATGATTATGATTTATATGACAATCTAATTCTACTATGCAGAAATCATCACAAGGAAATAGATGAACTGACAGATACTTATACGGAAGAGCTTCTCAGGTACATAAAATTAAATCATGAGAATTGGGTAACAATAACTCTAAATAATTCAATTAATAAGGAAACCATATCAAAGCCTAAATTTTTGACAAGAATAACTTCGGGAAAAGAGCTTTTGAATATGATTTCTGATTCTCATGGCTATAGAACCGATTATGATGAAGTTGAAAATGAAAAAGATGCTAAGTATATCGATGGGATTTTCCAAGAGTTAATAGATTATGGTGACATAAGTGGAATGGTTGAGGTGTACGACAAAGCACAAATGGGTTTGCAACTAAATGAACTTTTGAAAGACCTGAAAAAAAAAGGATACTTCTTGTTTGCTGAAAAAAAAATTGAAAAAATTAAATTTGGTAATGGAGATATTGATAATTGGTCAATCGCAACGATAGTTCTTAAAAAGAAAAACAGCGAAGAAATTATCAAAGTGAATTTAAACGATGGAAACACATAACAAATCGCTACACTGGATTTCTGTGCCGCTTCGCTTTGCGGGCACAAGCTACTGATTTTTATGTTAGATGAAAAATATATAAAAGGAATAAATCATGGAAAAATTTCTAGAAGATCTGGACCCAAAGATAAAAACGTTAATGAATACTGAAAAACTTAAGAAATATGATTTTCCGAGAAGCATTAAAGAAATACCTAACTGTCCATTTCAATCTTTCGAAGAACTAATTAAAAATATTAAGAATAAGAACGCCATAGTTATTCAAGGGTTCGAACGGAGTGGCACAATATTTTCACTAATTGCAACAAAATGGGAGAATTTGCTAAATTATATTGGTTTGATAACTCCCTACGCAATAATGCTTTTGTTAGTAATTCTAGCATTCTTCTTGCGTAATTATTGGTTATTGATAGCAATAACTTTTCCTATAATTTCAGCATTTTTTACAAGCCCGCAATCACCGATCAAAATAATTGTTCCCTGTGTAGTTTTTTTACTTGCTGTTATTGGTTTATTTCAAGGTTCTACGTTTCTCATGCTGTTCTTCGGAGGCTATTTTCTTTGCCATATATTCTTAAAATTACACAGAAATATATATTCAAGCACTCTCTTTAAAAGAGCATTCGCATTAGAGTCTGTTTTTATATTTCTTCATACGGGTGGATATATAAAATTGCTAGATGAAAATTATAGAGAATTTAATAAAATCTAACAATTCGCTTCATCCGATCAAAAACGCTGCGCATTTTTGGCGGGTGAGCTCAACCGTTAGCGCACCGAAAGCGTAGAAGAACGGGCATCTGTAGTTTACTTCAGACCCATTATCAAATATATCTTTTTCATATCGATACTATTTCTTATTAATGAAGCTAATTTATCGTACTCCTTTTCCTTATCAAACAAATCTTTCTCGCTGACTTCAGGTAATTGCATCGACTTCCTCATGTTTTTCAGAAAAGCTCTTCGGAAATTATCGTTGTCAAAAATCCCATAAATATATGTCCCCCATACTTTCCCATCAAGACTTTTTGTACCGTCTTTTATATTAACTTTTTTGTCTGACCTTTTAAATATCTCGAAAATTGGGTTTGCCTTATTGCCTAATATTGTCTTGCCCATATGTATCTCATAACCATGTATTTCTCCTGAAGAGAAAAGCTTATCATGTGCCGTCATCTGATAGGTCTGCTTCTCTTTCTCTATTTTCGTATTTATATCCAGCAAACCCATGCCTTTTATCTTTCTTTTTCTTGTTTCAATACAATACGGGTCGATAATCTCCTTACCCAGCATTTGATAACCGCCGCATATACCAATTATAGAAGCTCCTCTACTTTTACACTCCTTTATTTTTGATACAAAACCGTTCTCTCTCAAAACCCTCAAATCATCTATTGTATTTTTACTGCCGGGAATTATGATGATATCTGCGCCTTCGAGCTTGTCAGACTGCTTAATATACTCAAGCTTTACACCCTGTTCCTTCTCCAGCATGTCAAAATCCGTAAAATTGGCAATATGAGGCAGATAAATAACCTTTATTTTTATATTATCCTTGTTCCCCGCATGCGAACCATTTTTATAAGGGTCGATACTCACTGAATCCTCTTCCTGAATCTTTATGTCAGTAAAATACGGGATAATGCCAAGAACAGGTTTCTGCGTCTTTTTTTCTAAAAACGTTATTGCAGAATCCATAAGACTTACATCACCGCGAAACTTGTTTATTAAAAATCCCTTAACACGTTTTCGCTCACTATCTGATATAAGCTCCATAGTCCCGACAAACCATGCAAAAACTCCGCCCAGATTGATATCGCCGACAATGATTACAGGGGCATCTATTTTTTCAGCAATGCTCATGTTCACAATATCATTATCCCGCAAATTAATCTCTGCAGGAGAACCTGCTCCTTCTATTACAATTATATCGTTTTTTTCTGCAAGCCTGTTAAATGCCTTTATCACTGTATCCATCAATTTTGGTTTATGTTTATGATATTCAACACTATCCATATTCCCGACAGGCTTTCCCATGACAACAACCTGACACCCTACATCAGATGACGGCTTGAGTAACACCGGATTCATATCAACTAACGGCTCTGTTTTACAGGCTTCTGCCTGCACAACCTGAGCCCTGCCCATCTCTTCACCGTTTTTGGTCACAAAGGAATTTAATGCCATATTCTGTGACTTAAACGGAGCTACTTTATAGCCGTCATTAACAAATATTCTGCAAAGAGCCGCAGTAATTATGCTTTTGCCAACATAAGAACCTGTTCCCTGAATCATTATTGTTTTTGCTTTCATAAGACTTTAGCCTTTTCTTCTTCTGAAACTACCAGTATGTATGGCTTGGAAGAAATAGGATTTTTTTCAACCACTACTGTCGTGTCGTAAACCTCCTCAATAATCTGATATGTCAATACCTCTTGAGGTGAACCGATTTTATGAATAAGACCCTTACTGAGAAGGATTAATTTGTCGCAATATTCGCTGGCAAGATTAAGGTCATGCAAGACCACAATCACGGTAAGGTCGTTTTGTCTGTTTAATCTTCTTACAAGATCTAACACTCTTATTTGATGAGTTATATCCAGGTGAGCTGTGGGTTCATCTAAAATAAGTAATCTCGGCTCCTGAGCAAGCGCACGAGCAATAACTGCAAGCTGTCTTTCTCCACCGCTCAGCTCTCCTATATTTCTATCTCTGAATCTGAGAGTATCGGTTAAAATCATTGCCTGCTTGGCAATCTCCTCATCATGTTTGCTTTCCAAAAATTGGAACTGCCTGCGATAAGGGATTCTTCCCAGAAGAACAAATTCTTCTATGGTCATATTATATCCTGCCTCCGAACTCTGAGACACGAAAGCTACTTTTTGAGCAAATTCCCTGAATCCAAATTCCGCTATATTATTTCCTTCAAAGAAAATCTCACCTTCCCGCAGTTTAAGTATTCTGGTCATTGCTTTAAGTAAAGTGGTTTTCCCTGAGCCGTTAGGACCAATTATCCCCCAAAGACCCCCTTTTTTTATTTTGAAATTAATCCGGCTAAGTACGAATTTCTCATCATACCCACAGGTTATATCTTTTACTTCAAGCATTACTACCTTCCTTACAAGTTAACTTGTTTCCTGCTAAGAAAATATACAAAAATTATTCCTCCCACAATACCTGTAATCACTCCTACAGGAAGTTCCAACGGAGAAATAATTGTTCTGGCAAGAGTATCGCAAAGTATAAGAAATGCCCCGCCACCAAGAGCAGACGTAATAAGAAGTATACGATGGTCTCCTCCAACAAACATACGCATAAAATGGGGAACAACCAATCCAACAAATCCAATAACTCCCGCAACTGAAACTGCGCATCCGGTTAACAAAGAAGCAAGTATAAATAATAATCTCTTTGTCTTTTCTGTATCTACCCCTAAATGCAGAGCCTCTTCTTCTCCTAAATTGAACGCATTAAGCTTTGTCGCAAATAAGTAGCTTATGCATAAACCCAGAATAGATATTAAAACCATTACCTTTATAAGAATCATGTTCGGTTCTTCTAAAGAGCCCATTATCCAGAAAATAATTCCATGAAGGTCTTCTATGCTGGATATGGACATAATAAGCATAATCAGAGATGAAGAGATAAAACTTATCATTACCCCTGTAAGAAGAAGTCCCTGAATTTTTAATATGCCTTTTCGTGTGCTTAACGAATAAACAATCATGATCACAACAACTGCGCCAATAAACCCGCTTGCCGGAATGGATAAGATTCCTCCTATTCTATCCAGTTTCAGGAGACTGTTTAAGCACACACCCAGAGCTGCTCCGCCGGAAATACCAAGAGTGTACGGCTCTACCAGTGGATTGCGAAACATACCCTGAAGAATTACGCCTGCAACACTGAGAGCGCTTCCTACTGCTAGACCCAGAATAATGCGGGGTAAACGTATGTCAAAAAGGATGCTGTACTCAGTAGTGCCCCTGCCTTCAAGAATTAAGGGTATGATTTTTTTAAAGGGGATACCTGCTGAGCCAACACTTAATGAAAAAGCGCCCACTAAAATAAGAACTCCGCTCAAAACAAATATCCAGCCAAGCCAGCTAATTAGTTTTTCATTCATTACTCAGCCTTTACATGAATCAGTCCGGTTATTTCCTCTAATACCTCAACAAAACTGATCGGAGTGGGACTGCAAGCTTTATAGGAATCAATAATATAAATTTTGTTATTTTTTGCCGCATTCAGAGTCTTGTATTTCTGCCAGGTCTCTTTTTCCTGTCTGCCTGCAATGCCCATAGTTACGATAATAATCACATCCGGATTTTGCTCAAGAACCTTTTCCCTGCTGTAAAGACCGTTATTTCCGGAAGGTCCGATATTCAATCCTCCAGCAAGTTCGATAAAATTATTGATGAAAGAATTTTTTGTTGCTATCCACAAAGGCCTTGCTCCTATCTGAACAAGTACCTTCGGCTTTGGCAAGCCATTAATCCTTTTTTGGATAAAAGATACCTTGTCCTTTAACTCCCGTACGATTTTATCTGCCTCTTTCTCCTTGCCAACAATCTTACCAATCTCTATGAACTCTTCGCAAATTTCAGAGAAAATTTTAATGGCGGGGAAAACCTCCACTCTTATTCCCATGCTTATTAATTTTTTGATTTGTTTCTGATTATTGTATGATTTAGCCAGAATTAAATCAGGCTTAAGATATATTGTCTTCTCCATATTTATTTTCATTCCTGCGCATATCTTTTCTTTTTTCTCTGCGGCAGGAGGATGCTTACAGTAGATAGTGTTTGCAATAAGCCTGTCTTCCACTCCTAAAAGATAAAGCTCCTCAGTCAAAGCCGGACTTAACGAAATTATTCGTTGGGGAAATTTATCTTCCGCATAGATTGCATAACCAAAATATAAGAGAAGAATGACCGTGAGAAAACTGATTGAAATTAATTTTAAATTATTCATATCCCTATGTAAATTTTCTAAATTGTATCACGATTTAGTTTACGATTAATAGTTTTTCCAAAAAATTTCACTTTAATTTAAAATGCTACTTATTCTCTGTCATAAAGAGCATTATTCGTTCCTACAAAACCGAGATTGTTAGCCCTAAAGACATTCGCAGAATGTGTCCATCCACCTACAGTGCATGAATCCATGCTCTTTGACTCTACATGCCCGTCGCAAAATGCAACATTCGCCATTCCATTATGTCTGAAATGAATACTTGGATCTGAGTTTCCCCAGACAGTTGTAGGTGATTCAATAAAGGAATATTCAATAATGTTTGCGTTGGCATCTAAATGCGCACAATCACTAAGCATTATGGTTTCAGACGAGCTTTTTATCTGACTATCTTTTGCTGGAAGTTCAAGATTATTTACAGAACCGCCAATGTATTGGCTATTGTAACCGTATCCTCCGCAGCCTGCCTCAAAAGCACCGGCTCCAGTGACCAAGTATTTTTTAAAAGAAGGACACGCCCTAATCTTAGCATTTTTCAGATACGGATAAATGGGCGTTTCCTCATCTAAAACAAAAGAACTAGAAGTATCAGATCTCGTTCCATGCCATCTATGACAATTGACATGTCCCCAATTTACATCTGATGCAGCAGGCGGATACCATCCATCGTTATCATCTGTATACATTATGAAAGCAAGTGATATCTGTTTCAAATTAGAGATACACACCGCTCTTCTCCCCATTTCTCTAGCTTTTGAAAGCGCAGGAAGTAACATGGATGCGAGCAGAGCTATGATTGCTATAACAACCAAAAGCTCAATAAGTGTGAATCCACTCTTTTTCTTTAGCCACTTCAAAATCTTTCTGGACACCATCTCTCTTTTCTCCTTTTTGTTAACTCATCCCATTAATAAAAAAAGCCCAATCTTCACAGATTGAGCTTCTAATTATACAAATTTCCCTTTCTGCGAAGGTACTTACCTAAACAGACAATGGTCCGGGCTCTTTCAGAATCTCTGAAAATTACCGTTGCGTGACAGCGCCCCGAATCTCACGGGGACTTCCTTTGCCTATCCGGCTAAAAACTAATTTTTTAAAAGAACATTTTGAACTTGCTGAATTGTATCACTGTTAATTCGTGCGTCTATAACAGATTTATGTTTTTTTGGAATATTTTGCTAATTTTATACAAAGAATACTTCTTAAAGAATAATATTAAGTAATCCGCCGACTATTAGTACACTCACGATCATAATCGCTGATGATTTGAGCATATCTCTAAATCCCAACTCCTTCAGCAATGTGCTGAAAGTAGCTATACATGGAAAATACATTGTCAAAACTACACTGGCTATTATCAGCTGCTTCAGGCTAAGACCTAAAGGCGCTAACATTCCAACAGCTACATCTTTACGCAAGAAGCCAACTAATAGCGCTCCTATCGCTTCTTTCGGCAGTCCAAAAACTCCTGAAATAACCGGAGCAGTATATTTCCCAACGAATTGGATTATGCCCAACGTATAAAGTATGTTTACTATAAATACTCCCAAAAGCACAAAAGGAATAGCTTCTTTAATAAACCACTTCGTGCGAATCCATGTTTTCTTCAAAAGAGCTCTTAAATGAGGTCTCCTGTAAGGTGGTATCTCCATAAATATCTCAGGAGAGGTTCCCTTTACCAGATGAGCCATTAAGACTCCCAGTACTATCCAGACTACAAAGAGCGTTCCGTAAACAATGCTTAGCCCAAATACCAGGTGCTTGCCCATTAATCCCACCACCATGGCTTGCATAGCTGCGCATGGCACTGCAATAGATAACAAGGTTACCGCTATAAATCGCTCTCTTCTGGTAGCTAATATCCTAGTGGCAAGAATCCCGGGAACATTACATCCCAATCCCAGCATCATTGGTATTATTGCCAGACCATGTATTCCTAAACGGTGCATCAGTCCGTCCACCAACACAGCTAATCTGGGCAGATAACCGCAATCTTCTAAAATTGACAATATTAAGTAAAAAGCAAAAACATAAGGCAATACTGCTCCTATTGGAACAAATAGACCCGTAGTTAATAGCCCAAAAGACTGACCATAATCTATTTCACCTTTTATCAGTTTACCAATCAATACATCATGGATAAGTCCATTAGATCCCAATATTACAGACAATTTCAGTAATAATGGTGACCATAATTTTTCGAAAACAGGTTCAAATACATAGCCTATAAGCCCTTCTCCGATAAATCTGATGATTTTGAAAGTGAAAAACAATATCACCAGAGCCAACGGAATTCCGAATACAGGAACCGTTGAAATATCTCCCAATCTTTCCATGAAGGTGTGGTGATGATGAGTTAATTTTTGAACTTGACCTATGATATCTCCTATAACATGCCATTTTTCTTTATCTTCGTAACTAAACTTAGAAGTTTTTGCCTCTTTCAGTCTCTCAGTCAATTTTTTAATTCCTTCACCTGTAACTGCACATATAGGTACACAAGGAACACCTAATATCTCTTCCAGCTTCTGAAAATCAATGGCAATTCCTTTATGCTTGGTTTCATCCCAGAAGTTAAGCGCTACTATCATGGGCTTTTTGTTTTTTATTAATTGCACTGTAAGATTGAGACTTTTTTCCAGATTGGTGGCATCAACAACATTAACAACTATGTCTCCACTATTAAGCATTTTAACTGCAACTTCTTCTGCTTTATCGCCGGCATTCAGAGAATAAGTTCCCGGCACATCTATTACCATCATCTCTTCTTCGTCTATCCGCATTTTGCCCTGTGTAAAATCAACTGTTGTACCCGGATAGTTGGAGATAATAACGTTTGCACCCGTCAATCTATTAAAAACAACACTCTTGCCGTTATTGGGATTTCCTATAAGTAATATCTTTTTCATAGCTTTTCTATCTCAACCCATATTCTCTGTGTCATACCAAAACCTACAGCCGCCCTGGTATTCCCGTGACTGATAATAACAGGACCTCTCATTAACTGCTTGCTTACTTTCTTAATTTGTTTGCCAACCCTTAAACCAAGCGCATCAAGCCTGCGAGTCATCCCGCCTCCGCCATCTATTTGAACTATTCTTCCTTTTTGACCAGACTTCATATCAGCTAAAGAAATCAATCCATTCATTTTTACTTCCTTTTTAATGACTATTTCCCCACTTTGTATCGTTCTGTTTTGGATAATCCATGCGATAATGAACGCCTCTGCTCTCCTTCCTGATAAGAGCCGCTTTCTGAACAAGTCCTGCTACAAGAAGCATATTTTGAAATTCCCAATCCCTGACATTACTAAATTCTTTTTTCATCACATATGAAGACCAAAAATTAATTTCTTTCTGAGCGGCTAAAAGACCTGTCTCATTTCTTTCAATACCCACATACCTTGTCATTAAACTTTTCAGGGAAGCCTTGAGATCTACTATATCCAGTCCTCTTGCGCTGACATGATCTAATACATTGCTTATATCCGGGGTTATATCCACCTTTGCTCTACCCTCTACATCTTTACCTGCGGACTGCCCTGCTCTATAACCAAAAACCAGTCCCTCAAGGAGAGAATTGCTCGCCAGTCTGTTAGCGCCATGAACCCCTGAAGAAGCAGTTTCTCCGCACGCATATAGATTTTGAATATTAGTACTTCCGTTTTCATCTATATTAACCCCTCCTATCATATAATGAGCAGTAGGTCGGACAGGTATAAGATCTTTTTTAATATCTATGCCAAAAGAAGAACAAACCTCCATTATATTCGGAAAACGATTTTCTATTAACTTACAACTTAAGTGTGTAATATCCAAATATACTCGTGTATCAGCAGTTTCTCTCATCTCTTTCAGAATTGATCTTGAGGTTATGTCGCGAGGAGCAAGCTCTCCATCCTTATGATATTTAAACATAAATCTCTCCCCATACTTATTCCTCAGTATTCCGCCCTCACCTCTAACCGCCTCAGAGATTAATGTACGGGATAGACCTGCTACATATAAAGTTGTAGGATGAAACTGCACAAATTCCATATCTGTAAGCTTAGCACCTGCTCTATAGGCAAGCGCCATACCGCATCCTGTGGCAACAGAAGAATTGGTTGTCTCGCGATAAATCTGCCCAATTCCGCCTGTAGCTAATATTACTTTTTGCGCATAAAATATCTTTTTATCATTATTTTTTAAATTAACAATAGCGCCAAAACAAGTCCCGTCTCTATGAAGTAAATCTATGACAAAAGCATACTCCAGAATCTTAATATTGGCGTTCTCTTTGACTTTTGCTATCAGTGCCCTTTCCAGCTCCATACCTGTAGCATCGCCTTTTGCATGAATCACTCTTCTCATACCATGACCTGCTTCATGAGTAAAAGAGAGCTTATCTCCCTGCTTATCAAATTCCGCTCCCCATTGAATCAATTCCTTGATACGGGCAGGGCCTTCTTCTACCATTATTTTGACCGCCTTTTTGTCGCATAACCCGCATCCAACCTTAAGTGTGTCCTCTGTATGCTTTTCTGGCGAATCAGTTTCTGATAACGCTACAGCTATTCCACCCTGAGCTTTTTGGGTGTTGTTTTCGCTGAGTTCATTCTTTGTTATTATAGTTACCTCTCCGTATTTTGCAGCCTGAATAGCAGCGGAGAGCCCGGCTACCCCGCTTCCAATGATTAGAATATCGGTTTTGATAGATGGAAGGTTTTTTGAATTAAAGGATATCAAGAACTTATTCATGAGCCGCATTCTACATCGCTTATAAAAGAGTGTCAAACAGGAAGATAACTACAGTTAAGAAAAATTAACTAATTTTTTCAATTCGTTGACGATCAACACCATTCCTTCAGTATCCAAACAGCAGTATTTCAACAAGTTCTTTCTTATTTCTTCTTTATTGTTTAATTTGCTTCTAATGTGACTTTGAAAAAACTGTATACTTGCATCTTCGCCGTTTGCGATATCCATCCCTTCATAGCTTTCTCCCGTAATCGCCGGAAGGACTTTCTTTATAGAGGCACTGCCTTGCTGAGACGGATTATAGTAGTAAAAGTTTCTGAAGGGAATCAGCAGGTCTACTATCCTTGGAAGTATTTCATTGAACCCCAGCTCCACTAAGATGCTTTTCTCAAACGATTGATTATAAACAACAATACTGCCTTGCGTACCGAGAACTTCTTTGAGGTTTTTTAATAACGCAGGTCTCGGGTCTTCGCTTCCTTCCGCCAGAAATTCAAAATGCTCTGTTTTGCCGTCTTTCTGCTGAATATGAAGAGAATACTGAAACGGAATCTTCTGATATGGTCTTGAATTATCGTATTCGGGAACCGCAGGAGAAAAAGTCTCAAAATCCAGATAGTATAGAGGATAATTCAATGTATCAAGAAATTGCTTTATCTCATAAGACTGAATATGACATTCTCCTGTTTGCCCGCACTTCTTCTGAATCTCCTGCTTATCCGTAAGTCTAAAATCATCCGGAATATCCGTTATGCTATACACGCCGTCATTGAATAGTTCAGTTCTTTTTTTACCGCCTCCACAAAGTGTGAAAACATTATTTTCAGGCAGAAACTTCCAGCATTCATCTTTTAAATTGCATGTATAAGGAGAATTGCAGTGTCCGCCTATTGAAACCGAAGGACAGCTGCTCAATCTTACAACATCAGACATCTTGCTGATTCTCTCCTGAATACCCTGCTGAGCTTCAGCCACCTCCATACTTATATCCTGAATGCAGAACAGTTTCCCCACATTGATCTCGCCCTTTCTGACATACTGATTATTGATAAAGCATAAACAGCATTTTGCAATCTTCAGCCCTGCCATTTCACAGCAATGTTTTTGAAAAGAAACATCATGGATATTCTCGTCTTTAACCTTTGTTCCCGATTTGACTTCAATGATGTCAAAGCTCCCGTCATCATTTGGCTTGAGAACATCAATTCTTGAGTAGCAATTATTAGCCATAATCCCTGCTTCAAAAAGCGGCACATTTTCCAACAGCCCATCCTTTGTCAAATAAATATTCCGCATGAAATCATCTGTCGGAATATCAATACCTTCGGGAAATAATTGTTTAGCCAGAATGCCAACTTCCGTTCCGACATTCATCCTAAATTGAGCATCCTCCGCCGGAGCAGAAATCTTATCCTTCGCCTTGACAAGCATCCATAATAGCTTTGAACACTGAAGCCCTGCAAGGTATTTTGATTTGGTTAAAAGCGCCATGTTGTTGTCCTAAAATATCCTTCTGCTCATAGTGTTTATTTCACTATAGAACGGCAGTCACAAAGAACTACATGAATGACTTAATTGACTTGACCACCGCATCAGATAGAACTTCGTTGCCAAAGGCTGTCATATGGCAACCATCTTTACGGATACACTTTGAGAAGTCATTGCATACAATTACCTCGTGTAAGTCATTTACGGGTATTCCTTCGCGCTTAACAATTTCGAGTGCGGCCGCATTGTATTTCACTATTTCCATCTTTGGTCTGAGCTTCCATTCAACCATAGGTACACCTTCTTCCGGAGTATAGAGAGGAGTGGTGGTAGCCCAGATCATTTGCACCTTATCAAGTTGTTTTACTTTAGAAATGAATCTTTGTAAGCAAAGGCGATACTGTGCCAGAAGAATCTGATGCTCTCCATCATCCAGTACATCAGCATCGTGAATTCCAAAATTGACGTGTACGATATCCGGATTCATATCAGCCACCCAATTCTGAAAATGATCAAGAGCCCATAGACTGTGACGACAATTTTCCGTTGGCCCACACACTTCTGCCTCCTTGCATTTCTTTGCAACGAATGGAAGATATCCCATTCGAATAGAATCTCCAATTAACACAACTTTCATTTTAATTTACCTCCTTTTAATATGAACCGACATTTATAAAAACATAACATTAATCATTAATCAGTCTCTTCTACTTTAGCATTACTTGCAAAAAAGCTCCGGAGCGACATAATCTCCGTATTTTTCCTGCGCAGCTTTCAGACGTTTCTTCTGCTCTTCAAGAATGTCAAAAAGAATATCCGGAGTATCTGAAACCTTTGTCTTATATATCTCAGTGATTCTTTCTATTTTTTGAAGGTTTTCAGGGATTCTCAAAGTGAACTGCTTTATATATTCTTCTTCTGCGTAATCGGTATCAAGAACCTGTTTGAATAACTTTTTAAGGTCTTCATATTTCGGGATAAAACCTGTTGGAGTTTTGATTGCATCTACATCATTATTAACCCGTAATTCCATCCACTTAACCCAAACACGCTTATCCTGCATACCTGTCACATATTCACCGGATTTACTGTCTTTAAGAAAGTAATTGGCTGCAAAAATCGCAGGCGGGGAATCCAGGGAATCTGCGAATTTAAGATGATTGCTAATATATTTGCCAATTGAAACGGAAACAAAATCTATATTAGACATAGGACAGAATTGCCTGACTCCTTCTTGCCCAAGAGTTGCGGATGTAGTCTCTGATTCCAGAGACGCACCCATTGTTATTACTCCATGCGCCCAATCAAAAGACTGCTGCACGGGAGACCATGTATTTGAATCTCTTCCGCCATAGATTATTCCTTTTGTTTCTGCTCCCTGAGCATCATCAAGTTTAGGATCTAAATTTTTAAGAGCCCGAAGCTTAACTGTATATCTTGCGTTTTTATGAGAATGTGTAATATCAATTCCCTTTGAATCCTTTTTCCCTTTTATCCACTTTCCTGAATAGTTGATCCCACTCTCAGGTATTTCTCTTTTGTCTCCAAGCCAAAAAGGAATTTTATCTTCTGTTACAAGAACATTAGAGAATATCACTTCATTAGAAGAGGTTAAAACTTCCCATATCAAAGGATCATCCTTTGCATTAACATTCTGAATAATTCCAAATATTCCGTTCTCAACATTTACTGCATAGACCTTGCCGTCACGATGCCTTAAATACGCTATATCATCACCTACAATGCTTTCTCCACTCATCATAGCAGTTGACGTTTTTCCGCATGCGCTTGGATAGGCTCCTGTGAAATAGGTAACTCTTCCATCCGGACCATGCACCCCCATGACTAACATGTGTTCAGCAAGCCAACCTTCTCCTGATGCCTTGTGAATAGCAAGTCTTAGAGAAAGCTTTTTAAGTCCAACCGTGTTCCCTGCGTATTGAGTATTTGTGCTGTATACAATGTTTTCCTCAAGATCCATGTATACTCTGCGTTTGTCTACATCTCTGCTTACCATATTTTCCAGAGCACCGGCACTATGCATAATTCTAAAGAAACTCTCAGAATTACCAATTCGTTCAAACTGTTTATACCCTTTCCTATAGAGAATATATTCTGAATGCGCTACATAACTGGAATCGGTTATCTGAGCACACGGTATAGAGAATTCGGAATTAGTTGGGCCAAGACAGAAAAACAAAACCAGCATCTCCTTTCCAGCCATACTATCCTTTAGATATTCATGGACTTCTCTTATCCCTTTTTCTTTGTCTATTGTATTGAGACTTGCCCCAAGCTCCATTCCCTCAGAAAGAAGATACTTAGTTTGCGCTTTATCCCGCGCTTGGTCATTGTAACCGTCATAATGAATTGTATGTCCCTGAACAGCAAGTTTTCCTTCCTCCCCCGTTTCTAATGACTTATCCCTTATGTATTGAGCATCCTCATCAGAATCATCACCGACAAAAATCGAATCAGGATTACAAAGCTCTGCATATTTCCCGACAAAATCATGAAGCTTCGCATTATCTAATGCCATTAGCTTTCTATAACTTGTTTCTGTGCATTTTTCCTTAAGTAACTCAGTATATCTCTCTTCCATTACAGCCCCTTCCGTTTATTTTAAGATCCCTACCTTCTTTAATACCTGATCAGTATTTTTTACAAAAACAAATTTCATCTTTTTTCTTACGTTTGCAGGAATATCATCAAGATCTTTTTTGTTTTCCTGCGGCAAAATAACTGTCTTTATATTGCTCCTGTGAGCTGCCAGAACTTTGGATTTTACACCTCCTATAGGCAGGACGTTTCCCCTGAGCGTTATTTCTCCTGTCATAGCAATATCCTTTCCAATAGGTTTATTAGTAAGCGCAGAGGCCAGAGAAACTGCCATTGCAACACCGGCAGAAGGTCCGTCCTTTGGTATGCCTCCTTCAGGTACATGAATATGTATATCAATATTCTTATAAAAATTCTCTGATAAATGGAGCTCTTTTGCTTTAGAACGAACAAAGCTGAGCGCCGCCTGACCGGATTCCTTCATAACATCTCCTAACTGACCTGTTAGAGTAAGCTCTCCCTTTCCATCCATTATGGCAACCTCTATTGACAATATCTCCCCTCCAACCTCTGTCCATGCAAGACCGGTGACAACTCCAATTTCAGCTTTTTCCTCTCCTTTGTTATACCTGAATTTTTTATTTCCCAAAAAATCAGAAAGATTGCCTGGAAGTACTTTGATTTTTTTCTCCCTCTTTTTTTCAACAATCAGTTTAGCTGCTTTTCTGCATATAGACGCAATCTCTCTCTCCAGATTTCTCACCCCTGCTTCGCGTGTATAGTGTCTTACTATACTGAAAACGGTTTTATCCGGAATTTCAAGTAAATCACTATTCAACCCATTGAGCTTCAACTGTTTTGTTGTTAAAAACTTGTTTGCTATTTTTACCTTTTCCATCTCTGTATAACCTGAAAAATCTATTACTTCAAAACGATCAAGTAATGTCAGAGGAATATTATGAATGACATTTGCTGTTGCTATGAACATTACATTTGAAAGATCAAAATCTACTTCAAGATAGTGATCATTGAATTCTTGATTCTGCTCAGGATCAAGCACTTCAAGCAGCGCAGAGGACGGATCTCCTCTAAAATCAACACTCATTTTGTCAACCTCATCAAGCAGGAAGACTGGATTTCTACTACCAACTTTTCGGAGTGATTGGATTATCTTCCCGGGCAGAGCTCCTATATATGTCCGCCTATGTCCTCTAATCTCCGCTTCATCTCTTACTCCGCCAAGAGAAACCCTTATAAATTTCCTGCCTAAAGCACGGGCGATTGATCTCGCTAATGACGTTTTCCCCACACCTGGAGGTCCCACAAAACAAAGTATAGGACCTTTAAGCTTCTTTACTAACTTTCTTACTGCCAGAAATTCCAGTATCCTTTCCTTAGCCTTTTTCAGTCCATAATGATCCTGATTAAGAATTTTTTCGCTCTTCTTTATATTTAATTTATCCGGCGTTTCTTTATTCCATGGAACCCCAATCAGCCAGTCCAAATAATTGCGAACCACAGTTGCCTCAGGAGACATTGAGTGCATCTTTGCCAGCTTTTCCAGCTCCTTGTTCGCTTTCTCTTCAGCCTCTTTTGTCATCTTAGCTTCTTTTATTTTTGCCTTAAGCTCACTAATCTCGTCTCCATCTTTTGAGCCTTTACCCAGTTCCTTTTCTATTGCTTTCATCTGCTCATGCAGATAAAACCGCTTTTGCGTTTTACCAATCTGTTCTGTAACCCGCCCTTGAATCTTCTTCTCAACTCCAAGTATCTCTATCTCTCCTGCAAGTATTTCTATTATTTTTTTTAATCTATCTTCATGCTGGAAGGATTCTAGAATTTGCTGTTTTGTTTCCGCTTTAACTTTAATATGAGAAGCAATTACATCCACTAATCTGCCGGGCTGATTAAAACTATTAATTGAGCTTAGAAATTCTCCGGGTATTTTAGAATTTAATTCTCCATACTTCTGAAATATTTTTTTAACTGTTCTCATTAAAGCTTCTATTTCAGGCGTTTTGTCAGAGGAGTCTTTTACCTTTTCTGCTTTTACCTCAAATATTCCTCTTGTATTGACATATTTTATTATTTTTGCTCTACCTGTACCTTCTACCAATATTTTAATAGATCCATCCTGATTTTTCACTACCTGTAGAATTTCTCCAATTGTTCCGACCTTGTATATGTCCTCAGGGATTGGATCTTCTATAAGGGCATTCTTTTGCGTTACCAACAAGACCTTTTTTGATCCTGCCATAGCTTTTTCTACAGCAAGAATAGACTTGCTTCTGGCAATCCATAACGGAACTATCATATACGGAAGCACAACAATGTCTCTGATGGGAATAAGAGGAAATCTATCAGGCAATTTTTGTTTTCTTTCTGGTTATAATAGTAGGAGGTATCTTCTTTTTGATCACATCTCCAGATATAATACATTCTTCAACATCTTCTCTTGATGGAATATCGTACATAACATCAAGCATAATATCTTCTATTACAGAACGCAATCCTCTAGCGCCCGTACCAAGTTTAATTGCCCGTTCGGCAATAAGAGAAATTGCTTCTTTTGTAAACGTTAATTTAACATTTTCCATTGAGAAAAACTTTTTAAATTGCTTTGTCAACGCATTCTTAGGTTTAATCAATATGTCTACAAGAGCTGATTTATCTAATTTATCAAGAATCCCTGTTACAGGCAATCTGCCAACAAATTCGGGAATTAATCCAAACTTTATCAAATCTTCAGGGAGCAAGTTTTTCAACATACTCTGCTTTTCTGTTTTCGAATTGCCTCTAAATCCAATAGTGCCCTTTCCAGCTCTTGCCTGGACTATTTTATCCAAACCATTAAATGTGCCTCCGCAAATGAACAGTATATTAGATGTGTTTACTTGAATATACTTCTGCTGAGGATGTTTCCTTCCTCCCTGTGGAGGAATGTTTGCAACTCCTCCCTCGACTAACTTAAGCAAAGCCTGCTGTACGCCTTCTCCTGAAACGTCTCTGGTAATAGATACATTATCTGTGGTACGAGCAATCTTATCTATTTCATCTATGTAAATAATACCTCTTTCAGCTTTTTTTACATTAAAGTCCGATGCGTGGAGGAGCTTCAGAATTATGTTCTCAACATCTTCTCCAACATACCCTGCTTCAGTAAGAGTTGTTGCGTCCGCAATGGCAAATGGAACGTTAATAATCTTTGCTAACGTCCTGGCAAGTAGAGTCTTCCCGCATCCAGTAGGCCCGATAAGAAGAACATTGCTCTTTTCTAGCTCAACATCATCCAGCTTAGCGCTGGATTTTATCCTTTTATAATGATTATGAACCGCCACAGCTAAAATCTTTTTTGTTTTTTCATGTCCAATAATATATTGATCCAATGCTTTCTTTATATTTACCGGCTTTTGTATAGCAATTTTCTCTTCCTTATCAGTTCTGCTGTGTTTTTGCCCCTGTTTTAATATATTACTGCATAGAAGGATACACTCATCGCAAATATAAGCATTTGTCCCTGCAATAAGTTTGTTCACTTCCATTTGCGCCTTACCGCAAAAAGAGCATTTTGGGAACTGTGTGCCTTTCATCATATAATGTCCTCTTCAGCTCTCTTGACTTCTGATTTAGCTATTTTTGTTACATATATTTCGACAGAGATAGAATCCTTAATCCCAAGTACATCACCTACATAATTTTTTATAGACTCTTGCAGCTTACCTGTAGATGACGGAATATCTACATCTGATTTCAATATCACCTTACTTTTTATTTGCAAACCCTTTTTAGTTATATAAACCTTTGGGATAAGATCCTTTATTTCCTTGATCTCAAGCCCACGTCTTCTTACGAATCCTTCTATGGCACTAAATGCAACCTCTACCTTTCCATCAGAATTCTCAAACGAAAACGCCTTGTCTTTTCTCAGTTTGAAACATGAGACACAAATCTGAATTATACTCAAAAGTACAAATAACGCCCCGGTAAAACCGATAACCGCCCTTGTATTTTTATTTGCATAAAATTCTTCAAGTACCACACGAGCAGCTCCTTCAGTAAAGAACTGCGGCGAAATACTAGCTGTAATAAAAAGTAACCCAACAACTAAAAGCACAATAATTGAAAATGCAGCAATTAATCTAGTGCCTATCCCTTGATTACTCATTTCTTCTCCTTTACCTTGTCCTGTTTGACAGGTTCTTTATTTTCCTTAGGAAAATAAATACCTCCAACATTAACATTAACCTTTGCCACAGCAAGTCCGCTCATTTTCTCAACCTGTTTTTTCACATTTTGCTGAATCTGCAGAGCCACTTCGGGAATTTGTGTCCCGTACCTAACAACAATAGCCAGTGTAATGTCAACCTCTTTTTCTTTAATTTCTACTTTTACCCCTTTATCAGCACCTTTTTTAGTAAATATATCGGTAATACCTCCAACAATACCCTCACTCATACAAGTAACACCAGGAATTTCTGTAGCTGCCATACCAGCAATAATTGCTACTACCTCATTGTTTATCCTGACTGTTCCCAAACCATTCTTCACTTCCTGTTCTTCCATAACATTTCCCCCCTTCATTTTTGTTCTTTCCTTAATAAATTTTCCACAAAATCAGTGGATATAACCCCCTTCTGGAAAGTAGTATCTTTAAAAACCAATTTGTGAAAATCAATGGTTGTTTTTATGCCATTTATTACATATTCATCCAACGCTCTCTGCATTCTTTCAATAGCTTGATTTCTATCCTTTGCAAGTACAATTAATTTACTTATTAACGAATCGTAAAATGGCTGCACAGAATAGCTGTTATACACATAGCTATCTACTCTCACTCCAGGCCCGCCCGGGGGATGATATCCTGTAATCACACCCGGTGATGGCAAGAATTTGTTTTTAGCATCTTCAGCATTTATTCTGCATTCTATTGCACATCCACGTTGTTTTATACTATCCTGCGTATACTGCAATTTTTCTCCGGCAGCTATTTTTATTTGTTCTTTTACAATATCAACACCTGTTACAAGTTCTGTTATAGGATGCTCCACCTGTAACCTTGTGTTCATCTCCATAAAGTAGAATTTCCCATTTTTATCAAGCAAAAACTCCATAGTTCCGGCACTTGCGTAATTTACCTGTTTTGCCCCTTTTATAGACATGCTACCCATTTTTGCTCTTAACTCGTCTGTCATGGCCGGAGCTGGAGACTCTTCTATTAATTTTTGATGTCTGCGTTGAACCGTACAGTCTCTTTCTCCAAGATGTATAATGTTTCCGAAGTTATCGCCTAATATCTGGAATTCTACATGTTTTGGCTCTTGCAGATACTTTTCGATATACATATCAGCATTGCCAAACGCTGCATTTGCTTCCGTCTGTGCAGTCATAAGCAAACTCACTAACTTACCATCGTTATGAGCTATTCTCATACCCTTGCCGCCACCGCCAGCAGAAGCCTTTATCATTACAGGATATCCTATTTCCTTTGCCACTTCCAATGCCTCATCTTTATCTTTTATAATTCCGTTACTACCTGGCATAATTGGCAATCCTGCTTTTTTCATAGTCTGCAGCGCTTCTGACTTATTGCCCATCAGACGTATTATTTCCGGTGATGGACCTATGAACTTTATCTGACATGATTTGCATATCTCGGCAAAATGCGCGTTCTCTGCAAGAAATCCATATCCGGGATGTATTGCCTCAACATCTGCTATTTCAGCGGCGCTGATTATACTCGGGATATTTAAGTAACTATCCTTTGATGATGCAGGACCTATACATATCGCCTCGTCTGCGTACTGCACATGCAGAGAATCCCTATCTACATCAGAATAAACAGCAACAGTCTTTATGCCAAGCTCTTTACATGCTCTTATAATCCTGACAGCTATCTCGCCTCTATTCGCAATGAGTATTTTGGAAAACATATTCTCTATCCCTAAAAATTCCTACTCCGGTTTTACTAGAAACAAAGCCTGCCCAAACTCCACAGACTGTCCGTTATCAACAAGTATCTTTACTATCCGTCCTTTGACATCAGCCTTTATTTCATTCATCAACTTCATTGCTTCAATTATACATACAACTGTATCCTCACTCACCTTTCCATCAATATCGACAAATTGGTCTGCATCCGGAGCCGGCGCTTTATAGAATGTACCAACCATTGGAGTTTTAATCTCAACAAGTCCTTCATTTTTCTCTTCTTCTTTATCTTTCGGTTCTGGCTGCACTGCAACAGCCGGTGACTGTGACTGAGCCACAACATGCCTTACTTCAGGCTCCGTATTCCGCTTAAGTCTGATTTTTGAATCCTCTCTCTCTATTTCAAGTTCTTCTATGTCTGCTTCTTGAAATATCGCAATAATTTCCTTTAACTCTTTAATATTCATTATTCGCCTCCTTATCTCCGGATTGGTATTGTAAAAAATATCTAGACATTTTTCATTAGAATATCTCTACTAACCGTCGATATTCTTGCCTAGATCCATAAAATTTATCTTCATCCCCCTGTTTTTAGTAATTTTTTCGTCATTTTTTAAAAATTCCACTATATATCTCTATCTTTTTTTATCTTGGATATGCCCTAGCTCAGTTGCATATATGGCTTGACAGTTTGCTGCTCGGCTACAATTTTTTCCGCCAGACCAATCTCAACTCGTTCCGGGTATACCAGCAAGGCTTGGCACATTAGTTTTCCGTCCTGTTCCGCCAGGGCGCGCGCAGCGAGAATGTTTTGGCGAATGCGCGAAGCCATGAGCGCAGAAAGGTATTCCGTTGTTTGGACCTTTGGAATTGTGATCGTACCGTCAGCGATAGAACAGTTCGCTTGCAGCAAAATTGATTTTCTCTGATCATCCAGCCGACAGTTTTGCAGAACCTGCACGGAGTATTGACCCGGCTGCCCTCCGGCCAACGCGGCAATTACTTGACTGATATAGACCGGTATACCGCCTCCACAACGCCGGGTAACTTTTAAAATTTCTTCCGTGGTCACATTTCCCCGCCAAAGCCGCAAATAATCCTCATCCGACGGTCGTTTCATCATTAAGCCGCTCACAGGAAGTCCGCGGAAACGACCTGGGCCACCGACCGGCGCACCGAGATAGCCGATTGCAGCCATGATGGCAATATTGTTGCGGAAGGCCATCGGCCATTCCGGAAAACTTTCTAGATACTGACTTTTAAGATTGGCGGGATCATAATCTACTGGTAGAGAACGCCTCAATTGATCATAAATCGACTGGTGGTTCCGTAAAATATCTGTATACCAGACTTCATGATTAACCCCATACTCTTCCATGGAAATTTCATTTTCCGTGCAGCCCAGATAAGCCGCAAGTACTTTCTGAAAAATATCCGAAGCGTTACAGAGACCAGCGATCCGGGTCAGTCCAAAACGCAGGTGTACTGCCAAAAGCGGCACATCTGTGGGATTGGTATTTACCAAAAACCAGGCTTCAGGACAAAGACGGGTAATTTCCTGGCCAATATGTAAAATATGGCCGGCTTGGGCAATGCCCCATGCGGAAAAACCGGCACTTTTGTTCAGACCAGCGGTGGCGTTGTAAAGAACAATATCCGCCTGTGCAAGCGCTTCGCTGAGTTCCACTGTTCCATTGACCTTGATTTTATTCTCCCCAGGAGGACGCACGGCATCAATCAAATGGAGATTGCGCTGAATTTTATCCGCAGAACGGCCGAATAATTTTATTTCGCCCGGTGGCAAAGAGACATGACGCACCAATTCACAGGCAACCGCACAGGCAATACGCCCACTGCCGCCGATAATCGCTAACTTCCATTGTTTTGTTGGCGTAACTGGGGGCATTGTTTTCTTGCTCATTTTAATCTCTTCATCCTAATCAGTTGTATCATGTCTTATTTGACACTATCCCTGGATTATATTGCCTCAGTTAATATTTGTCAAAATAAAAGGGCTAAACTCTTTCTAGATATTTTCTGTTTCTTATGTCAATTTTTACCACATCACCTTGGTTTACAAAAGCAGGAATTTGTATGACCGCCCCTGTCTCAAGAGTTGCAGGCTTAGACCCGCCTGAAGCCGTATATCCCTTTTTGCCGGGTGATGTATCGGTAATTTTTAAATTTACAAAATTTGGCATTTCAATATTAACAAGTTTGTTTTCGCAATAGATGCCTGTTATCTCGCATTCCTCTTTGAGAAATTCTATTCCCTCTCCTATGATTGTCTTGTTTATTGGCATTTGTTCATACGTCTCAAGATCCATGAAATAATAATCATCTCCTAAATTATAAATGTACTGTAATTTCTTTTCCTCAATACGAACATCCTCCACGCTCTCTCCAGCCCTGAAGGTTTTGTCTATCACTGCGCCTGTCTTAAAATTTCTAAATTTTGTTCTGACAAACGCTCCGCCCTTACCCGGCTTAACATGCTGAAAACTTATAACTGTAAACAACTCTCCATTCAGTTTTATCACATTACCGTTTTTAATATTATTTATTGATATCATTGTTCCCTCCCTAAATTTCTATTATCTCTTTTGATGACTTTGTTATAATTTTATATCCATTGTCTGTTACCTGCACCATGTCTTCTATCCTGATGCCGCCCCATTCAGGGATGTATATACCGGGCTCAACTGTAAAAACCATATCGGGCTGTAATACTTCGTCACTTTCACTTGATATATTTGGAAGCTCGTGTATATCCAATCCAACACCGTGACCGGTGCTGTGTCCAAAATATTCGCCGTATCCTTTACCGGATATATAATTACGCGCTGCCTTATCTACATATGACGCATTCACTCCCGGGATTACACTCTCAATAGCAATTTGTTGCGCTTCTAAAACAATATTGTAGATTTCTTTTTGCTTCGCTGTTGCTTTTCCGATAAATATGGTTCTTGTCATATCCGAGTTATAGCCTGAAAATCCTGCGCCGAAATCCATAAGCATAATCCCTTTTTTAACCAACGCATTTGACGGCGACCCATGAATCAGAGAGCTTTTATTCCCTGAGATTGCAATTGTATCAAATGACATAGAATGCGAACCGTTCTTCTTTGCGGTATATTCAATCTCTGTTGCTATGTCCATTTCCTTCATATCAGGTTTTATAAAATTGCAGATATGTCTAAAAACATTGTCTGTTATCTCCGCAGCTTTTTCTATTGAAGCAATTTCATCGCTATATTTAATTGTTCTCAATATTTTTACTACATTTAATGTTGGGATAAGTCGATTATTTGGTAACGAACTTTTTATTTCTTCATACTCTCTGAATGTTGTTGAATCCGATTCAAAAGCAACTTTTTCATTTTTGTATTTCTTCAATACATCCGCTAACAATACGTGTAAAGCTTTTTCTTTTTTGAGAATTTTTACATTCTTCGTTTCCTTCTGCGCCTGTTCAAGATAACGAAAATCCACAATAAGATAAACCAATGTTGAAGTAATGAGCACTACTCCTTCAGAACCTGTAAAGCCTGTTAAGTAGCAACAGTTGCGAATATCTGTAATTATAAATAATTTAACATGCTTCTTATCCAACTCATTCCTTAATCTTTCAATGCGTCTTTTATACATATTACTCACGCGCTTTTCCCATCTGTTCTGCCTTTAACATCAAATTATCGGCCTCTTTATTTTTACCCATAAGTTTATATGCATACGCAAGATTTTCCAAATAGAAGGGCTTTGTGGGATATAATTCCAACGCCTTTTCGAATTCTTTAATCCCGCCATCTATCCAAAACTTGTTCCCTTTTCCATTTATAATAAGAAGTTTCCCCAAAGCAAAGCGGTAATGCGGCATATATTTATTATGCTCTATTGCTTTTTTATAGCAGGTTATTGCTCCATCAAACCTTCCTGATTGCTCTAATGTCTTCCCCAATAGAAAGTAATACTGGCTATTGGTCTTATCAAACCGTATTGCCGTCTCAAGCTCTTTCTCGGCAGACTTAAAATTATTATTATTCAAGTGACCAATTGCTCTGTCCCTATGTATCTCCGCAATCGACGGTCTGACTAAAATCGCAGATATTACAATTACGGCTAAAACCAAAAATATAGAAAATATTATTTTTGCGCTTATGTGTCCCAAAAGCTTTAGGGATGCCTCTGTCCGTTTCTTGTTTTTTATCTTTATGGCTTCTATCATTCCTATAAACAGCCATACATTCATGGATATCCCCGGCACATAGAAGCCGAAATCAACAAAACTATGGATCAAGAAAGCAATACATCCAATATATATGCCCGCACTTAGTATCTTTAGACGCTCAATATGAAATGCCTTTCGCCAATTCCAAAAAAACATAACCCATATTAATAGAAAACTTAACACGCCAATTATTCCTATTTCAGTCCAAAGTTGAATGAAATTATTGTGCGCAAGCTGCACCTCTCTTGCTTGAGGAATCTTGTACTTTGGATAAATATTTCCAAACGTGCCGATACCACTGCCAAATGGAAAATCTTCAACCATGCCTGGGCTTGCCCTCCAGTAATTTAATCTTACTTTAAAAGAACCTAAAGTGTCACGAATCATATGAGTTCTGTCAGTAATTTTTAAGAACATCGCGGAGAGTACAATTATTCCAATTATCATTAATATTGAAAGTATGTAAAACTTCTTTTTATTCCCAAATTTCCTGTACATCAAAATTAAAATTGGTGCTAATGCCAATATTAAAAATATTCCCCATCCCCCCTTGGAATATGTAAGATAAAGACATAAAACAACGCTTGCTGTCGCCACACTAAGCAAAAACCTGTAAAAATATCTAGAAACAAGGAATAATGAAATACAAAGAGGAAGTATCAACAAAAGATAGCCTGCCAATGCGTTCGGGTAAATAAAGGTTGAAAAGGTTTCATTTGTACCCAGTCTAGAAAAAAAATCCGGTGGGAACTGCATATTCTGCTGAAGAATCCAGCCTCTTGTCTCCTCGAATCCCCAGAAATACTGATAAATACCATAAAGAGAAACAACTGTTGCTGTTAGCGCAAGACATGCTACGATTATAAGAATTTGTTTCTTTTTTTTAATAATATTTATGGCTAAAAAACACAGTAAGATATTTGGAATGATAATATAGACTTGCTTTAAACTGGCGTTAAGATTAACTGAATATGTACAGGATAAAACAACAAAAAACGCAAAACTTAATATGGGAAAGTATAAAGATGTTTTAACCAGACTAAATCTACCAAGCCAGATACATTTGGCAATCCAGACCGTTAAAATTAGCAAAATAACAATCTGGCATACAGTATTTGACCACGGATAGCTCATCCCGGAAACTAACGGTCTAAATAGAACGAGAAATACCAAAAATGCTGTGCTGAGCCAGAGAGTTATTTTCTCAATTCTATTTCTATTCATTTATGGATTTTAATATTTCCCTTTTATCTTTTCTTATCTTGTCAAGAATTCCGTTAACAAATCCTCCGCTATTCTCTGTACTATATTTCTTGGCCAGTTCAACCGCTTCATCAATGGATACGACATCAGGAATATCATCTCTAAAGAGTATCTCATATATAGCCATTTTCATTATACTTTTATCTATAACTGCTATTCTGTCTATCTCCCAGTGCTCCAGATACTTCTCAAGAAGTTTATCTATTATCTCTATATTTCCTATTATTCCTTTAAATAGATCTTCTGCAAAATCTGCTATATCTGACCCGTATCGTTCAGCATCAATCTTGACAATGTTTTCTACAGCCCGCTTTATATTCTTATCACTGGAAAACTCTGTTCTATACAGCAGTGTAAGAGCTAGTTCTCTTCCTTTTCTTCGACTTCCCATAACCAATCCTTTTGAATATCTATCTTGCTTTGATATTACCATGAACACGCGTCATTGCGAAGGATAAAATCTCGAAGCAATCTCATCACTCTGTGACTTGACCGCAGGATGACAATACTTGAATTATTTATTGCTTTTTTTGAACGTTGAGTTGAGCTTTCGCCGAGCTTGATTACAAGTGAGGGCAGTTTTTCGAGCAGCGAAAAACCGATAAGCTCGAACGTTTTGTTAGGTGCATCTTGCAAGTAAGACTTAATTAAGTTAATTTGTTAATTTTTAGATAAGATTCAAAACAATGAATGATATATATTGAATTCACAGCTACTGCTTGCGGAAGAAAGTATTTCTTTTCTTCTAATATTTCGTTGTTCTGATCTAATATTGTTTCAATATGCGCTGGAATTAAATGTCTTTCGGTATTGGCAACTATCATACCGTGTGCAATCATTTTTCCATTATGAATATGAACAACAGCAGCGCCGCTAGCCCCGCGTAGTGCTGGGAACGAAAGCTCAAGCATATCTTGACCTGCTTTTCCAAAAACATCTGTTAATTGAATTACTCGAACACAATTACCTAATCGAGTAGCAGGAACTGTATGGAAAATACCATCTTTAAATTCCGTAGTACTATACTCGTAAGCCAAGAGAGATAAGTTTCCAGGCACTTGTCTATCACTTGAAAAAGTTAAAGTTATATTCTTAGGGATTTTTTTTGGTTTTAAAAAAGCTACATCAAAATCTTGATT
>Ga0207996_1000417_pt1 | contig 38284 bp, 27 predicted proteins | sample AntAceMetag02UKG_FD_184773 | JGI IMG/M metagenome (GOLD analysis project Ga0207996, IMG submission 184773) | Saline lake microbial communities from Ace Lake, Antarctica - Antarctic Ace Lake Metagenome 02UKG (SPAdes) (version 2) | ecosystem: Environmental > Aquatic > Non-marine Saline and...
CGGGCAATTTCTTTTTTAGTCTTGCGATTGAGTCGGTGCCAGTGTGGATATTGATTTTTAAGTTGTTTTCGTACGCTGAGCTTGATATTCTTATGATGCATGAAAGCCTCCGTTTTGATTGAATTTTATTTGGTCAGAAGTTTCAACTATTATAGAGGCTTTCGTGCTTTATGTCATTGTTTTTACTCAGTGATGTTCAATTCTTTGCAACACCTTTTAATACTGGAGAAAAGAACAAATGAAGAAAATCATCCTGTCACTCTTTACAGCAGTGCTATGCTGCAAAAAGTGGCGATCAACTGGTACTGCAACACGGTATTGTGCAATCGGCGAAAGTTGTTCAATTGGATTCAGAGGCAGCAAAAGGTGCTTTGCTCGGTGGGGCCGTTGGTTTATGGTCCGCCAATGGAAAGAAAACATCGAAAAAATGGCGGAATGCTCTCGGTGGGGCAGTGGTCGGTGGCGCGTTGAAGGCTCGCAGTGAGGGAGATAGACGAGGCATGGAATATGTTGTTAACACCAATTCCGGCTCTACAATTCGGATTATATCAGATCAGGTTGAGATCAGAGTTGGAGATTGTGTGACCGTTGAACAAAGTGGTAAGATTGCCAATATTCGTCGGGAGGCCGCTGCGACTTGTCAGGCTGGATCCCAAAAGGTAGTGCAGGAGCTGCGTGAAGAGTTTGTAGCGGAGGCCAATGAGTGCCTTGCGGCCAAAAAGCAATTACTGGACGCTCAGTCAGATCAGGAGGTTGATTCGGCTCTGCGCAAAGTACAGGTCCTTTGTAACGATTGATAAATACAGCAGTGGATGTAATTAGCAATCACAATGGGAGAAATGGGGCAGAGTGAGAATATATTCTCAAAAGTATTGTAAAGCAAAAAAATGAAGGTAGCCATTGGGATGGCGAAAGGAAAATGGTTGTTTTTTATCCGACCCTTCATCGGGTGAACCATATTGAGTGATGGTGTCATTAATGCTCAAAAAGTCTCTCGAATCGATTGTCCAATACAATAAGATATTTTTCTTTCATCATATCCGACAAAAAACTACTATCGAGCAAGGCTTTCCATGGGTCACGAAGCTGTTTAAACTCCCTTAATACTTTGTTGATAATCCGATCAGTCAATTGCAGCCGATCCCGTCCGAAATAATCTATTAAGTCATGTCGTTGTAATCTGTTCTTTTTCCCATTTAAAGGCAGAGCCAACTCTTCCTCCGGCCTGGGTAGAACAATGGTTGTATTCAGGAGATCATAGGCTGGGGAAAATGCTATGACATCATCTTTATAAATAATCGAAAAGTTTTTCAGATGCATATCCTCGTTGCCAATCAGAAAACAGAACAGAGTCAGTCGGAATAACTTGAGCTTTTCAATAACAGGAAAAGTGCAGTATTTTTCTATCAAGCCAGTAACTTTTTCCATGCTTGATCGATATTTTGTGTCACGGGATAATTCTGCAAGCTGGGCAAAATCTTCGACATGAATTTTAGAGTTACGCCCCATCCGATCAAACCTGCGAATAAAATACGTTAACTCCTTGTTGCGACCATATAGCAGACCATGTAGAGGTACCTCAATCCCTGCAAGATGAGCAAGTCGCATGGTAAGGTCTTCATTTTCAGGTACTTCCTGGTATTCTGCAATCTGTGGTTTCAGAATATAGTGCCCATACCTATCACATATCTCAAATTGTTGTTTTTTTACATTCAATCGTGCGGAAAGTTTTGGCTGAACACCCTGAATGGATATTTTGTCTGAACGTGCTGCGGCTTCACGACGTAATTCCTGCGCAGAAAAGGGCAATTCTTTTAACTCTGTCAGGTTTCTTGAGAGGAGTTTCAACCCTTTTGTAGAATATCGTCCATCACAAGCCTGGTAGGTAATAGGACAACGATTCATGGATGGTTAGTCATCTTCCAGATGCTCCCGCACTGATACTGCGCCAACGGTATCTGCCCCCACCAGCAGTAATTGACCAAAGCAGTCATTCCTATCGAGTTTTCTCTGCCGCAACAATGCCTCGAGCTGGAACCCCTCTGGCAGCAGTCCATCAAAAAAAGGGGGAAAACTTTCAAACTCAAAAGAGCCGTTTCGTACGGGCATGGTTTGCGAAATTGGAGGGCCTGTATAATCAGGTAAATAAGAAAAACAAAATCCACCTTTAGTTTGCGAAGGAGTGAGCTGTCCAGCCAAGATATCCTGAAAAAAAACATCAGCAATCTGCATCTGGGTACTCCTTCAAAAAAACATCACGGAGCGGGCCTTGAAAAGTCAGTTCAATGTTAAGCACCTTCAGAATTCTCAAGAGGTTATTCAACTGTACACTCTGTTTTCCGTTTTCCAATTCATAAACCATATTTTTGCCAACGCCAGCCATTTCTGCAAGTTGAAGCTGCGTCAAACCACTACGTTTTCTATGGAATAGAATGATATTTGCTAATTGCTTACACATATGTTCCCCTGTTTAATGGGAAAAAAAGCTGCTTATGGGAAAATCATACCATTGCGCATGTGAAACGTCAATATTTCCCTGTTTGTAGGGGGAAGTGTAGGTAAGCACAGTCGCCACTTTCCCTATTCACAAAATAACTGATTTTTCCCTGCGAACAGGGATGTATTGTTGTCCTGAATTCATATCTGCAGAGTGGCCTAGAAACAGTTGGTCAACAATATCTGATCCTGTCAATTCTTAGTATAAGATCAGAGGCCAAGTCCCGCGACCAGAAGAGCTACACCCACAAGTCCTACAGCATATCCTATAAAGGTGAGGACTTTATACAGACCTTTATTAGCTTCATGAGTTTGAGATAGTTCTATATTGTCAAATTTGACCACTCCGCTTGAAGATCGATTCTCAAATTCATATTTTTCAAGAAGAGCAGTTTTTTTGCGAGCCTGTATAGCCATATAAACACCAATGGCTAAGATTATACTTCCTACTATAAGTGCACGTATAGACATTATTACCATCCCTTTGTTTAATAAAAAACGGAAGTTACGTATTTCAAGAGTGCCATGCGTATTTCTAATAAATTTTGCTATTGTTCAGCTTTAATGAAACGCCACTCTACGGTAGCAACCCTCACAACCATAACTGATTCCTGTTCAAATTGCCCAGTGTACAAAGGATAAAATGGTTGGAATAAAATTAGATCGTGTACCACGGGGCGCGGGAAAATAGGGCGGGGTTTAAATATATCTTACCTCAGGGCATTACGAAGCATCAAAGAGGGCGATCCTTGAGATGGCGAAAGAAGATATTTGTTTTTCTCTGCCCCCTTCAGGCATTTTAGGCAACTTGCAAGCCAGGTACAGAAGCGGTCCATCGTCACAATTAAAAATTGCCCAGCCCTCTCCTTGTCGCTGAGAATCAGGAAACATCTTAACCAGCCTATCTTGCCTGATGGTTGACCTTGCCAAGGCTATTCTCTTAAGATGCAATTCTTTTCAAGAAAAGTGCAAATATGGGTATTTCTACCTATATGAAATTTACTGGAGTCATGTTTTGTTGAATGGTGATTCATTTTTGAGAGGGAAGAGGAATCAAGAAGAAGCTCAATTTTCTTTTTTTTACTGCCTATTGATCTTACCACTGCAAATCTTAGTTGAATGTTTGCTTTCTATTTCATAGAATGAGAAACGGTCATTCTCTTGTATCGCTTCTTCCTTTCTGTGTCACATAATGAGGTAATACACTAATACATGTTACATCAACGACAAGATACAGTTCAACTCCTACAGTGGCATGAAGGGGTTAATGCCATTTATGATTCGTTGTTTTCTACAGAAGTTGTTACCGAGAAATTAAAACGTATCTGTGACGGGGTTGTCTCCACCTTTAAGGTTGATTTCTGCCGTATCTGGCTCATCTTGCCTGGTGACCTTTGTGAATCAGGATGCCCACATGCCCTTACCGCAACCAACCAACATTATTGTCGTCATCGATCTCGGTGTCTCCATCTGGTAGCTAGTTCCGGGAGGTATACCCATTGTAATGGAGGACACGCCAGAGTACCTTATGACTGCTACAAAATTGGTCGTATCGCTTCCGGCAAAGAACATACTTTCCTGACAAATGATGCCGCCCACGACGAGCGTGTGCACAACCATGCCTGGGTCAAAGAGCTTGGATTGGTTTCTTTTGCCGGATATCAGTTACGTGATCACAAGGGGAATGTTAATGGAGTACTGGGTTTTTTTGCTGATTATGAGATTTCTGAAGAACTCCACGCAATTATGCAAAATTTAGCCAACTCAACCGCACAAATTATTCAAACAGCCCATCAACAGGAGAAGCGGAAAGCCACACAGGCGATTCTGAGAAAGAAACATGATAATATACAGGCAATTTACCAAGCCACCAGCAACATTGGGTTCATTACTACAGATCTAGCCATTGACAAGTCAACCATACTTTCGTTCAGCCCTGGTGCCGAAGCAATTCTCGGTTATTCAAAAGAAGAAGCGATTGGCCGTAAGGTGGATATTTACCATAGAAAGAATGATACCGACCGTTTTCTAGAAATCAAAACAAAATTAAGACAGGGGGCGGTTGGATTCAAAGGCGAGATGATTCTGCTGCGGAAAAACGGGGAGCAGTTTCCAGCCATGCTTACGATTTGTCCTTTATATTCTACTCCTAATGAAGCAACAAGGGCTTTGACGGTTATTATTGATCTTTCAGATCAAAAAAAGATATTGAATGCTCTGGAAAGATCTAAAAAAGAATGGGTCTCCACCTTTGATGCAATCCCTGACATTATTACCATTCAGGACAAAGATATGCGCATTGTCCGGGCTAATAAAGCTGCATATGACTTTTTTGAAGTTGGTTACGGAGCTCTTGTCGGTAAGTATTGTTATGAAATCTTTCGTGGTATCACCACACCATGTCATGGATGTCCTCTGGAAAAAACACGTCAGGACATAGCAAATCACTCGGAAATAATACAGCATGAGAACCTAGACAAAATTTTTCTTGTAGGCGCTTCTGTAATAACAGATGAAAATAGCGACTTGCAATATCTTGTCCACATTGCCAAAGACATAACGGAACAAAAACGACTTGAAGAAGACCTTTTTCAGGCTCATAAGATGCAAGCTATCGGTACTCTGGCTGGCGGCATTGCCCATGATTTTAATAATATCCTCTCGGCTATGTTGGGCTATTCTCAATTTGTTAAGCAGGAGCTTCCTGTCGGTAGTCCTATTGAAAAAGATATTGATATGGTTATCCAGTCAGGAAGCAGGGCTGCTGATCTTGTCAAACAGATCCTCACTTTCAGCCGCAAAAAAGAGCATCACCTACAAACCCTGACTCCCCATCCAATTGTCAAAGAAGCACTTCAGATGCTGCGAGCCACATTGCCGGCCACTATTACAATAGAAGAGTATATTGACAAGAAATGTGGAAACATTCAGGCAGACCCGACAGGCATCCATCAGATCATGGTCAATCTCTGCTCCAATGCTCTCTATGCCATGGACCAGCAAAAGGGAACTTTGACCATAAAGTTGTCTCGTGAAGACCTAAATGCTGAAGACGTTGAAGCCTACGAGAATGTTGCTGCCGGTTTCTTTGTTTTACTTTCGGTCAGTGATACTGGCCATGGTATGGATACAAAAACCATGCAAAGAGTTTTTGAACCCTATTTCACCACTAAAGAGGTGGGAGAAGGTTCCGGTATCGGCCTTGCTGTTATTCACGGCATTGTCCAGGACTACAAAGGCTTCGTCAGGGTAGAGAGTACACTGGGACAGGGTAGCACCTTTTATCTCTATCTCCCGGCATTGAAAGAATCCTTAGCCGATAAAGATGATGAGGTAACAACGCAAAGAAGTGAAGCTCCATTACCCAAGGGCAGTGGGCGGATTCTTGTTGTTGATGACGAAGAGCTGCTTGTCCGGCTAAACAAAAGACGCCTGGAGTATGCCGGGTATACAGTCACCGCCATAACTGACAGTGAAGAAGCTCTGGAGGAAATACGTGCCCAGCCGGAACAGTTTGATCTGCTTATTACGGATCAGACCATGCCGAATATGAGCGGTGTGGAACTGACCAGAGAAGTGCATAAAATAAAACCTGACATGCCTGTTATCATGTCCACCGGTCACAGCGATTTGGTAACAAAGGAAGAGGCACTGGAGATGGGAATCAGTAAATATGTGGTCAAACCGATTCAGGGCAATGAGCTTATCGATGCTGTGGGAGAAGTGCTTGACCAAAAATGAGCAACCTCTGTTAAGGCTGGCAATGATAAGGTCTTCAATTTTAAATAATCCTTAATAATTACACTACTACTGTTGCTATTAAGAGTGAGGAGTATTTCCCGCCCTTATTCTACACCACTAACCGTAAAACCACCCCAATATCATAGCCTTTTACGTAATCGGTTAACCTTACCAGTAATTTTCGTGGAACATAAAGCATCTCTCCAATTCTTCCATTTTTCGGGTTCTGGATGGTTAAATATCTTTCTTGGGTCTCATATGCCTGAGGTTGAAAATTTCACAGATCGTCATGCTGTTCTTCACCATAAGCTCGAATGTGATCCTGGGAACAACTAACATTCCATGGCATCATATCTATACAGGTGATGCCATGGAGGAATTAGCTATAGGGCATATCATCAGGAAACATCTCAAGCTCCCCGTCATGCGTCCTGGCTTGAGAGCGCCAGTGGATATCTCTATCTGTTTATCTGCTTCTTGTCTCTGATCATCTGCCTGAATTTAAGTTTCACATCCATCAATTTTTGTGATAACCTTTTTGAAGATAGCTATCGTTCTTGATAAGAAATTAGTACTTATAATTTTATAGGTTATGGCGGTTCTCTTTACACCTTAGCCACCTTATGACAGTTGGTGAAACAACCCATTTTTTGCTCTCAGACACTAAGGGCTTCGTGGGTGTATATCCTTGATAGGAAATCAATTCATAAAGCCCAAGATAATACACTAAACAACCCCCCGAATGGGGCTTTGTCCAATAATGCAACATCTTCTATCCCTATGAAAATTCAATCTAAACTGATACTAGCTTTTCTTGCTCTGTCTATTCCGTTGCTAGTCGTCACCAATATTATTTTCTACAGCAGTGAAAAAAAAGCGCTGAGCCATAATATTTTAAACCATCTAGAATCCGTAGCGTCCATCCAACAAAATAGAATTCATGATATAGCCCAGCAGAATGCTGAAAGGCTTAAACTTGTAGCAAGTCGAACCCAGTTGCGCCTCAGTCTTGAGAGATTTTTAAGCAGTTCTGACCAACAGCATCAGGATAAAATGAATAAAATCCTTCGTGATGCCAAGGAATCTATCCTTGACTTTAAACATATCTCTGTCTACTCCCCAGATGGAGTAATTGTAGCCTCAAGTGATTCATCCCGTCATGAGAATGAACATCTCCATGGAGATAGTTTTGCCAAGGGCAAGGAAGGGAATAAGGTTGACCTGTTCTCTCTTGATACGGACCAGAGTCTTTCACTGCACCTGGCCGGACCACTCTGCTTGGAAAACAAATTTCTGGGAGTGATTTTGATTGATACTAAAGTTGACAGCATGGTCAATGCTATAAGTGATTACACGGGATTAGGTCAGACAGGCGAAACCGTTTTGGCTGCGAAGAATACTAATGGTGACACTGTTTTTATCATGCCAACTCGGTTTGACAGTCAGGCAGCACTCCGATTAATTATTCCCAAGGATGATCCTCACATACCTATCAATCGGTCCTTTTCAGGTAAAGGAGAACTGCTGACAAATGCAACTGATTATCGCAAGATACCTGTTCTTGCAGCCACCAGACACATCGAAGAATTCGATTGGGGTGTAGTCGTTAAAATTGATAAAGAGGAAACTCTTGCCCCCCTTGTCAGGATGAAAATGCTGTTATTCAGTATCCTTGCTGGTGCAATAAGTTTGATAGTGTGCTTATCATTTTATCTTGCAAAAAACATTACCCGGCCCATTATCAGGCTAACCGGAGTAGCGCATAATATTGCTGACGAAAACTTTGAAGTGCAAGCTGAGGAATCACAAAAAGACGAGATTGGAATGCTTGCTGCTGCGTTTAACAAAATGACTGGAAAATTAATCAACACAAGAAAAATATTGGAAGAAAATGTTGATAACCTGCAGATAGCCAATCGGCACCTTCTAGAGGGAGAAGAGCGATACAGGGAGATCTACAATGCCCCAAGCGACGCTATCTTCATCCATGATGCCGTCACCGGAAAGATTCTTGATGTCAATCAAGGAATGCTGGACATGTTTGGCTATACTTATGAGGAGGCTCTTCTGGTCGATGTGGGCAGTCTCAGTTCCGGTGAGCCCCCCTTTACCATTGAGGAAGCCGGAAGTAGAGTTCATAATGCTGTATTGCATGGCCCACAGAGCTTTGAGTGGCTATGCAGAAAAAAGGACGGCACCTTTTTTTGGGGGCATGTGGCTTTGAAATACACCGAATTTAGTGGTCAGCGTTATGTTATTGCCGTAACCAGGGATATTAATGATCGTAAACAAGCACAAGAGTCCCTTTATTTTACGAAATCTGCCATAGATCGTAGTACCGATAGTGCATTTTGGAGTAGACAGGATGGAAATTTTTTCTATGTAAATGATGCTGCCTGTAAAAGCCTTGGCTATTCCCGTGAAGAACTTATGGCAATGACTGTCAGCGATTTTGCCCCAGACTTCCCACCTGCCGCCTGGGCCGGCCATTGGCAAGATTTGAAAGAAAAAGGTTCAATTCATGTTGAGACATTTCATAAAACAAAGGCAGGCAAACTCTTCCCTGTAGAAGTTATGGCTACCTTTATGGAATATGAAGGGAAAGAATATAATTGCTCCTTTGTTCGAGACATCACTGAAAGAAAGCAGGCTGAAAAAAAACTGGCAGCCGAAAAAGAGAGGCTTGCTGTAACCTTGCGAAGCATTGGTGATGGTGTCATCACAACGGACATATTTGGAAATATTGTTTTACTGAACAAAATCACTGAAAATCTTACCGGCTGGACTAATGAAGAGGCTGTCGGAAGACCTTTGGCTGAAGTCTTTAATATTATCAATGAACAGACCAGATCGGCGTGTGAGAACCCTGTGACCAAAGTGATCAACAGTGGCCAGATTGTAGAGCTTGCCAACCATACCCTTTTGGTCGCAAAAGATGGCACTGAACGAAGTATTGCTGATAGTGGAGCCCCAATTCTTGATTCTGAAAGTAATGTTGTCGGGGTGGTTCTTGTCTTTAGAGATGTTACCGAGCAGGCTAGGACAGAAAAAGAACTACTTAAGGTCAAAAAACTTGAGTCAATCGGCATTTTGGCCGGAGGAATCGCCCATGACTTTAATAATATTCTCACCGCTATTTTGGGTAATATCAATCTGGCCCTTTTCGATACAGACCTAAAAGATGACACGAAAAAACTCCTATCTGAAGCTGAGAAAGCATCAATCAGAGCCAAAGACCTGACCCAGCAATTGTTGACCTTTGCCAAGGGAGGCGAACCTGTTAAAGAAGTAGCGTCTCTGGATACAGTTATTAGAGATTCAGCTAATTTTGTCCTTCACGGAGACAAGGTTGCCTGCCGATTTGATATTCCAGACAATTTGCGGCTTGTTGACATTGATAAAGGTCAAATCAGCCAGGTAATCCAAAATATTGTCCTTAATGCAAGTCATGCTATGCCAGAAGGCGGGATTATCACTGTCACTTGTGAGAATGTTTCCTCCATTGAGACTCCCAACACCTCTACTTTGCCAAAAGGATTATTTGTGAAAATATACATCCGAGATGAGGGAATCGGTATGTCAGCCAATATAGTAGAAAAAATCTTTGACCCCTATTTTTCAACCAAACAGGAAGGTAGTGGACTAGGACTTGCGATAACACACTCCATAATCATCAAACATGGTGGTCACATTTCGGTAGAATCTTCACCTGGTGTTGGTACTACTTTCACTCTGTATCTTCCGGCCTCAGGACATGAGAGCGAGAAAAGCCAGAAATCTAAAGCGCCCATAAAACCTTCAGCACAAGCGAACATTTTGATAATGGATGATGATGAGATGGTGAGGGACATAGCCAAAGCGATGTTAACCAGATTGGGACATAACGTCATTCTGGCAGCTGAGGGGGTGGAAGCTGTGAAATTGTATCAGGACTCCATGGGTTCAGACAACATTGATCTGGTAATCATGGATTTGACTATCCCTGGAGGCATGGGTGGAGAAAAAGCAGTGCGGGAAGTTCTTAATATTGACCCTAATGCCAAAATAATTGTTTCAAGTGGTTATTCAAACGACCCTGTCATGGCAAATTATAGAGACTATGGCTTCTGCTCCGCAATTGTAAAACCATATCAACTAAAAGAACTTTCCAAGGTCATAAGTCAGGTCATTGCTTGATGATAGCTTGCCAGAGGCATAAATTCAGGGTTTTTCAATATTGCTTTAGGTATACATAATCTCAACGATCAGGCAAGAAACTGATCTCTGGTTAAAAAATATGCCCAGCCGATTTTGCCGAATCCATTGTCTTCAGAAGTCGAGCTGTTTCCCAAAAAATGCTGTAGTGATTCCGGGTTGACATTGCCACATCCAATCTCAGGAATTTCTCAATTTAGCCCAGGTTGAGATGCCTACTGTGCATCTCCGATCTCGGCTTCACACTTTAAAAACTGCCCCGCCCTCTCCTTGTCGCTGAGAAGAAGGAAGAAGATAATGGTTGCAATTTTTCATAAATACTTAATCTTACCACCGGCTCTCTTCTGATATGTTTTCCCATATTTCTCTGGGATTCAGGGGACATGAAACCATTTAATTTCCCAGTGCCAGACTATCAGTTGATCCTCGAAGTAAAAAAAACTAGACGCCACCATGTGAGTGACGGCGCTATTCAAAATGCGATGAAGAAGATCGTTCGGGAGGCTGATCTTGTGCCCCCCCCCATCAGTTAATACTCTGCGGCATAGTTTTGCTACTTACCTCTTACTGAATGGCGTAGATATTCGACAAATTCAGGATTATCTTGGAAATACGAATGTGGAAACCACTATGATTTACACTCATGTGGTGAAAAACATGAGAAATCCGGCTATTAGATCTATTGGATCTACTGGATCAGATGACAGGTGCCAGTGAAGGAGAATATGGATGAGGTTTGTTTTTTTGAGTGATGCTGGCATGAAACTGCAACATAATGCTAAATTATAGCATTTTAAATACGTTTATCGGGTACCTGGATACAGACTGTCAGACCTTTCGGCCATAAATATACTGCCCGCAAATTCTATCTGGAAATTCCGCAATCTCAGGAAGGTGTCCCCATTGTGAAAACCCGTTCTTTTCAAGAAGGGCAACGCTTATCTGATTTGTATCAAGCAGAATGGCAAAGAGATTGTGAAGGCCAAGTCTTGGTGCTTCCTGTAATGCGTGCATCATGATGTGTTTGCCAACGCCTTTGCCTCTATGGTTTTTATCCACATAGTAGCTGATTTCAGCCACATTTGCTAACGCCATCCTGCCCCTTCGATGGGCACTGAGACTGCACCATCCGATGATGGGGGCACCTGTCTCTTCCTCAATAACATAAATTGGATACTTCTCAGGAGTATGATTTGCAAACCACTCCTGCCGATCGGCCACCGTGAGCGCTTCGGTATCGGCAGTGCAGTTTCCTTCTGAAATTGCCTGGTTGTAGATGTTTACTATCTGCTCAAGGTCGCTTAGTCTGGCAGTACGTATTTGCATGGGTATTGGAGTATATGTTATTGGTTAGTGTTTTTTGTTGCTGTACTGTAAGTATAAACGTATTCGAGTCAAGAAACTCCTGATTATTTAAACTCCATTTTTAGAAGCTATGTTCTATCTTCATCTCTCCAATAGAACTGAGAATCTTGTTCGTCAGCTTGCTGAAGTATTACGGCTTGATGGTGGACGTGATCCCTTCAGTCCCGAGTATTTTTTGATTCAGAGTCAGGGGATGGAGCGCATGCTTTCCCAGAGCCTGTCGCAGCGCTTCGTCTCATGGTGTAACTATGAGTACATGCTGCCCACCCGTTTTTTCGCACTGATGGCAGACCGTCTTAGTGTGGAGTCCGGCCCGGAAGATTATGCACGGGACAAGCTCTGCTGGTATCTCGAAAATATTTTTCGTGATCTCGGTGCCGAAAATGATACATTTGCAGAATTGAGTCGTTATGTTGCCGGGGATACAAGCGGTATGAAACGGTATCAGCTTGCTCAGCAACTGGCAAATATTCTCGATCAGTACCAGATTATGCGTCTCGCCATGATTGAGGGCTGGGAGCATGGAAAACTTGCCACGAAAAACCCAGCTGAAAAGTACCAGATGGAACTCTGGAATATGCTGCGTGAGGTCATCGGTCATTCAAGGCATCGAGGCCTCTTTCTCCGCGATTTCATCCAAAAGCTGGAATCGGATACCGACTTTGGTGAGCTGTTGCCCAGGCGTCTCTCTGTTTTTGGACTGCACAGTCTTCCGCCCATACTCTTGAACTGTCTCCGGGCCCTGGCCAATCATTGTGATGTACATTTTTATCTTTTATCCCCTTGTGAAACTTTCTGGGGCGATCAGATTGGCCGGCAGGCACAGCTAAGAAAGGACATTTCGGCTCTGCGGCATGGCAAACAGGTAGTAGAACAGAGCCAGGTGGGTCATCCCCTTCTCGTCTCCCTGTGTCAGCAGGGTAGGGAATTCCAGAATATGCTTCTGGAGGATGTTCAGTTTGCAGGCGAGTACCCAAGTTTCGCAGATCCCTTTGATAAAAACAAGCCATGTCTGTTGCATAAAATACAGTCGGATCTGTTGAAGGGTGAGGTTGCCATTCCCGAGGATCCCCTTGACAAGGATGGCTCCGTGGTCGTTGTTTCTGCGCACTCTCCCCATCGGGAGTTGATGATATTAAAAGATCGTATCCTGTACTGGCTCGATGAAGAACCTGATCTGGCACTGAAAGATATTGTCGTTATGGCTCCTGATATTCAAGACTATAGCGGGATGATTCCTGCTGTTTTTCATGATATTCCCCACTCCATAGCAGACAGGAACCCCTCGCTGAGTAATCGATTTCTTGCCGTTTATCTCCAGTTTCTGAGTCTCTGTTCCGGTCGCTTTGGCTGGGGCGAGGTGCTTGATCTCCTGGAGCGTGAAGAGGTGTACCCACGATTTGAGATTCATAAGGATGAACTTGAGTTGATTCGTCACTGGGTGGTTTCGTCTGGTATCCGCTGGGGGATGTCGGGTAAGCAGAAACAGGATATGGGGCTGCCGGGAAGAGACGAATGTACCTGGCGCAGTGGCCTTGACCGTCTTCTGATGGGCTATGCAACCGGAGATGCTGGAGATGGTAGCAGTATTCTGCCATACCCGGATATTGAGGGAGGAATGGCCACTCCCCTTGGTGGCCTGACGTTTTTCAGTGAACTGCTCGAGGAGGCCACGGAGCAGTTTTCAAAGTCCCATAGCCTTGCAGAATGGGCAGGGATCCTTACCGGTTTTGTGGATCGTCTTTTTGTGACCGTTGACAATGATGGTTTGGTGGAACTGTACGGAATACTCACCGACCTTGGCCTGGAGTATGGGGATCTGCACCGGGCAGGGGTGAGTTTTGAGGTGATTCGTTCCTGGATGCAGAGGGTTGCTGAGGAAAAACGCTCCAGTGCAGGATTTTTACGCGGTCAGCTGACCTTTTGTTCCATGCTGCCCATGCGTTCCATCCCGTTCCGGAAGGTGTGTCTTCTTGGATTGAACGATACCGTATTTCCAAAAAATGATTTTCATCCACCCTTTGATCTGCTGGGTGATAATCCCATTCCCGGGGATAGATCCCGCAGGAGTGATGACAGGTATCAGTTTCTGGAAGCCATCCTTTCGGCGCGTGAGAGTCTTTATCTGAGCTACGTGGGGCAGTCGATTCGAAGTAATGATACTCTGCCTCCATCGGTTGTTGTTTCTGAGTTGAGTGAGATTGCAGCATTTTATGGAGCCAAGGAATTAATAGATATTCACCCACTCCACGGATTTTCCTCTTCCTATTTTGACGGGGCCGGTGGGTTGTTTAGTTACAACAGGCAGTTAATGGGAGTGTGTTCAGCATTACAGAAAAAAAATGATACCCCTGAGCCATGGTGGCAAGAGAGAATAGAGGTCGAGAGAAGAGAGTCCTGTACGGTTACAGAACTCTTTTCATTTTTCCGAAATCCACAAAGATATTTTGTTCGTGATATTTTAGGGATTCATCTTGGAAGGTATGCGCTGTCCATGGAGGAACATGAACCCTTCGTTCTCGATACTCTTCAGAAGTATCTGGCGGAGCAGGATCTGGTCGATGGCGGGATCAGTGGGACCGGACAGCGGTTGCAGCAGCAAATGCAGGCTTCAGGGCTTTGGCCCCTTGGCACACCGGGGGATATCAGTTTTGCCGAAAAAGAAAAGGAACTCCGCTATTTTGTGGAGCTTGTAACAACACAAAAGGCAGTTGGAAGTGAAGAGGACAGGTACATCGATGGGGACTTCTGTGATATGCATATATCTGGGAAGATAGGTTCCTTTTATGGCAACGGTTCTTTTCTCTTTCGCTATACAGGTCTAAAAGGAGGCGATGTCTTCAGGGCCTGGCTTCACCACTGTCTCTCTGCCATCTGTCTCCATGATGCCAGGGAAACCAGATTGCTGACGAAGGATATGGAACTGGTCTTTCCCGCTGCAAGTGTAACAGAAGAGGATCTTAGAGAGTTGCTTACTCTTTTTCAGGGAGGGCAGCAGGCTCCATCCATGCTGATGGTTGAGGCTGTTTTTGCCTATGCCGTGCAGGTCGTGGAAAATGAAAAGAGGGGAAGAACCGATCCCATCGTCAAGGCCACACAAACCGTTGAGAAGTCTCTGGATAGCGGTTTTGAAGCCGAATGGGAAATGCTTTACCAGGGGCAGAGTCTGGAAAGATATTTGGGACAGGAATTTTCTGTCCTCTGCAACTGGTTTTACGAGTCTATCTGGAAGAGGGCACATGTCAGAAAAATTTAGTGCATTTGATGCCGCATCTGCCGACCTCAAGAAAGGCGTGAGCGTGGTGGAGGCCAGTGCCGGAACCGGGAAAACCTACGCCATCGCCATGCTGGTATTGCGGTTTGTCGTGGAATTTGAAGTGGTTGTTGAAGAACTGCTGGTGGTCAGCTACACCCGTGCTGCAACCGAGGAGCTGCGCTCAAGGATTCGCACCCGACTGCTTGAGGCCAGAAACCTGCTCATTGATGGGCCGACGAGTAGTGAGGACTCTGCGCTTCGTGTGTATCTGGAGAGTCTTCCTGATAAAGCACTTGCCATCGCCCGTCTTGAAGTTGCCCTGCTTGATATGGATCGGGCTGCAGTGTTCACGATTCATGGTTTTTGCCAGCGAATGCTTCAGGAACAGGCTCTGGAATCTGGACAGCTTTTTGATATGGAGCTTACTGCCGATATCAGTCAGATACGAAGTGAGCTGGTGGCAGATTACTGGCGGAGGCAGATGTATGAATTGTCGAGCTTTCATTGTTCCCTGTTTCTCAGTCATTTTTCAAATCCCGACGCCCTGTATAAAACCGTTAAGGGAGTCGGAGCTGAAGATCGTATAGCGCCTGCTGAGAGAATTCCCGTTTCTGAAGCACTGCAAGTCGTGGATTCTGCTTTTACAGGGCTTGCGGAGTGGTGGCAGAGAACGTTTGATTCCCTTCATGACTGTTTTCTGAAGGCTTTTGAGGAGGGGAAATTTAAAAAACCGTTCAGTGAGAATTTTGGGCACTGGTGGCAGCAATGTGAACTGTTTTTTTCTGGGGAGGAACAGCATGTACCCGCAAATATTGAGTTTCTCGGACGTTCAGCTCTTATGGAGCAACTCAACGGCACCAAACTGCGTGGCGAGGTGAAAAAACAGGCGTTTTTGGAACCGTTTCCTCTGGCTGACACCATCCTGGAAACATTTCTTGAAAGCTCTAACACAGCAGTTCTCGCTCTTCGTATCAATCTTGCTATTGAATTGCAGACCGGACTCCGTGAACGACTGCTTTCCCTGGGACGTTTCTCTTTTGACGATCTTGTTATTTCTCTTGCCAGGGCACTCGATGGTCCGAGGCGAAAAGATCTGCAGCGAGTACTGGCCAGTCGTTTTCAGGTTGCCTTAATTGATGAATTTCAGGATACCGACGCTGCCCAGTATCGCATTTTCTCAAGCCTCTTTGGCGGCAATGCAAAAGACCATTTTTTATATCTTATTGGTGATCCTAAACAGGCCATATACAAATTTCGAGGGGCCGATATTGCCGCGTATTTTCAGGCAAGAAAATCTGCCGATGCTCTTTTGGGACTCGAAAGAAATTATCGTTCTAATCCACGGCTGGTTGCTGCTGTAAATGATCTTTTCCTCCAGAGGGCGGATGCCTTTGTTAGTCCTGATTTGAGCTATAACCGGGTGGCTGCAGCAAAGCCTGACGACTGCTGGCAACTATGGCAGGATGATACTCCACAGGCGGCCATGGTTTACTGCAGTCTGGAATCCCCGGATGAGGATGGAGTAAAGCCATGGACATCAGGGAAAATACGGGAACGGCTTGAATTATATGTGGTCGCGGAAATCAAGAAGCTGCTCCGAGACGGATCTCTGCTCACAGATACAGGTGAAAAAAGAAAGGTGGCAGCAGGAGATATTGCCATCCTTGTACGCAGTAACAGGCAGGCTGAATCCTTTCAGGAGACTTTGGCTCTTCGTGGTATTCCGGCCGTTGTCTTCAGTAAAAAAACCGTTTTTGAAACACGCGAAAGTCGCGATCTGCTGCTGGTGATAGAGGCCGTTGCAACCCCTTCGGATGTTCGTTTGCTACGCAGTGCCATGAGCTGTAAATGGTTTGGGATGAATGGGCTTGAACTGTACAGGCAGATACATGATGAACAGGAATTTGATGCGTGGCAGGAGCGTTTTCATGGCTATCACCGTCTCTGGGAGGAAAAGGGCATCCTCGCCATGATGAACAGCCTTTTTGTGCGGGAGTCAGTTTTTGAGATGCTCTGTACATTCCCCCTTGCGGAACGGCAGATCTCAAATTTTCAACATCTTGTTGAACTGCTCCAGGAAAAGGAAAGTCAGGATAACCTGCATCTTTTCCATACCCTCAAGTATCTGTCCATGCAGGTGGAATCCGCCGAGCATCACGAACATGCCCAGTTGCGTCTTGAAAGTGATGAACAGGCTGTAAAAGTGGTGACCATGCATGCGGTAAAAGGGCTCGAATATCCCATTGTATTCTGCCCCTATCTCTGGCATCGTCCGGGCTTTCTCAAACAGGAACAAGACTGCATATCCTATCATGATAGAGAGAATAACCGGGTGGCTGATCTGGGTTCGGCGGATTTCCAGAAAAGACGTGAGACAGCATTGACGGAGGAATTGGCAGAAGAGGCAAGGCTGCTCTACGTGGCTGTAACGAGAGCCAGCAGTCGTTGTTATGTGTTCTGGGCCGATGTCCGTGGCGGACGTTTTGACATGGCGTCAAGGGAATCAGCATTGGCCTGGGTTCTGTCCCTTAAGGATTGCCAGACAATAGATGAACAGACGGAGCGTTTTAGAAAGCTTTGTATTGATGACTCCGTGGAACTCCAATCGGTGGCGGCCCTTACTGAAGAAGAGTCGTGGCTTGCACCGAGAGAGCAACAACAGCCAGATCTTGCCTGTAGAGTTTTTTCCAGGACATCGCTTCCAGGAGAATGGCTGATGACCAGTTATTCGGCCCTTGCCGGATCCGGGCATTCGACTGCCGGATCTGTACCCGCAGAAACAGCGACGGAGTCTGATGCAGAATCTCCAAAAATTCATACACTTCCTCTGGGGGCAGCTCTTGGCAATGTGGTCCATGGTTTACTGGAGGATTATTCCTTTGCCATGCTTGCAGGTGATGCTGATTATGCGGCCCAATGTGAAGGGCAGTGCAGTCGTTTTGGGGTAGATGCCGACAGCGAACAGCTTATGCATTTGCTGCGGGATGTGACACGATCACCGCTGCAGCACAGCGATGAGCAAAAGATGTTTTCCCTCGCAGAGCTTGATGACCGTGATGTGTTAAAAGAGATGCCATTTTATTTTCACCTCCGTGAGGAGTCCACTGAACGAATCAATGAATTACTTCGTTTCTCGGCCGTGGTGCAGCCCATCCAAGAGAGGATGCTCAAGGGTTATCTTACCGGATTTATTGATCTGGTCTGTCGTCATTGGGGAAAGTATTATGTTATGGATTATAAGACCAATTATCTCGGCCCTCATTTGAGTGATTACAGCACGGATCGTCTGGTAAGCGCCATGTATGATCACAACTATGGTCTCCAGTACTGGATTTATACTCTGGTGATGCACCGTTATCTGCTGGCGACCCTTCCCGGCTATACGTATGAAGAGGATTTTGGCGGAGTGTACTATCTTTTTGCCAGGGGCATGAGTCCGGAGATTCCTGGAAATGGTCTGTTCTTTGACAGGCCGGCGCTTACGGTACTGGACACCTTGTATACCTGTCTGGGGGCGAAATGATACAGGAAAAAGCAGTTCGGCTGCTGGACAGTCAATTTGCGAAATTTCTGGCCAATCGTTCCGGGCTTGTGGATCAGGAACGCGAGCAGTTTCAAGAGATTGTCTGCAGGCTGTCGATAAATATGGCTGCCGGCGATTCCTGCCTTCCCGTGACTGATCATGAGATAGGGCTTATCACAAAGTCTGCTCTTGCCTGGGATGGGGAGGCTGAGACGGGAGGAAAACCCCTGTGTCTTGTTGAAAACCATCTCTATCTGCAGCGGGTTTTTGAATATGAGCAGTCCCTTGCGGATAAAATTGGAAGGATTGTGTCAGTTTCTGATAAACTCCCTGTAAGTGAAATACTGCTCAATGCCCTGTTTGGCCTAGGGGAAGAGAATGAAATTGACTACCAGAGACTAGCTGCCATTCAGGCACTGCACCAAAACTTTCTGATTATATCAGGAGGGCCGGGGACAGGAAAGACCACAACCGTGGTGAAAATTCTTGCTCTGCTCCAGAGCGCAACGGGTGGCAGATTAAAGGTTGCCCTTGCTGCTCCCACCGGGAAAGCCGCTATGCGGCTTCAGGAATCCATTACGACTTCCGCCCGGGGACTGCTTCTTGATGATTCTATTCTGGCAACTATCCCGGATAAGGCCTCAACTCTGCATCGGCTTCTTGGGGTGAAACATTTCTCACCATTCTTTCATCACAATGAAGCCAACCCCTTAATTCATGATGTGGTGGTGGTCGATGAGGCCTCCATGGTGGATCTGGCCCTTGTGAGCAAACTGGTCAATGCCCTTCGTCCCGGCAGCCGTTTGATTCTTCTTGGTGACAAGGATCAGCTTGCCTCCGTGGAATCGGGAACCGTACTTGCCGATATGATCACTGCCCTGCCTGGAAATACCGTTGAGCTGCAACGAAGCTATCGCTTTGATAGAGGCATAAAAGGTTTTGCCGGGGCTATTAACAGGGGCGATTCGTTGCAGGCCTGGAACATTATGGTCAGCGACTTTCCGAAGAATATCTCTTTACTGCAGAGTGACGCGGCAGAATATGGCGGAAAACGTTACTGCAGCTATATGGAAGCTGTCAAAGGCGCAGCGACAGTTGATGCATACAAGGAATTGTTTAAAATGTTTCATTCCTTTAAGATTCTCTGTGCCCTGCGCCATGGGCCAACGGGAGTGGATGGAATAAATGAAAGGGTTGAAAAATATCTGAGAGAAAATGGCTATGGCCGTATGGCCGCAGAGTGGTATCCCGGCAGACCTGTGATGGTCACCAGGAACGAATATAGTCTTGATCTCTATAACGGGGATATCGGGCTTTGCCTCCCTGATCCGGAAAATACCGAGTTGTTGAAGGTCTGGTTTGAACGTTCGCATGGAGTGTTACAAGGGATATTGCCCGGTAGACTTGGAAGCTGTGAGACTGTCTATGCACTCACCATTCATAAGAGTCAGGGGGCGGAGATTGGGGAGGTGCTGGTGGTTCTTCCCGACCGAGGTACGGCCGTTGTGACCAGGGAGCTACTGTATACTGCGGTCACGCGAGCAAGGAACAAGGTGAAGGTGAAAAGTTCCCGCGCTGTTTTTGATATGGCAGTAGCCGGAAAAATTGAACGCCATAGCGGTCTTGCCGAATCTCTTCAGGGAAAGACAAATTCGCTGAAAGGTTTACCTGTATCAGCTGAGAATTGAAGTTATGACATTACTCAATTGTTTCAGATCAGAGGGTTTGGCAATAGCCGCAAGGAACCCATGTTCCTGATAGTTAGCCATTACCGGATCATTGGAATACCCACTTGCAACAATGATTTTTGCATCGGGGTCTATCTGCAAGAGTTTTTCTGCTGCTTCCTGTCCTCCCATGCCGCCTGGGATTGTTAAATCCAGGATTACGAGATCAACAGGGGTGCCACTGTCCTGCAGTTCCTGGTATTTGTTGAGCGCCTGGGCTCCGTCTATCACCGGAATCGCCTCATGGCCAAGGACGGCAAGTTGCGCAACAGCCACATCTCTCAGCATCTCTTCATCATCCATGACCATAATTCTGGCTGCTTTCGTTGCCGGGGAACTTTTTGGCTTTTCTGCAACATTGCCATCGTTGCCTTGAGAGCGAACAGCAGGCAGGTACAGGGTGAACGTTGTTCCCTTGCCGGTGATGGAGTGAACAGTGAGATATCCATCATGTTTATTGATAATTGAGTGACAAATTGCCAGGCCGAGCCCGCTGCCTTCCTGTTTTGTAGTGAAATAGGGGTCAAATATTTTGCTTATGATTTCTTTGGGAATGCCGACGCCTGTATCCTGAATGGTAACGCAAACATAATCCCCATTATTCGCACTGAGGAGTGCCTCGGCGGTGGCATCTTTAACGTTGCGGCATTTGATCGCTATAACCCCACCTTCGGGCATGGCATGGTTAGCATTTATAATTATATTTTGAATAACTTGACCAATTTGACCACTATCCACGTCAACCATCCATAGATCTTCCGGGAAACTGTAGTTACAGACAATCTGGCTGCCATGGAGAACGAAATCTGCCGATTCGGTAATAAACCCAGGAAGAGATGTTATCTCCCGGACCGGCTCACCACCTTTGGAAAAAGTGAGTAACTGATCCGTAAGCTTTGCAGCCCTTTTTGTAGCCTTCTCAGCATCGGAAAGCAGAGACGCTGTTCTGGAATCCTCTCGTGCAATCCGATAGCTTGCCAGTTCGATATTGCCAAGAATAGCAGAGAGAATATTATTGAAATCATGCGCTATGCCACCGGCAAGCACCCCGATGGATTCCAGTTTCCTGGTCTTGAGCAGCTCTTCCTCCATCTTTTTTTCCTGTGTGACATCACGGAAGACAAGGACAACCCCTATGATATTGCTTTCACTATTTCTGATTGGTGCACCACTATCGGCAATGGATCGTACAGTGCCATCTTTTGCAATCAGGGCTGTGTGATTGGCAAGACCTATGATCCTTCCAAGCTCCACCACCCGCTGCACCGGACTGACACATCTCTGTCCGGTTTTTTCATTAATAATATTAAAAACTTTTGTAGAAGATTCACCCAGTGCCTCTTCGTTGGTCCAGCCGCTGAGCTCTTCCGCGACCTTGTTTAAAAAGACAACTCTTCCTTCGATGTCTGTTGTGATAACACCATCCCCAATGGAGCGAAGGGTCACACTTAATCGCTCTTTCTCAGCCTGAAGTTCGTTTTCGGCATTTTTTTTGTTGCTGATATCGGTGGCAATTTCCATACGTACGAGCCTGCCGTCTGTCCAGCGAATGGCTTGATCCCGGCACTCGAACCACTGCCCGGTTAAGGTGTTTTGAAATTCCCAGATATGAACACCCGTTGCTCCACCTTCTTCATCTACCAGCAGATGATTGGTACAGAACTCGCAGGGCTGATTCTGCCCCTGCTGCAGGGCCAGATAGCATTTTCTGCCGATGGCGTCACCACAAATTTGCCGTCCATAACTATTCACGAAAATAAGCTCATAGGTTTCCATATCGGCCACATAAACAACCGCATCCATGCTATCTAGCAAGGTCTGGAATCGTATGGCAGTATTGGATATTTCTTCGTCTCTGGAATTGATCGCTCCGATAATGGTTTCGAATTCTACGATACCTCCAGACATGTCAGAAGAAAGCTTCAGTGTATTTCCCCGTCCAGAGTGTTCCAGGGCTTCAACAATACTGTTGACCGGATGTGAGAAAAACCTGTTAATAGCAATTCGAAAAACAAAGAAGAACAAAGCAAAAATACAGAGCAGAAACAGCAGCTGACTGAGGAGAATTTTTTGAATTTCTCCATCCAGTACCGTGCTGGGAATGCAGTAATACATTATCCAATTGTCTGGTTCAGTGAAACGTTCACTGAAGGCGATAAACTTTTGCTTCTGATAGACAAAAGAAAAAAGTCCGGCGTCATTTGCTTCGGTAATATCCTTTAAGTCAAAAGCCAGGTTGTGACGGGTCTCCATCAGAAAATGGTTTGGGTGATAAATTGTTCGACCATTGGTCGACAGGACAAAGAAAAGCTCCCCATCATATAGTTTTCCATCTTCAAAACTGGCTATGACTGAGGTGATATTTGAAAGGCTACGCTCCACCACCAACAAATAGCCATTGTTGAGGGGGTACTGGATGGTTACCACGGACCGGTTTGTTAACAGCGACTGGTAATGATGGTGTACCTTTCTCGTAGATGCTGATTCCGCAGAAATCATGGAGGAGAAGTCAAGTCCGGTATATTCACTATGTGGCTCAGAGATCACAATAGCCTTTCCCTGAGAGTCAAGGACGTAAAAGCTGTCACCATGGAATTCAAAATAACGAGATGCGGCCAGTTGGGCGAATAACTCTTCCGGATTATCCGGGTGAGAGCGTAAAACCGTCTGTACCATGGTATCGGTATGAAAAAGAACATCTCTGGTGAGCGTGCGAGCCACATTGATCCTGGCTCGCATGGCTGAGGAATATTCAGCCAGGGTTTCCTGATATTCACTGACTCCAGTTAACACGGAAACTATCATGAAAACAGCAATCGCAACAAAGGAGAGAATCAGATTGATTTTTTTGCGCAGAGTTTGAGGTGCCACCTAGATTTCTCCGTTATTGTGAAACTGTTGCTCTTGCACGATAACTTCATAAACTGGTCTGATCACGTCACCATATGGGTCAAATTTCACATGGCCCATAAGGGTGTCATATTCTGCGGCTAACAATGCTTTTTTCAATTCACCACTATTTATATCAGGGCACCGTTTGAGGGCGTCGGCCAAAATTGTGACCATTTCATACGCTCTAGTGGATCTGGCAGTTGCTTTTTTGTGAAATTTTGCTTCAATTTCATGTGCAAATCTCATATAAGCGGGACGCGTATTGTCAGGGGTGATAAAGGTGATGATGCTCAAGCCTTCAGCACTGTTTCCAGCGTGACGCATCAGGCCCGGGGTCTGTGCCCAAAGAGTGGCGATACGTGTTCCGGTGAAATTTCTGGCAGCAATCTTTTGCAAGGCAACTCCGGTCATACTGGCCTCGGTAAGGAGGACGATGGCATCCGGCTGTGGCTCAAGAAGTTCATGAATTATCCTCTCCCAGTCTGCATGTTCGCGGGAGTTGAATTCCACCTCCATAACCGCGCCGGAAAAATGTTCCTGGATACGATTTGCATAATCCACAACAAATGCAGAATTCGTCATGTCTTTCAAAAATGCTACGGATTGAACCCCTTTTTGTTTGAGGAGGGTGGCCGTTTTTTGCCCCAAAAGGGAGCAGTCAACGGAGGTGCGAACAAAAAGATCATCCTGACCGCTTAATTGCGTGGAACCGGTATAAGCAGTAATAAGTAAGGTGTTACGAGAAGTCACAAAAGGATGTGCCTTGACTGTGTTGGATGAATAACTGTGACCGATAATCGCGACCACGCCTTCGTCTATAAGGGATTCGTCTGCTTTTCTGATACCTTCATCGCTGTTCTTGTCATCGCGAATAAGCAGTTCAAGCAGGCGTCCATTGATTCCTCCGGAGTTGTTGACATCTTCTACGGCAAGAAGCGCTCCATCTCGGATATGTTCGCCGGCCTCACCTCCCCGGCCACTGAGATTAATGGAAAGGCCTATTTTTATCGGGGGCTCCTGCTGATTGCAGGAAGTTAAGAAAGACAGGCAAACAAAAGACGATAACAAAAGAACCAGATGGTGAAAATGGAGTTTCATTGGAAGATCTCCTTTGGACTGTATGCTGGGGCTGTGGTATTGGAACCCTGGAAAGTTGAGGTCCTTTTTCTACTATCGGCTGCAATGCAGCTGATACTATCTTTAAAGTATACAGAATACTAAAGGTAAGTCAAATAGGATTAGTATGGTCAGGATATGTCTGTTGGCAGGAAAATGAACGTATCAATTCGGTGAGTGAAAGACAATGTGAGTGACAGGTGAATGTGGAATGTGCTGGAAGGGATGGAATGCAGGGGCTCAAGCCCCTGTTCCAGAGTTTTGTATACACTGGATGCTTGTTGATTTGTATATCTGCTAAGGAAAAACGATCCTCCCTGCAAGGAGGAAAAAAGGGAGAAGCAGGGAGAATCGAGGAGGAGAAGGTTAGTTAAGGGTCTGGAAGTCGTTGTAGGCATGAGCGCCATGCTCAGTAATATCAACTCCCATCATTTCATCTTCTTTACTGATTCTGAGGCCAATGGTCATGTCGATTACTTTGAAGAGGATAAACGCTGCGCCAAATGCCCAGACAAAGGCAGCGCCAATTCCGATCAGCTGAGTAGTAATGATTTTAACGTTGGTTCCGCCCATGTTGAAGAGTCCAGCGGCGAGCGTTCCCCATGCACCGCAGACACCATGTACGGAAATGGCACCGACTGGATCATCAATATGCATCTTGTCGATTGTGACAACCGAGAGTACGACCAGTACTCCAGATATTGCTCCAATGATGATTGCGCTGCTCGGAGATACATTGGCGCATCCCGCAGTGATTCCAACAAGTCCGGCGAGTGCCCCGTTTAAACTCATACCGATATCCGGTTTTTTGAACATAATCCATGATGTAAACATGGCACAAATTGCTCCTGCAGCAGCAGAAAGATTGGTGGTTACAAATATCATGGCAATGGAGCTGTCACCGGTTGTGGTGGAACCGGGGTTGAAGCCGAACCAGCCAAGCCAAAGGATGAATACACCGATTGCGGCCATTGGAATGTTGTGGCCGGGAATGGCACGAACTTCGCCATTTTTTCCATATTTCCCAAGACGTGGTCCGCTGACAATTGCGCCGGCCAATGCTGCCCAGCCGCCAATGGAGTGGACTACTGTGGATCCGGCAAAATCTATAAATCCCAGTCCTTCGAGCCAACCGCCACCGTTAAGGAGCGAACCCCAGGCCCATGAGCCAAATACGGGGTAGATAAAGGCGCAAAGAACAATGGAGTATATCAGGTAGCCACTGAATTTCGTTCGTTCAGCAACGGCACCCGAAACAATTGTTGCAGCAGTTGCAGCAAAAACGCACTGGAACATCCAGAAAGCAAGTACCCACTGGTCACCATCCGGTCCTTCCCATCCAGAGAGAAAGAAACCGTCGGTTCCGAACCATCCGGTGCCCGATGTGCCAAACATAAGGCCAAAGCCAATGGCCCAGAATGCAATACTTCCCATGGAAAAATCCATGAGATTCTTCATCATGATGTTTACTGCGCTCTTGGCCCGGGTGAATCCAGATTCGACCATGGCAAAACCAGCCTGCATAAAGAAAACCAGACAGGCTGCAATCAGAGTCCAGACGTAGTTCAGGTTGCCCTGGAGCAGGTCGATGGCTTCTTTGTTGCTGGTTATTGTGTTTACTACGTCTTCTCCGGCCATTGCGGTAACCGGTATTGTAAAAAACAGGGCAAGGGCCCAGGCTACTTTTTTCATTCGTTATTCCTCCTTGATAGGACTTTTGTGGGTAATGTGTGTTCGTGTCGACAATCGCTAAATCTTACTAAATTGCGTCGTTGTCCGTTTCTCCCGTACGTATTCTGCAGATTCGTTCTATGGGAATGACAAATATTTTGCCGTCTCCAATAGACCCTGTATTTACCGAAGAGAGGATTTTGTCGATTACGATATCGACCATGTCATCCTTCACCACGGTTTCCATTTTGATTTTCGGGATAAAGTCGACAACATACTCTGCGCCACGATAGATTTCGGTATGCCCTTTCTGGCGGCCAAAACCCTTGACTTCGCTGATTGTCATTCCTGTGATCCCGAGTTCCCCCAAACCTTCTTTGAGGTCGTCTAGTTTGAATGGTTTGATAATTGCTTCAATTTTCTTCATGCTTCGCTCCTTTGGCTACGGTGGTTTTTAACTTGTCTGGTTTAGGTATTACAAAATGCGTGCCAAAGAGGTTGGGAAAAGTATTTGTTGCCTGTAAAGTATTGTGATGCCATGCTTTAATAAGGTATGTGTGTTTTTGGATAGAGTCGAAAGTTACAAATATGTCCTGCTGTAAACACTAAAAATTACATAAATGTTACACTTGTAACAAGTATGACTGTTTGAAAATGGCAGGGAATTTATTTGTTGAGAAAGAAAAGTTCCGTGAAAAAAAAGAGTCATTGATATACACTGACTAGAAAGACAGTTGGACGTGGAACTTGAAGGATGGCATAGTTGTCCTGTCAGGATCAAACAGAATTGTTTGAAGAAATGTTTACGTTGAATTTCAATAGAGGTGAGGTGTGATGGGTGACTTTTTTGCAAAAATTCTAGATTGGATTGAATCAACTCATATTCGGGAGCAGGTGGCGGATGTTGATTTTGTCGCTCTCTTTACCAATCCCTGGTTTATTGTTCCCTTTGTCTTGCTGGTCGTCTATCTTCTTTATAAACAGTCTTTTCGGGATCTTATTGTTATTGCGGCATTTGTTGCTGTGTGGTGGGTGAGTGGAACGGAGTATATGCAGACTCTTGTCGTCGGGGAGGAGCTACAGATAACTAAGATCCTTCCGGTTATGTTTGGTGGGGCAGCCCTCCTTGGTTTTCTTATTTATCTGTTTTTTGGACGTTCCGATTAGTATGGTGGATTATTGCTTCTCACGGTTTTTCAGGTGCAGGGGGTAGGTCATGCAATTTCGAAATGGTGTCTTTATTATCACTGAGGAAAGGCATTGCCCCCTGTACAATGTTGGAGAAGAGTTGCAGGTAGATGAGGGGGTATTACGTCTTCCTGCGGCTAAGCCCGCCTGTCTTACCCTGACTAAGGATCTTATTGAACTGGCCTCAGAGGATGTGGCCTTTGAGCTGTATCTCCAGGGGAGCAAACAAAAAACAAAGTTTGAATGCGGTGGTTGTACGGGTATCATTCGTTTCGAATTTAAAAAAGAAAAAGAATTTGCCACCATCCAGATGAGACTGCTTGCTGCAGCTGATCGCCGTGAAAAGCTCAAATCCGTTTCCCGGTTTGCAGGTCTTTTGCGAACCATTGAAATATTCCAGCCACTGTCCGACGACGATCTACTCGATCTTGCCACTCTCCTGAAACTTGAAGATTATAATTGGGGCTTCCCAATTCTCCAGAAAGGTGATCCTGCTTCTAATCTTTTTATTATTATAGAGGGAAGGGTGGAAGTTATGGATGAGGACGGTGTCACTCTTGCTGAAATGGGACGCGGTGATGTTTTTGGCGAAATGAGCCTTTTGTCTGGAGATCGGGTTACAACAACTATAATGGCCATGGAACCATGTAAAATTGCAAGCCTAAGTCAGAAAAATTTTCGGCATGTCTTGAATCGTTTCCCTGCGCTTCAGGTATTCTTTTATAAGCTTCTGGTAAGTCGCATCACAACTATCAATTTTCAACGAGCCGAAGAACTTGCCTCTGGTATGGTTGGCCAGCTTGCTGATATTCCACCTCTTGAACTGTGTCAGATGATTAATTCAAATCAGAAAACAGGGCGTTTGAAACTGGAAATCGGGGAGAAAAAGGGCATTATTCTCTTTAATGAAGGGGAACTTGTTGCTGCAACGTATGGCTCCAAAGAGGGCCGAGAGGCATTTTACGACTGTCTGGCTATTAATGAGGGGCGTTTTAAGTTTGTTCAGGGCTTAAGTCTACGGGAAATGGAGTTTGATATCCTGGGTGGCTTTATGGGTATGCTGATGGAAGGAATGAAGCGAATTGATGACAATGGCTAGTTTTTTTCCTGTTCTGCTATGTGGGGCTACCCTGTTTGTTTGCATCTCCGGGTGGTCAGTGGCGGCTGCTGAGGAGGAAAACGAGCAGTGGCTTTCTGCGCATAACCGATACCGAAAGTTGCACGGTGTACCACCAGCTGTCTGGTCTAAAAAAGTGGCTGCCAGTGCTTTGGCCTATGCAGAGACGTGTCCTTCTGGGCACTCCACTTCCGTTTATGGTGAAAATCTGGCCTGGGCCTCCTATGATATGAGTATAAACCTTGTTGTAAAGAAATGGTACGATGAAGAGCCGCGCTATGATTATGGGAATCCTGGGTATGTTTCGGGGGTGGGCCATTTTACGCAGATTGTCTGGAAGGAAACAACGGAAATTGGATGTGCCCGGGCCACAGGGTGCGGTCCGGATAATTCACTCAGGGCCAACACCTGGATTTGTCAATATTCTCCACCTGGAAATTACCGGGGCCTTTTTTCTGAAAACGTATTGCCACCTCTCCTGGAAAAATGAAATGCCCCCTGGATTCTTTTCTTACTTTCATCTCAAAGCTTCTCCCTGTAGTATGGGGCTTGTTATTTACTGAGAGTTTTTTACGACGCCATCAATGTTGAGAGTACGATATCTTACCGTTGATGCTATACTGACGATTGTGTATTGGAAAAATAGAGGAGTATGAAAATGAAAAAGAAGATGGAAAACGCCTTGAATAAACAGGTTAATGCGGAAATGTATTCCAGCTATTTATACCTAGCAATGGAATCCTATTTTCAATCTATTAGTCTTGGCGGGTTCGCAAAGTGGATGCGTGGTCAGGTTCAGGAAGAGATGTTTCATGGTATGAAGATTTACGATTATGTCCATGAGCGTGGCGGCAGGGCAAAGTTTGAGGCAATCGCTAAACCCGAAACTGAGTGGGCTTCTCCGTTGGCTGCTTTTGAGCATATCCTGGCGCATGAACAGAGTGTGACGGAACTTATCAATGATCTTATCGACGTGGCGCTCGATGCTCGTGACCATGCTGCCAAAGCTTTTCTGAACTGGTTTATTATTGAGCAGGTTGAGGAAGAGGCAACCGTGGGTGGCATTGTTGATCGACTTCGTTTGATTGGTGATGATTCCAGCGGACTGTTTCTGCTTGATTCCGAACTTTCCAAAAGGGTGTTTACCATGCCGGTAAAATAGTCCTTGGCTGGCCTTGTTTTCTGCTGGTGAGTGTTTATTCTGTTTTTGATAGCAATTCTCATCTATGGGAGCTGGTGAATGAACAGAAAAATAAAAAAAAAGGTCCTGGCTCTTTTAGCGGGTAATGATTTGACTAATGCTCGTGATGAGCTTGGGAAGTTTGATGAGCAGGGCTTGGTGAATCCACTCTTCTCGGCTCTCTACAGGTCTGAAGAAATGCTTCGCTGGCATACTGTGACTATCTTTGGCGAGGTCTTGAGCCGTCTTGCCGACAAGGATATGGAGGCAGGGCGAATTGTTATGCGTCGCTTTCTCTGGAGCCTCAACGATGAGTCCGGAGGCATTGGCTGGGGAGCTCCCGAGGCCATGGCAGAAGCCATGTTTCATCACGACGGATTGTGTGATGAATACCTTCATATGCTGATTTCATATATGCGCCAGGATGGACCTCTTGAGCATCAGGATGGAAATTTTCTAGAACTTCCTGAATTGCAACGAGGTGTTCTCTGGGGAATTAACAGATTGGCTGAAAAGCGTGCTGAGTTGCTGTTTGAGAAGGATGTCGTCCCCGATCTGCTTGCATCTCTTTTGTCTCAAGATGCCACGGTTCGGGGGTTGGCTGCCAAGACTCTGGGGGCGCTTGGAGGTAGTGAATTTGCGGAAGAATTGCAAGCACTGCTGGAAGATGAGCGCCCAGTCCGCTTTTATCATGAAGGCAGGATTTCAGTTATAACTGTTTCAAGTTTTGTCACGGATGCCCTGAAGCAGAGTCGTGTTCTGCAGGCCGCATAATCGATAACTTCTAAAATGAAAGAGTCCAGTTGTGTTTGATACACCAGTTTCCCATCTCGGTTTTCTCCAGTTTGAAATAATTGCGGGTAAAATTCAAAAGAATCTCGAGCAAGTCAGGTCTGCTCTGGCTAAATTAGCGCCGTCCCCGGGGGGGCTGATTGTTCTCCCGGAGATGTGGGCCACCGGATTTGTTTATGATCAATTGGGGATGTTGGCAGATGAAACTCCTGAACTCCTTGCAGAGCTTGAGAAGATCGCCTCATCCTATAAAATTATTCTCGCAGGTTCTCTTCCTTACAAACTGACACAGGCCGAAAATGGAAAATATTCTCTGTACAATACTCTGTTTTTCTCAGGGATAGAAAAAGGAGGTGATCATGGAATTGCCAAGCAGCATCTTTTTTCTTTCTGGAAGGAGGATCTCTGGTTTCAGGCCGGTAATAGTCCATCACCCATAGAATTGCCCGGTGGAGATTCACTCGGCGGCTTGGTCTGTTATGACCTTCGTTTTCCCGAGGCAGCACGACTTCAGTGTCGTCAGGGGGCAGGTATCCTTGTTCTGTCGGCAGAGTGGCCCCGGGCAAGGATTGACCAGTGGAAGGTCTTACTCCAGGCCCGAGCCATTGAAAACCAGGCATTTGTGGTCGCGGCAAACTGTTGCGGTGACTGGGATGGGATGCGGATGGGCGGCCACTCCATGATCGTAGCACCCGATGGCGAAATTATTGCTGAAGCAGGTGAAATGCAGGAATCGTGTTCGATCCTATTAAACCGGGAAGTGCAGAAGGAACTACGGGAGCGTTTTAACAGTGTTGCTCCTTCCCCCTGGTCTTTTGAGGACAGTGATAAGATTCTCTCGCTGGATGGTCTGGTTGAAGTCGTCAAGAGACGCAGGCATGCAGGCCAGGAAATCGTTTTTACTAACGGTTGTTTTGATATTATTCATGCGGGCCATGTGGATTATCTGGAGAAGGCCAGGCGTCAAGGGGATTTTCTTATACTTGGCTTGAATGATGATGCGTCTATTCGTTCCATTAAGGGGCCGACTCGTCCTATTAATAATGGGCAGAACCGGGCACGGGTTCTTGCCGCACTTGGCTGTGTGGATGCCGTTGTTCTTTTCGGGGAAGACACTCCGCTTCATTTGATCACCACACTCTGTCCTGATGTCCTTGTCAAAGGGGCGGATTGGGAAGAAAATGAAATTGTTGGCGGGGCTGAAGTAAAGGCAGGAGGTGGCAGGGTGGCTCGGATTGAATTTACCAGCCAGACCTCAACTACTGCAGTAATTGATCGAATCAAATCAATTTGATGGTGTAAGGCGGTTATTCTGCAGCAGGTGGGGAAACAGAATGTCTCACTGCTGATGTAACACTCCCGCTGGTGCGGGAGTGTGTCGATTGTTATGTTTTTTCTATTCGGCTTCGTCCACGTCCTTGTTGTCACCTCCAGCTGGATCAACCAATCCAAATCCCATGCGAACTTTCTGGTCAATATCAGTAAACATTTCTGGATGATCCTGAAGGAATCGTTTGGCGTTCTCACGACCCTGGCCAATTCGTTCGTCCTGATAGGAATACCAGGAGCCACTCTTGTCAATGATGTCCTGTTCTACGGCAAGGTCAAGCAGGTCACCTTCCTTGGAGATTCCTTCACCATAGACAATATCAAATTCTGCAATCTGAAAGGGTGGGGCAACCTTATTCTTCACCACTTTAACCTTGGTGCGGTTACCAACAACTTCCTGGCCGTCCTTCAGAGCACCGATTCTTCGGATATCAAGACGTAGGGAGGAGTAAAATTTAAGGGCATTTCCACCCGTGGTGGTTTCCGGGTTTCCGAACATTACCCCGATTTTCATTCTTATCTGGTTGATAAAAATAAGAACAGTGTTGCTGCGACTCAGTACACCGGTGAATTTACGCATGGCCTGTGACATAAGGCGTGCCTGCAGTCCCATATGGGAATCGCCAACATTCCCGTCAATCTCAGCCTTGGGAACCAGCGCAGCCACGGAATCTATAACAATGATATCAACACCACCGGATCGAATAAGGATTTCCGCAATTTCAAGAGCCTGCTCACCAAAGTCCGGTTGAGAGACGAGTAGATTGTCTACATCAACACCAAGACGTTGGGCGTATGCAGTGTCGAGTGCGTGCTCCGCATCAATAAATGCTGCTGTGCCTCCATTTTTCTGGGCTTCTGCAACAACATGGAGGGCAAGGGTGGTCTTCCCTGAAGATTCAGGACCATAGATTTCAGCGACTCTTCCCTTGGGGAATCCGCCAACTCCAAGAGCAATATCAAGGCTCAGTGAGCCGGTAGAAATTACGGGAATTTTTTCAATGGTTGCCCCACCGAGGCGCATGATAGAGCCTTTGCCGAATTGGCGCTGGATCTGGCTGATCGCGTTGTCTACGCTGCCCTCTTTATCTTTATCTTTTGCTGTTGCCATATTTTACCTCTTTGTAGATTGTCTATCCATCTGTGGACAGTTGCTCGTTGGTTTGTGTTTAGTGTCTTGAAGAATTTCTTTTGTTATTATGACAAGGTGCGTAGGCTGAAGGGGGTTAGGCAGAAGGAAAAACAGTATGACATGCGGCCTTCAGCCTTTCTGTGCCTTCAGCCTCAAAATCTGGGCTACTTAGTCTTTAACAGAGAACGTCTCACAATATCAAGTGCTGTCTGTGCTGTTAATCGTTGAATCTCATATCGGTTACCGGAAAAGAGAAAAGGCTCTACCCTGGTACTTTTTTGGTCTGCAATTCCTATGAATACAGTACCCACCGGTTTATCCTCGGTTCCTCCATCGGGCCCAGCAATTCCGGTTACGGAAAGGGAGATATCCGCGTTGCTTCGTTTGCGTATTCCGTCCGCCATGGCCAAGGCAACTTCTTTGCTGACTGCTCCATAGGTGAGCAGTATATTTTCCTCCACGCCAAGAAATGTGGTTTTCATGGAGTTTGCATAGGAAGTCACTCCGCCCAGATAGTAGGATGAGCTGCCAGGCACCGAGGTCATTAAATGACTGATCAGGCCACCCGTGCATGATTCTGCGACGGAGAGTTTTTGTTTACTGTTGCGCAGCAAATCTCCAAGCACCGATTCGAGAGTGGCCTGATCTCTGCCATAAATAGCCGGTCCCAATGTTTGCTGGAGGAGACGCGATGTTTCTTCTGCCAGTTGTTTCGTCTTCGTTTTATCCTTGCCACGAATGGTCATGCTGAGATGGACCTCGGGGAATACCGGGTAGTAACCGATTTCCACATCCTCATGCAAGGCGAGTTCTTCCACGGCCTTGTTAATATCACTCTCAGCTTTGCCAAAAATCTTAAAGACCTGCTGTACGCTGCTCAGCTGACGTCCTTTGTACCATGTGGCAAGTCTGGGCAGTACCTGCTCCACCAGAAGTGTGCGCATCTGGTGAGGAATACCGGGAAGGAAAAAAATTGGTTTACCGTCGTGAATAAGTTGAAAGCCAGCCATCTTTGCCTTGGCGTTTAAGGTCTCGGCTCCTTCTGGGAGCCAGGCAAGTTTTTCAAGGGAGCTGATAGGCTGTCCGGTGTTGGCATCCAGGTGTTGTCTGATAAGTGAGAGGATCTCAAGATTTGGCATGGTTGGACGGTTAAGTGCTTCGGAGACGGCAACGGTGGTCAGGTCATCATCGGTGGTGCCCAGGCCCCCGGTTACGAGTACGAAATCAACCCGTCCCAATGCTCGTATTAATGCCTCGCCAATAAGTTTTGGAGTGTCGCCAATGGTGTGCATGGCATAGATATCAAAGCCTGCCTTAAAGAGATGGTGAGCAGCAAAGCCGCTTGTGGTATTGGAGATTCTCCCCGAGGTGAGCTCATTTCCAATGGCGATGATTTCTCCGAGCATTGTTAGTTCCCCACCTGTTTCCCAACAACGGTGTTGTTATCGATTTTTTCAAGGTGAACAGAAACTATGCTACCCATAAGAGTGTTATCACCTGGGAAGGCCACGGGAATGTAATTGTCTGTAAATCCTGTGAGCAGGTTGTCTTTGTTGCGTTTGTGTTCTACCAGGACGGGACGTTCTGTTCCAATAAAACGGCTGTGAAATGCTTCCTTCTTGGCATCTGCAAGTTGACGCAGTTCTGCAACCCGTTGCTGGCTCACAGCCTTTGGAACCTGATTTCTAAAGCTAGCCGCAGGAGTACCCGGGCGTTTAGAATAGGGGAAGACGTGGAAGTAGGTACCATCTATTTCTTCCAAGAGGTTCTTACTGTTGCCAAACTCTTCTTCTCCCTCTCCAGGGAATCCTGCCAGGATATCGATGCCAATGGCAGCATCGGGGAATGCTGCCTTGCATTTTTGTATGATTTTCCGAAATGTTTCCCGGTTGTAGCCGCGATGCATACGTTTGAGGATGGTGTCATCACCACTCTGTAATGGAATATGAAAATGGGGCATAAAATTGTCGCAGGATTGCATGGCATCAAGCAGTTCATCTGTGATTTCCTGGGGCTCTATGGAGCTGAGTCTAAAGCGAATGCCGGGATGGGCCTTGCAGATTGTTCGCATCAGGTCCGTGATATCGTATTGTTCCTCAAGGTCTTTGCCATACATGCCCACATGGATTCCGGTGACCACAATTTCTTTGTGCCCTGCCTCTTCAAAACGGGCTGTTTGTTCCAGGACTTCATCCAGAGGTACACTGCGGCTGGGGCCTCGGGTGTAGGGGACGATGCAGTAGGTACAGAAATTTTCACAACCGTCCTGGACACGAATATAGGCACGGGTGCGGTCACCGAAGCGTTTCATGGGAAGGCTGCAAATTTCTTTTTTGTTCAGGATTCTACCCATAAGCATGGTGAGATCGCAGGGTGTTTCCTTAAGGGCAGCTTCAACGAGCAGATGCTTATTGCCATTGCCGATAATACAAACCGGCGTTTCCACAAGTTCTGCAAGTTCATTGGCAGCCATCTGTGCATAGCATCCTGTGATGACAACCTTTGCCTTCGGATGGCGGCGCATGAGTCTGCGGACGGTCTGGCGGGATTGGGCGCCGGCTTTTGCGGTGACGGCACAGGTGTTGATTATTACGATGTCGGCATCTTCACCAGCCAGGGCCGTCCTGCAGCCGGAATCTTCAAAACCACAGAGAAAGGAGGCGGATTCGAACTGGTTAACCTTGCAGCCCAAGGTGTTGATGATAATTTTTTTCTTCACTGGATTTCTCCACTTCCAATGACCCGGTGCTCGTCGTAGATTACTGCGAATTGGCCGGGAGTAACGGCCCGTTGTTTTTCTGTGAATACTATTCGATAGTGGTCATTCGATATACGTTGGGTTGTGGCCGGTTGGCCTCTGTGGCCATAGCGGATACGAACCTGACACTCATGGTCGGGTCGGTGTTCTTTACCACAGGTCCATAATACATTTTTTATTTCAATGGATTCCTGAAACAGGGCATCGTTTTCGCCCACAAAAATACGATTTGATGAAGCATCGATACGGATAACATACAGCGGTGCGGATGCGGCAATTCCTAGACCACGGCGCTGACCGATTGTGTAGTTACAAATACCGTTGTGACGTCCAAGGACCCGACCGTCAAGATGTACAATATCTCCGGGTTTTGCGGATTCAGGCCTTCGTGTTGTTAGGAAATGGCCAACGGATTCGTCTTTTAAGAAACAGACATCCTGGCTTTCCTGACCCCTGAAATCGGTGAACCCATGTTCTTCAACAAAATCGTAGACAGCAGATTTTGTCATTGTTCCCAATGGGAATTCTACCTGTGCAAGCTGTTCCTGTCTTAACCTGGCAAGAAAATAGGACTGGTCTTTGATTTCATCGTCTCCCTGCTGCAGAAAAAAACAACCATCCTTTTCCACAATGTTTGCGTAATGGCCGGTGGCAATTCGTTCCATTCCCTTTTCAAGTATGGCATCCATAAACAGGCCGAATTTTATTTCCGGGTTGCATATCATACAGGGGTTTGGAGTGCGTCCATCAAGATAGGTGTCTGTGAAATAGTTAAGAACTTTTGCCTCAAAAAGCGTACCTAAATCGATCACCGTAAGGGGGATTTTGCACTGTTCCGCGATGTCTTTTACGCGTTCCAGCTGCCGGTTGAGGTCGGGTTGTGCCAGTTGCATGAAAAAACCGTGAACGTCATACTGCTTCCGCAAAAGCAATGCACATGCCGTGGAGTCTACTCCGCCGCTCATGGCTATTCCGACTTTCGTTTTTCTCACTTGATCTCTTGATTTAGCATGCAGTGTGCGGTATGGAACGTTTATCTCTGAATAAGAAATTTATAACTTCTAATATTAGCGTACAATGACCAAAAAAGAAAGTAACAAAGCTGGTATCCCGGTCATCCCTGAGCTTCTTGCTCCGGCCGGGAATTTTGAGAAGATGGTGACTGCCATCCACTATGGCGCAGATGCCGTATATATGGGCGGAAAGCAGTTCAGTCTCCGTGCAAAGGCCGGAAACTTCAGTGATGAAAAAATGGCAGAGGCTGTTCTGTATGCCCATGCGCATGGGGTGAAGATTTATATAACTATCAATATTCTTGCCCACAACCGTGATTTTGAAGGGCTTGATAACTACCTGTATCAGTTGCAGAAGGCAGGAGTTGATGGTTTGATAATTGCTGATCCCGGTATCCTGAGACGGGCCAGAAAATGCGTGCCTGAAATTCCTGTGCATCTCTCAACTCAGGCCAATGTTACCAATGCTGAGGCTTCCGAATTTTGGTTTGAGCAGGGAGTCAGTCGCCTCAATCTGGCGCGTGAATTGTCGCTTAAAGAGATTCAGGAGGTGCGTGGGCAGACCAGGGGGGAGCTTGAAATCTTTGTCCATGGGGCACTCTGTATCTCCTATTCCGGTCGTTGTATGCTCTCCAACTATATGACAGGGCGGGATGCAAATCAGGGTGCTTGTGCCCATCCTTGCCGTTATAGTTATAAGCTGATTGAAGAAAAACGACCCGGCGAATATTTTCCCGTGGAAGAGGACGAACGGGGGACCTATATCTTTAATTCAAAAGATCTCTGTCTCCTCGAAGGCTTGCCTGAGCTTGTGGCCTGCGGGGCCAGTTCTCTGAAAATTGAAGGGAGGATGAAGTCGATCTTTTATGTTGGTGGTGTGACCCGTATTTATCGGGCAGCGCTTGATTATCTAACGGATTTACCCGCCGAAGCCTGGAAAAATCCAGCTGAGATACGACTACCATCGATTTTAAGTGAAGAGATTGCAAAAACCGGAACCCGGGGAAGCAGCGAGAATTTTTTCAGACAGGCTCCTGGCAGTTCTGAAATGCTCTATAACAGTCCCCGTGTTCAGATGGAAGTTGAGCCGGTGGCCGTGATCAGAGAGGAGGGGGATGCGCCACTGGTTGAGGCAAGAAATGTTTTGGAAACAGGAAACCAGGTGGAGTATATGCTTCCAGGAATTGAGTGTATTCCTTTAAGCGTTGTGGCCATGGTTACTGAAAAGGGGGAAACAATAACCCGTGCGAATCCCGGGAACCGGTTCTTTCTCCATACGGAACCGCCTTTAACTCAAGGAAGGTTGAACGGGATTTTGCGTCGAATAAAAAAAGAGTAACTTCAGCGGACACGGTATTACCCTGACTTCTGGGCTGTAACTGTTCAGAAGTGTCTCATATTCGTTTATTTTAGCCTGCGCAGCATATGAAGTTATATGTAAGCAGGGTAAAATGGACGAAGATGGGGTGCTTCTGAATAGCAACTATGTCGAGAATCAACTAAAAAATTGCCTTTCTATGTTTATTTAATCCCATAATTTTCTTGCCATGGTGTGCCATTTTGGGCCATGGCATTTAAAATTCGTAATAACTTTTTAATGCAAGCAACCATTGCCACATTATGATGCTTCCCTTTCCCAATTAAACGATCATAAAAGGATTTAATCACAGGGTTATGCTTGATAGCTGAAAGAGTACCCATATAGAGAAGACCTCTTAATGTCTTACGTCCTCCCTTAATTTTACTCTTTCCTTTATGCTTCCCACTATCATGACAGTAGGGAGCTACACCAAC
>Ga0207996_1000419_pt1 | contig 38172 bp, 25 predicted proteins | sample AntAceMetag02UKG_FD_184773 | JGI IMG/M metagenome (GOLD analysis project Ga0207996, IMG submission 184773) | Saline lake microbial communities from Ace Lake, Antarctica - Antarctic Ace Lake Metagenome 02UKG (SPAdes) (version 2) | ecosystem: Environmental > Aquatic > Non-marine Saline and...
GGTCCTTATATTTCTTATGGACGTAAAAATATCAAGATACCAGCCGATTATGAACCGGAAAATCTCAGCTATGATGATTGCAAAGAGATAATTGCTGCAGCAGGAGATACAGGTAAAAAGAAATCCAGGAAATCCTGATGCATATAAGCGAAAATATATCCAGCAGTCTGCGTAATATATTTGAACACAAGATGAGAAGTGCTCTCACATTGCTTGGTATTGTGATTGGCGTATTTGCAGTGATTACTATGTTCTCCGCCGTGAATGGTATCAAAAGTATGGTAATGAAAAACATGGAACAACTCGGCTGGAATAATTCATTGCTTTTATATCCTGGTGAAGAAGGTAATTCCACTTCCACTGTTTCCAGTCGTCACAGACGCTTTATGTATATCAACCGCTCTAAAAAACCTCTTTCTTTTGATGATTATGAAATACTTTCACATCAAGTGGAAACCAAATATACTTACGGCATGATCGAGCGCTGGGAACGTGCACCTGGGTTTCAAGGTCATAAATCAGATTGGGTTCGGGTAAATGCCACCAACAATGACTTCTTTCATTCAAAAAGCTATGAAATTGCTGAAGGAAGATTATTTAACCGGATGGAAGATTCAGATGCTTTAAAAGTATGTATTCTGGGATATAATTTTGCCAGAAAGAATTTTCCTGATGGAGCACTTGGTCAATACCTGAAAGCTGGAAATATGCGATATAGGATTATTGGAGTTCTGGGAGAAGATCAACTGAATTACACTGCTGGAATGAATTTTAATCGTTGGGAACGAGAGCGAGATCTAAATGCTGTTTATATTCCGCTATCTACTGCAGCTAGATATCTTTCTTCCAATGGGGCAATAAGTTACATTTATTTCCAGGCGTATGGTGATCATGATTTCCCGATCATGAAAAATGCTATCCGCCAGACAATGCTGATACAGCATAACATGTCTCATGATTTCCAGTTCAATGATGTAGGTGCATTTATGTTCAAGATCACCGATGAGCTTAAAGATATGATGAAAAAGCTCAATATTACGCTATCCACAATCGCTTCCATATCGCTGATCGTGGGAGGAATTGGTTTATTCAGTACTCTGCTTATCTCAATCAGTGAGCGGATGAAAGAGATTGGCATCCGTAAAAGTATTGGAGCCACAGAATTTGATGTATTTTTCCTTTTTCTCTCTGAATCAATAATCCTGGCAGTGATTGCTGCTTCCATCGGTACCCTGATTTCCAAAACTGTTATTATGATAATCTCTAATGCCTTAAACCAGCAATTTGAATTACCCTGGCAGGGAATCGCTCTTGGATTTGGATTTTCAATATTAATAGGTATAGTGAGTGGAGCTTATCCAGCCTTCAAAGCCAGCAGGATCAATCCCATAACAGCAATATATTTTAACGATTAAAGAGGATAAATTTGATTACAGTTGATGAATTAACTAAGGAATTTCCCCAAAAAGAGGGTGATAATCTTAAGGCAGTAGATAATTTATCTTTTTCGGCAAATGCTGGTGAGATAGTAGTATTATTAGGTGTGAATGGAGCAGGGAAAACTACTACAATGCGTATGCTTTCCACAGTATTGCAGCCCACATCAGGCAGAGCTTCCGTGTGTGGGTATGACCTTCTGAAATCACCTCAGGAAATTCGTAGAAGATTAGGCTTTCTCTCTGGTGATACCGGCTTATATCGAAGACTTACTGCTCGTGAACTCATTACCTATTTTGGCAAATTATATGATATGAAAACATCCCGAATCAAGGAACGCATTGAATTGATCAATGAAATGCTGGATATGCATGATTTTCTTGATAAAAAAATAGACAGTTTATCTACGGGAATGCGGCAGAAGGTTTCCATAGCCCGTTCGATTGTCCATGATCCTCCGGTGATGATATTTGATGAAGCCACTGCGGGATTGGATATTCTCACCGCCAAGAACATAATCAATTTTATTCATTCCTGTAAGACTGAAGGAAAATGCGTATTATTTTCCACGCATATTATGCGGGAAGCAGAAAGAATTGCTGACAGGATCGTCATGATACACCGGGGTAGATTGCTTAAAGAAGGCACCTGGGAAGAAATGAAAGAAGATACTGACAAAGCTGACCTGGACGATATATTTATTGATTATGTCTCTCGTTGCGATGCTCCAAAGGTAATTGAAGAAAATGAACTGGACTAAGATACTGGTTATTTTTAGAAAAGAGATGCTTGATCTCTTTAGGGATCGACGAACTATTATCACATCGATAATACTGCCAATTGTCCTCTATCCCTTCATCAGCATTTTTGTTGCCACGATTGCTACCAGGCAGGATACAAAACTCCAGGAAGCAGAGAAGATCATCTATATATATGACCAGGTAAATTCTCAGGATTCTAATGAACTGATATCAAAATTAAATACTGAAGAAAGTTTTAAAGTGATAAAGACCGATAAACAGGGTTGGAACAATCAGTTCAAAGAACTTGTTGAAAATAATGATATACAAGCCTTCCTTTCGCTACGGGATACTATCAGCGGTGGATATGAAAGGCTGCAAATTGAAGCATATTTTAATAATACTGATGAAAAAAGTCAGAAAGCATATTCAAAGATCAGGGATATCGCTGAACATACTAAATGGGAGATAGTTAGCCGCAGATTAAATGATCTGGATATTTCAACCGAAATACTGCAAGCAATTGAGATGGAACCTATAAATATTGCCCCACCGCAAAAGATACTGGGAGCTCTGTTAGGTAAATTTCTGGCTTATATGCTGATCATATTGACCATTTCCAGCGGTGCAGTTGTGGCATCTGATCTGGTGGCAGGTGAAAAGGATAGAGGAACTCTGGAGACGATATTAGTGAGTGCTGCCAGCCGATTGGAACTGGTGGCAGGAAAATTCCTCACAATAATCTCTTTTTCCTTTATCACGGTATTTATGAACCTTTTCAGTATGTATATTTCTACCCGGCACATTCTTGGAATGGCAGACATGGATATGAGCCAGGTTCAAATGCCTATTGTGAGCTTCATGCTTATCTTTGTCGCTATGGTTCCCCTGGCAGTATTATTTGCTGCCATCCAGCTATCCCTCTCCACCTGGTCACGAAATGTCAAAGAATGCTCATCTTACCAGACACCTCTTCTATTGATTGGTATGATGTTTTCCATGATCAGTGCTTTCCCCGGATTTGAACTGAATTACGGCTACGCTCTGATCCCTATCATTAATTTCTCACTCCTGTTGAAAGAATTACTTCTGGGTGATCTGAATGTTGGTCATTATCTTACTGTGATCATCTCCACCCTGGTTCTGGCTGGTGTGAGTGTGATGATCAGCATCTATCTCTTTAAAAAAGAAAATGTGCTCTTTAGAACCGCTGAAGAAAAAAGCCTGAAATTCTGGGGCAAACAAAAGGGTGATATTTTCTCAACTCAGTTTGTCATTGGTGTTTTTTTCCTGGTTCTGCTGCTCTTTTATTATCTGGGAACACCCTGGCAAACCAAAGACCTGTTTTCCGGCTTGATAAAAACTGAAGTACTCCTTGTACTTCTGCCAGTGCTTTTGATCTACAAACTTTCGCGAACTAATATCAAAAAAGCTGCCCGGCTGCAAGGAACTAATCCTCTGAACTTCTTACTAGCTGCTGCTGCTGCAATCCCGGGATTTTTTATCTCAGCCTATTCCATGCAAATAGTAAATTACCTCTACCCTATTCCAGAATCATACCTGGAAAGCATGCAGAAAATCATGCAATTGCATGAACTGCCCCTCTGGCAAACTATCTTTATAATTGCTCTTTTACCAGCTATCTGTGAAGAGATGCTTTTCCGCGGATATGTGATCAGAGGTTTTGAAAAATCTGGTAACTGGAAAGCTATTTTAATTTCTGGCATGCTCTTTGGACTTTTCCATCTTGACTTCTTCCGCCTGCTTCCTACTGCCCTGATGGGTATCTGGCTGGGTTATCTACTGATAAAAACAAAAAGTATTTTTATCACTATGCTGGCTCATGCCCTGCATAATTCCTCTACAGTAGCATTATCAAAATGGGGTGATCAAATCCCCTTCATGGCGAATATCATGAAAACCGGCGAGATTCCGTTCAGTCTGCTGATTTTCAGTATTGCTGCTATTATTTTTATTGGCTGGCTTTTGCATAGGATAAATACTACGGAAGAGTTTCCTCGTGAACTATCAACCGGATAATCTTTATCAAGGTATTATTCTAAAAAAAGTCATCTATCGCGAAACAAGTATTATCTGCAATATTCTCACTCCACAGGATGGCAAGATCACATTACTGGCAAAAGGTGTAAGACAACCAAAAAATCCTAACTTCGGTTTATTGCAGATACTGGCAGAACTGGAATTCTCTACTCATAGAAAAAAAGACTCTGAATGGCATATCCTGAAAACCTGTGAACTCCAAAAAACCTATGAAAATCCCAACTTTCATACTACTGCCGTGCTTCAGGCTGGAGCTGAGCTCTTTGATCAGATGATCATCCCTGCCCAGGAAACCACTACTTATTTTACCCTACTCAAAAACTACCTTAGCTATTCTCAAAAATTTGATAATAACTCAATTGCCCTTTTCTGGCGACTGCTGCTGAGGTTATTTGAACTAAATGGCATCACTCTTGACCTCATGCACTGCGTTTCCTGCGGTAGAGAAACATCCCTATTTAACGGCTATCACTTCCAAAAGCAGGGATTTATATGTTCCCAATGTGAAAATGACACTTTCCCGCTAATGATTGAAACTCTGACAACCGAAGAAAGGGAATTATTAAAGATCCTGCCATCAATTGGTAACAAGCTGCATGAAATCTCAATATCTTCCTCAGCTGCCACACAAATCACCCGCATTCTAATGTCACATCTGAACCTTCATTTCAATGATCACTTTAATCTCAAAAGCCTAAAACTTATTAATTCAACTAATATATAATTGGTATTTGCATCTTATCTAATGAAACGGTACAAATTTCTCCATGTATATTCTTAATTAAGGTATTCACTAAGGTAAAGCCCTATAGACCTAGATTGATACGAAGTAATAATCTGGATTTGATGCCACTTCCACCAGTACAAAATCCGCTAAATCCTGCAAATTCTGTAAATCCTGAACCTGACAAATGCACCATCCCCCTATACTAAAATCCACAAATCTCAGATCAAGATTTCGTACATAAACAATCCCTTATCCAATTATATATCCTCAATATTTTACTTGATTCCACTTCTGGTACTTAAACACTTTCGGAAAGTTATCTAACAGAAATGAAATGATCTTCTTACACTCTGCAAAAATTTCTTTGCCTTTTTTATCATTTCCCATTGCTTTGTAGATATTTGCCAGTTTGTAATAAGAAATCCCTAGGTCTTCTAACAAGTTAAAATTTTGCGGATTACTGGCATAGAGTTCTTTATTCAATTTGTTATATTCTTTATAATACTGCAAAGCCTGTTCGAAGTTTCCCCTTGATTGATAAATAATTCCAAGGTCTTGATAAGAAATTGCCAGACCCTGTTTTATTTTTTCGTTTTGGGGATTACTGGCGTAGAGTTCTTTTGATAACTTCATATATTCATTATAATACAGCAAAGCCTGATCTAAGTTGCCCTGTGATTGATAAATTCCCCCCAGTTTGGAATAAGAAATTGCCAGACTATGTTTTATATCTTCATTTTGCGGATTACTAACATAGAGTTCTTTCATTAATTTATTGTCTTCTTTATGATACTGCATAGCCTGATCGAAATTGCCCTGTAACCGATAAATTCCCCCCAGTTTGGAATAAGAAATTGCCAGACTATGTTTTATATCTTCATTTTGCGGATTACTGGCATAGAGTTCTTTTGATAACTTTATACCTTTCTTATAATACGGCAAAACTTGATCGGGGGTGCCATATGACAGATCTAAAATTCCAAGGTTATGATAAGAAATTGCCAGATTGTGTTTTATTTTTTCGTTTTGGGGATTACTGGCATATAGTTCTATCAATAATTTGTTACATTCATTATAACACTGCGAAGCAGGGAAGAAGTGCCTCTGTGACTCATAATTATTTCCAAGGTAGTGATAAGAATTTGCCAGTCCGAATTTCAGCTTTTCATTTTGCGGATTACTAACATAGAGTTCTTTCATTAATTTATTGTCTTCTTCATAATGCTGCAAAGCCCGATCGAAGTTGCCCTCTGACTGATAAATTTCTCCCAGTTTTTGATATAAAGTTGCAATATCATATCCATAATCAGCATTAATTTTGTAATCAATACGAGTTTTTATTAAATTAGTTTTTAACTTTTCCAGCATTTTTTTCCTATTTTCCAGATTGCCTCTTTTCTTCAAGGCATCATTTAAATCATAGATAAAAAGACTTGCTAATCTCTGTGACAATCTCCATGATAAATATATGCTTGGACTATATACTAATGCACTCAGCAATAAGAACACCCAGTCTATACCATTTTTATTTGTAGTTATGGCTTCAGTAATCGCTTTGGTTGCTCCAATTTCTTCTGGAAGTGATAACCGGGAAATATAATAACCCAGAGCATCTAAAGTATTTTCTGCCGTCATCAGGTGGTACATAGTTTCAAATATTCTCAAACTGTCTTCAGCAGGTAAGGTCTGCAAGTGGTCAGCAATGCTATTATGAATGTTTTTCTTGTTATATTCCCCGATTTCATCTATTAGAGTTTTTCGCAAGATAGAATGTGCCAGGTTCCATTGCAGGTTTTCGCCTTCTTCCCGAATATGGGCAGCGAACCAGCGTCTGATATTAGCAAAAGAAAGAGCATCCCATTTTTCATTTTTTGCAAGGATGATTTTTTCCAGGTCACTCTCCCTCAATCCATTCCGACTGCAGGCAAGGTAATTAAAAACTTTTTCCGTAAATTCATCACCAAAATATCCTGCCGCTTTCTTTACCAGACTCAGGAATAAATCTCCTGGAACAGCAGGAAATTCTGTAACCATTTGCAGCATGTGGTCATTGATCCCCAGATCAGCTCTACCTTCCCGTTTCTGGATTCTAATAAAATCCTCATTATCCATTGCCATCAGGATATTCACAGCCAGGCTGAGCCATAAGGGACTTGAGCAGGCTAATATATCACCAAATCTGCGTTTATTAAGGATTGTATTTTTTACTTCTACGGGCATATCCTTATGCTGTTTTCTACAGAGCATTTCCAGCATCACTTCTGCTTCTTCTTGAGTAAAATGATCAATGTCTCTGGAAACTAATTCTCGATGATATTGTACTGCCTTCACATCGGTTCCTGTTATGGCTGTGCACAGCATCCGCACCTTGCACGGCATCACCAGCGGCAGCCAGGTCATATATATTCCCCGTGAAGTAGACTCAAAGCGGTCCAGGGCGTCTATCAGAATAACTACTTGTTCTTTTTTTGCCACGGTAAAGAGCAGTTCTTTGAATTTCTGCTGCAGCTCTTCAATGGCAGGTTTCTTTTCTTTTTGCTGTGAGGATATACCTTTTAGGTCAAATTCATCTGTTGGATTTATTTCTGCTTCACATTCTTTACAAAGTCTTTTGCTTAATTGCCTGTTCCACCTCTGTAATAGATCCGCTACATTTCTGGAGCGGGGTGAAATCCCGGCAGAATTTGCCAGCAGTACACAATCTTCTCTTTGCAGCATCCGGTAGATCTTCGAAAATACCGCACTCTTCCCCGATCCGCTTTCTCCGGTCAGCACCAGTCCCCATTTATCTGCATCCGCATTCAGCAGATGCTCTTTCAATTCTTTGAGTAATTCATCCCGTCCACAAAAAGTGGGAACCTTTTCTACTCCATTGTCAGTTTTAATTGTAGTAATATGAGTATGGTCTTCTATAAAAGCATCCAGTAGAGCCTCTTCCTGCTCATAAACATTCTTCGCTGCTTTTTCTTCGGTAATCTTTGCCTGAGCTTTGCATTCCCGGATTATATCTTCATATACTATATCTCCCCAGGTTTCCAGCTCCACCACTTTATTCATTTTAGAATCCCATGTCACAGGATAAGGTTTTACTTTATCTTTTAATCTCTTATTATCAAAGTGAGTGACTATTTGTTCTTTCAAATCAGCAAGAGCTATTTTACGGATTAATTTTTCTTTTACAGTAAGTTCAGGATCATATTCATCACTGTATCTGGCAGCTAAATCGCCTGGCATATTATTATAAGGCAGTGGTTTTCTAAAATAAAACACGCTACGGGTCAATTGCTCTTCACTGGCGAGTACACCAAACTCAATCTCCAATGCAGTAACGCTTTTGTCTTTTTTATGAACAAGATTGGCTTCTTTGCGGATAGCATCTTTCATCCGCTCTTCCGCAGGCACCCAGCCATACCTGTCACCCAGCAAACCGATAAAGAAAGGACGGCACCGCTTGATCTCTTCCAGGCACACCTGTAATACCCTTGCCTCACGCTCAGATTCATCATCGATAGCTGAAGTTTCCACACCCCAGCGCAGATCAACTACTTCCAGCCGTACCCGGCTTTTCCTCAATTCCGCTTCAACTTTTGGAAACACAACATTCTTCAGATGATCACGTTCCGCCTGCATATCCCTAAATGTACTGCTGATAAAAATGGAAAACGTCTGCCAGGTTATAAATTCTGCTTTACCTTGTCCCTCATTATTCATGATTACCCCTCCAAATCAATATTTATATTTCTTACAAATTTAACTTATTATCTTTAACCATCCCAGCCAAGTAAACGTGTACCGCTGACAGTACCCCGTAAGCGGGACACAGTGCACGAACAAGATAAATCAGGTTTCCAAAACAACCTTTCCCAATCCTTTAATCTCAAGTAAAAGATATAACCAGATTTACTGCCACTTCCACCAGAAAATCCTGTAAATCCTGATTCTGACGATTGTCTTCTTCCCCATACTAAAATCCACATAATTCAGATCTAGATATGCGTCCTCAGACAATCCCTCATCCAATTATAAATCTTCATATCTCACTTGATTCATCTGCTTATACTTTGAAATCTGAGGAAAATTTCTTGCCAATTCAAAAGTGATCTTTTTCAATTCTTTATAATATTCTTTCCCTCTAGTATTATCTCCCTTAGCCTTATACATCATTGCCAGCTTATAATAAGATATACCGAAGTCTTCTAATAATCCAATATTTCTGGGATTGCTCTCATAAAGTTCTTTCATTAAATGATTACACTTATTATAAAACTCCAACGCCTGATCCAACTTACCAAGAGAATGATAAATTTCTCCCAGTTTCCCATAAAAAATTGCCAGACTTTTTTTCAGACTCTCATTACTGGGATTGCTCTCATAAAGTTCTTTAGAAAGCTCTGCATCTTTATTATAAAACTCCAACGCCTGATTCAACTTACCAAGAGACTGATAAATTTCTCCCAGTTGCCCATAAGAAATTGCCAGACCGTTTTTCAGAATCTCATTACTGGGATTGCTCTCATAAAGTTCTTTCATTAAATTATTATCTATATTATAAAACTCCAACGCCTGATCCAACTTACCAAGAGACTGATAAATTGATCCCAGGTTCTCATAAGAAATTGCCAGACCGTGTTTCAGCCTCTCATTTCTGGGATTGCTCTCATAAAGTTCTTTCCCTAAATTACTTCTTAATGTGAAAAACTCCAACGCCTGATTCGACTTACCAAGAGACTGATAAATTGATCCGAGTTTAGAATAAGAAATTGCCAGACCGTTTTTGAGACTCTCATTCCTGGGATTGCTCTTATAAAGTTCTTTAAAAAGCTCTGCAACTTTATTACAAAACTCCAACGCCTGATCCAACTTACCAAGAGACTGATAAATTACTCCCAGTTTCCCATAAGAAATTGCCAGATTCTCTTTCAGACTCTCATTACTGGGATTGCTCTCATAAAGTTCTTTCATTAAATGATTATACTTATTATAAAACTCCAACGCCTGATCCAACTTACCAAGAGACTGATAAATTACTCCCAGTTTCTCATAAGAAATTGCCAGACCTTTTTTCAGACTCTCATTACTGGGATTACTCTCATAAAGTTCTTTCATTAAATGATTACACTTATTATAAAACTCCAACGTCTGATCCAACTTACCAAGTGACTGATAAATATCTCCCAGTTTCAAATAAGAAGCTGCCAGACCATATTTGAGACTCTCATTCCTGGGATTGCTCTCATAAAGTTCTTTAAACAAATCAACTTCAAGATTATAAAACTCCAACGCCTGATCCAACTTACCAAGAGACTGATAAATTGATCCCAGTTTAGAATAAGAAATTGCCAGACCGTTTTTCAGACTCTCATTATTAGGATTGCTCTCATAAAGTTCTTTCATTAAATGATTAGACTTATTATAAAACGCCAACGCCTGATCCAACTTACCAAGAGACTGATAAATTTCTCCCAGTCTCTCATAAGAAATTGCCAGACTGTTTTTCAGACTCTCATTACTGGGATTGCTCTCATAAAGTTCTTTCATTAAATGATTATACTTATTATAAAACGCTAACGCCTGATCAAACTGACCAAGAGACTGATAAATTGATCCCAGTTTCTCATAAGAAATTGCCAGACCGTTTTTCAGACTCTCATTACTGGGATTGCTCTCATAAAGTTCTTTCATTAAATGATTATACTTATTATAAAACGCTAACGCCTGATCAAACTGACCAAGAGACTGATAAATTTCTCCCAGTTTCTCATAAGAAATTGCCAGACCGTTTTTCAGACTCTCATTACTGGGATTGCTCTCATAAAGTTCTTTCATTAAATGATTAGACTTATTATAAAACGCTAACGCCTGATCAAACTGACCAAGAGACTTATAAATTTCTCCCAGTTTAGAATAAGAAATAGCCAGATTTTTTTTAATCTCTTCGTTTTGCGAATTGCTCTCATAAAGTTCTTTCATTAAATGATTATACTTATTATAAAACTCCAACGCCTGATCCAACTTACCAAGAGACTGATAAATAATCCCCAGATTTTGAAAAGAAATTGCCAGACCGTTTTTCAGACTCTCATTACTGGGATTGCTCTCATAAAGTTCTTTCATAAAATGATTATACTTATTATAAAACTCCAACGTCTCATCCAACTTACCAAGAGACTGATAAATTTCTCCCAGTTTAGAATAAGAAACTGCTAGACCGTTTTTCAGACTCTCATTCCTGGGATTGCTCTCATAAAGTTCTTTCATTAAATGATTAAACTTATTATAAAACTTCAACGCCTGATCCAACTTACCAAGAGACTGATAAATTTCTCCCAGTTTCTCATAAGAAATTGCCAGACCGTTTTTCAGACTCTCTTTCCTGGGATTGCTCTCATAAAGTTCTTTAGAAAGCTCTGCATCTTTATTATAAAACTCCAACGCTTGATCCAACTTACCAAGAGACTGATAAATTTCTCCCAGTTTCTCATAAGAAATTGCCAGACCTTTTTTCAGACTCTCATTCCTGGGATTGCTCTCATAAAGCTCTTTCATAAAATGATTATACTTATTATAAAACTCCAACGCCTGATCCAACTTACCAAGAGACTGATAAATTGATCCCAGTTTAGAATAAGAAACTGCTAGACCTTTTTTCAAACTTTCATTCCTGGGATTACTCTCATAAAGTTCTTTAGAAAGCTCTGCATCTTTATTATAAAACTCCAACGCTTGATCCAACTTACCAAGAGACTGATAAATTTCTCCCAGTTTAGAATAAGAAATTGCCAGACTGTTTTTCAGACTCTCATTACTGAGATTGCTCTCATAAAGTTCTTTCATTAAATGATTAAACTTATTATAAAACTCCAACGCCTGATCCAACTTACCAATAGACTGATAAATATCTCCCAGTTTAGAATAAGAAATTGCCAGACTGTTTTTCAGACTCTCATTACTGGGATTGCTCTCATAAAGTTCTTTCATTAAATGATTAAACTTATTATAAAACTCCAACGCCTGATCCATCTTACCAAGAGACTGATAAATATTTCCCAGTTTAGAATAAGAGCTTGCCAGACCGTTTTTCAGACTCTCATTACTGGGATTGATCTCATAAAGTTCTTTAAACAAATGATTAAGCTTATTATAAAACTCCAACGCCTGATCTAACTTACCAAGAGACTGATAAATTTCTCCCAGGTTCGCATAAGAAATTGCCAGACCGTTTTTGAGACTCTCATTACTGGGATTGCTCTCATAAAGTTCTTTCATAAAATGATTACACTTATCATAAAACTTTAACGCCTGATCCAACTTACCAAGAGACTGATAAATGTCTCCCAGTTTAGAATAAGAAATTGCCAGACCGTTTTTGAGACTCTCATTACTGGGATTACTCTCATAAAGTTCTTTCATTAAATGATTAAACTTATAAAAAAACTCCAACGCCTGATCCAACTTACCAAGAGACTGATAGATATTTCCTAGTTTCTCATTTAATGCAGCAAAATCATAACCAAATTCTTTATTACTAGAAATGCTGGTCTTAGTTTTGATATGATCATGCAAAGTATCAAGTAATTCCTGTCTTTCATTCAGGTTGCCTTCCACAATTAATGCATCATTCAAATCATAAATATAGTGATGTGCTAATTTCATGATCTCATCTCCATTTCCACCGGCTGCTCTCAAAATGGCAAAACACCATTCATGTTGCTTTTCATCTCTGGATACTGCTTCTGCTAAAACTGTGGTAGCACCCTGTCTTTCCTGTTCTGAACATGAAACATAATAATTCAAAGCTTTATCAGCATTTCCGGCTTTCATCAGGAAATACATTGTCTCAGATATTCGAATATCATCAATTTCAGGCAAGGTCAGCAAATGGAAAGCAATAGCATTGTGGATATTTTTAAATTCATCTACTTCTAATTTATTCAGAAGTGAACTTCGCAAAATGCTGTGTGCCAGGTTCCATTGCAGGTTATCGCCTTCTTCCCGGATATGAGCAGCGAACCAGCGTCTGATGCTCGCAAAAGTCAGAGCATCCCAGTTTTCATTTTTTTCAGGAATGAGTTTTTCCAGGTCACTTTCCCGCAATCCATTCCGACTGCAGGCAAGGTAATTAAATACTTTGAGTGTGAATTCATCTCCGAAGTAACCTGCGGCTTTATCAACCAAATCCAGAAACAACTCACCTGGGGTATCTTTATAACCATTTACCAACTCCAGCATAAAATCATTGAACGCTTGGTCAGCTTTCCCTTTCCCTTTCTGGATTTCTTCAAAATCATGACTATCCAAAGCCATAAGGATATTCACTGCCATGCTTAACCATAAGGGACTTGAGCAGGCTGATATGCCATCATTTCTATTTCTTGCCAGGATAGAATTTTTTACATTTTCAGGCATGTCTTTATGCTGCTTAAGGCAAAGCATCACCAGCATCGCTTCTGCTTCTTCTTTTGTAAAATGGTCAATGTCTCTGGAAACTAATTCTCGATGATATTGTACTGCCTTCACCTCGGTTCCTGTAATGGCTGTGCACAGCATCCGCACCTTGCCCGGCATCACCTGCGGCAGCCAGGTCATATTTATTGCCCGTGAAGTAGGTTCAAAGCGGTCCAGGGCATCAAGCAATATAACTACCTGTTCTTTTTCTGCAATGGCAAAGAGCAGTTCTTTGAATTTCTGTTGAAGCTCTTCAATGGCAGGTTTCTGATCTTTTTGCTGTGAGGATATATTTTTCAGGTCAAATTCATCTGTTTTGCCAATATCTGTTTCATATTTAATCCCAAGCCTTTTACTTAATTGCTTGTTCCACCTCTGTAATAGATCAGCTACATTTCTGGAGCGAGGTGAAATCCCGGCAGAATTTGCCAGCAGTACGCAATCTTCCCTTTGCAGCATCCTGTAGATCATCGAAAATACCGCACTCTTCCCCGATCCGCTTTCACCAGTCAGCACCAGTCCCCATTTCTCTGCATCCGTATTCAGCAGATGCTCTTTCAATTCCTTGAGTAATTCAATCCGTCCGCAAAAAGTTGGGACTTCCTCTACAGTAGTGCCGGTTTTTATAGTCGTAATATGAGTATGGTCTTCAATAAAAGCGTCCAGCAATGCTTCTTGCTGCTCATAAACATTCTTCGGCACATCGCTTTCTTTGATCTTTGCCTGGGCTTTGCATTCCCGGATTATATCTTCATATACTATTTCTCCCCAGGCTTCCAAACCCACCACTTTATGCTTATTTTTATCCCAGTTTCCTGAATATGGCTTAACCTTATCTTTTAATCTCTTCTTATCAAAATGATCTCTGATTTCAACTTTCAGATTATTGAGTGCAACCTTTCGCTCTGATAATTCCTCATCTTCCAGTTCAGGATCATATTCATCACAGTATCTGGCAGCAACATCGCCTGGCATTTCTTTATAAGGCAGTGGATCTCTAAAATAAAACACGCTACGGGTCAATTGCTCTTCACTGGCGAGTACACCAAACTCAATCTCCAATGCCGTAACGCTTTTACATATATGAGAAACATCAGATGGGATGGTATTGGTAGGTTCTTTGGAAACAGGATTATCATTAATTTCTTTTTTATTTCTCTTAAAAATGCTAAACAAACTTTTTTTAAAAGGGGTTTGTGGAACATCTTCCCTATTCTCAGAAATTGTTGTTAATCGAGTGTGACCTTTCATCTCTTCCATTCTTTTTATAGCATCTTTCATCCGATCTTCCGCCGGTACCCAGCCATACCTGTCACCCAGCAAACCAATAAAGAAAGGACGGCAACGCTTTATCTCATCCAGGCACACCTGCAATACCCTTACCTCACGATCAGATTCATCATTGATAGTTGACGTATCCAATCCCCATCGCAGATCTACAACTTCCAGCCGTACCCGGTTTTTCCTCAATTCCTCTTCAACTTTTGGAAATACAATATTCTTCAGATGATCACGCTCTGCCTGCATATCTATAAAAGTACTGCTGATAAATATAGAAAACGTCTGCCAGGCTATAAATTCCGCTTTAACTTTTCCCTCATTATTCATGGTTTCCCCTCCTTTTCATTACACAATAATCTATCCGCTAAGCTATTTTTCGTCTGTTATTTAATAATTAAATTCTCATGTATAATGAACATATTTCCTGTTAAATGGTCAAGAAAATTATTTTATAGTTCTTACGAATAATCACGAGTCTGTTCAACCTAAGTTATTGATAAATAAAGGTGAAAGTCAATATTTGGCTCATTTAGTGCACATCTCTGCTTAATTTGTGGCATTAATCAAAAATGACATTTTTGCTAATTTATCACCTCAAAAGAAGCTGCAAGAAGCTTTTCCCCTGATTGAGCAACAGGTTTTATCAGCTCCTTTACTTAGCTCCAGATAATATGTCATCGACTAAAATAAACACATAAAGAGCTATGCCAGGAGTTTAGTTAAAGAGAAAGTAGATAGAAAAATTTTCAAGGAAATTTGTATATATTTTGACTAATTTTAAATCAAATAATTGCACTTCAAAGCAAATTGGAATTGAATTTGATAAAAGTGTAACCGGCAATAAAACTAAAGGCTACTGAGAGGAAAGAATCAAACACAAAAAAGGTTTACATTATATATCGATCAATTTAGTTGCTTCATATAGGATGAAATTTACCATCGAAGAGTAATCAAAATGACCAACAAGTGAATTATTGTGTATGCTAATTATCAAGCAGAGATTATGTTTTTCCATAATAAAAGAACCCATTATGCTAACTTACTTTTAACCTTCTGGCAACAAAGGGGCAAGAAGTAAGCAAGACAAGGCTGAACGGCATAACACATATATGTCATGCCGTTCAGCCTTGCACAGCCTATAGGTTGCCCCTTTGTTACCAGTATGCTGCCAGTATGCTCCTTTAAGGCATACAGTGGGGATTTTGAGGCAATCCAGATAATTTTCCTGAGCAATTTTGCCTGTGCGGCAGAGGCATGCAATTTACTTAAAAAAAAGGGAGGTTATTTATGCTTATACACTATCAGACATCTTAATGGGAGTAGAGAGACAATCATTTTTAAGAGACTGATTCTTTATAAATTATTCTGGAGAGTTGAGGATAAAATTCAGATGAAAAACGGGAGGATGTCAGAACAAATTTACAATAATTGACAAATATTGAAGTACACGAAATTTTGATATCTAATGGAAAAAAAGAAGTTTGGATATTTAATACAGATAATATTTGTGGTCATCCTGATAGGAATCGGGTTATGGTCACAGCGAAATCGTGTTAATGAGAGCAGGCAGACTGCTTTCATCATGGACACTTTTTTTGAAATAGAAGCATCAGGGCGAATACCTGATCTGGATGCTGTAATTGATAGTGCATTTGCTCTGGCACGTGATTATGAGCATCTTTTATCATATTATGTTGAAGGTAGTTTGATAAGTGCTGTGAACAATTCTCGGGGTGAGAAAACACATATTGACAGCACCTTGAAGGAAATACTCGTTAAAGGAACATATTTCTATCAGGCGACTGCTGGGAAATATGATCTGAGTATTGGCAGTTTAAGTGACCTTTGGGATATCTCAAAAGCCAGAATTCCTGAAGAAAAGGAAATAATTGAAGCTCTGGCAAATACGGGATTTGACAGAATAATTGTTGAAGGAGACAGTATCCTGATTCCAGCAGGGATGAAACTTAATCTGGGTAGTATTGCCAAGGGATATATAGTTGACCAAGTAATTGATTTTCTGATAAGTGAGGGTGTGAGTGAAATTCTGGTCAATGCTGGAGGTGATATTCGAATCTGGGGAGGAGATGGAATGTTGATAGGCATTCAGCATCCACAGAAAGATAGAAGTGAAGTAATAGATAAGATCCGCATCAAAGATCAGGCAGTGGTAACCTCAGGTGATTATGAGCGGTATTTTGAAGTAGATGGAGTGAGATACCATCATATACTTAATGCCTTAACCGGATATCCTGCGAGGCAGTGCGTGAGTGTGACTGCAATAGCTGATGATGCAGAGACAGCCGACGCACTTTCTACAGCAGCTTTCGTGTTATCTGTACCAGATGCTATCAAGCTTGCTGATGCACTTCCTAATGGCTGGGTGATCATATATCACATGGAAGATGATAAACTGGTGAGAAGTGTAAGTTCTGGTGCAGAAGAATTTCTGGAGTAAATGATATGAAAAATAAAGACGTACAAAGTGAACGTGATACAAGAGAAATAACTATTGACCGGGTGGGGGTAAAAAAAATACGCTATCCGATAGTAGTAGAAGATCGTAGAAATGTAAATCAGCAGACAGTGGCAGATATAGCACTTTATGTAGATTTGCGGGAGCATGAGCGTGGAACACATATGAGCAGATTTCTGGAAGTACTTAATAAATATCATAAAGAAGATATCATCAGTAATCTGGAACAGTTTCTGGCAGACCTGCGAGAACGTATGGGCTCTGAGACCGCATTGGCAGTAATAGATTTTCCTTACTTCATCGAGAAAGAGGCACCAGTGAGTAAGATCAGATCATTATTATCTTATCAGTGTCATTTTCAAGCTTCATTGAAAGAGGAATATAGGCTGGTGATAGGAGTGAAAGTGCCAATCACAACATTGTGCCCATGCTCCAAAGAGATCAGTGATAATGGAGCACACAGTCAGCGATCTTATGTAAATATCCAGGTGACACTCGGTGAATTTGTGTGGCTGGAAGAATTGATAGAAATGGTGGAAGCTTCCGCGAGTTGTGAAATATATTCATTATTGAAGCGTCCAGATGAGAAATACGTAACAGAGCAGGCTTATGATAATCCCCGCTTTGCTGAAGATATTGTGCGGGAGATAACGCTAAAATTAAGGCAGGATGAACGCATAGCCAGCTTCAAAGTTGAAACAGAAAACCTGGAGAGCATTCATGATCATAATGCTTATGCCGGTGTGTGGAGTAATAATTTCTGGGAAATCAAGGATTAAGGTAAATATAAATAAATGGAAAAAGATTATAGAGTAGAAGATATAAAATTAGCTAATGGTTTGAAAGTGATTTTTGCCGAAGACAGATCAATACCATTGGTCAGTGTACAAATGCATGTCCGGTTTGGTTCAGCCTGGGAATCAGAAGCAGAAGCAGGATTTTCACATTTTGCCGAGCATCTGGTATTCAGATCAACCCGGAATTATCCAGATGGGATCATCATGGATAGAGTTGCCTATCTTGGCGGCTCTATGAATGCCTACACAGAATATGACAGCACCTGTTATTATATTGATATTTCCAAAGAATATCTTGAGGAAACAATAAAAATACTTGGAGATCTGGTTCGCTATCCGGAATTTACTCAAGCAGATTTTAATTCAGAAAAGAAAGTGATCATTGAAGAATTAAAGGAATCTGAGAATGACAGAGAAGATAATCTGATAGAGCGGATAGCTAATGATTATCTGAAAGACAATCCTTATCGAAATCCCATTATTGGTAATCGGAAATCATTGAAAAACGCTACACGGGAAATTTTGCAGGAATTTATCCAAGGGCATTATTATCCGGGAAACTGCGTACTGGTTGTAGCAGGAGATTTTGAGCGGAACCAACTTGATGAATGGATAAATAAATATTTTGCTGATTGGGAAGGAAAAGAAAGCACAGAGCGTAAACCAGTATATGGAGGACACCCGGAAAAATTCTCCTTCAAAGTTATCAAACATAAATCAGATTCTGATATCGTGGCAGTGGCAATCCCTGATCTGACAGAGAATCATCCTGATGCGATTGCACTATCAGTGGTTTATAAATCATTTATGATTGGCAAAAACTCATATCTTTATGATGAGCTTTTTAAACGAAGGAAACTGGTGGACAGCATAAAAATTAATGGAATCAGTGGAATCAATGATGGTGTGAGTATCATTCTACTGTTTCCTAATCAGGGAATTGAAGCCCTGGATGTGATCAAGGGATTCTGTGAATGCTGGAATGATTTCTGCAGCAGGGGTATCAGTGCTGTTCAACTCATGCAGCAAAAAGCAGAGATCCTTAACAGTTTCAGATTTTCCAGGGAATACATGGAATCTTATGCTTCAAATCTTGGAATGGATGAGATATATTCAGATTATCATGACTATTTCACCTTTCCCGACAAATTGAAGCAAATATCCCGCGGTGCTATAAGAGCGGTAATTGATAAATGGCTTCGCATAGATTATATGAAGATCTATTATCAGGGTTCTAAGAATGTCTCTGATCTCGCAGTTAAGCAGATATTCACCAGCAGACAACCAGTGAATTTTAATCATGCTGATCAGGAATATGCTCAGCGGACTCTTGCTAATGGCATCAAGGTGCTTTATAGAAAAATTATTGGCAAGCCAACAGTTGGTATATCAGCAGTATTTAATGTTTCTCAATTATATGAAGAAGAAGGTATCAAAGGAATAAATTCAGTTTCTGGAGCATTAATGCTATATGGTAATCAGCAGCATAATTATGATAAATTTCTGGATTTTTGCAGTTTGCATGGCATCAACATGCGGATCAGTCCTCAGATGGATTATACAACTTTGAAGTGCAAATGCTTTACAGAAGATCTGGCAATGGCTTTGGAATCAGTATCGAATGTATTATTTGCTCCAGAACTACCCAGGGAACACTTTTTAAATATCAAACAAGCAATATTGAGTATGATGCGCCGGCAGAAAGACTATCCGCAACGCGAAGCGCTTAAGAACTGGCGAAAAATGATCTATAGCACGAAAAGCAATTTGTACAGCCGGGACGGAAGACGGAATGATCTGAATAAATTGACTTTGTCCCGTGTAAGAAGATGGCAAAAAGACTACTATACTCCGGATAATATGACTCTGGTTGTAACTGGAGATATAGATTTTTCTGCAGTTGATGAACTGGTGGAAAAGCATTTTGGTGATAAAACCGGCAAGCATATTGACTACAAACCGAATTATCAGGTCTATCCTTCTGTAAAGCGTTATAAGGTAATCGACACGCAATCCAGTCAGGGGATAATAGTAACCGGTGGGTTTGGTCCTGGTCTGGAATCACAGGAAGAAGCAATGGCAATGTCTGTACTCTGTCAGATACTGGGTGGAGACACAAATTCGCAACTATTCAATGAACTGCGGGAACAGCACGGTCTGGCATATTCTGTAGATATGGATTATTATACGATGATGAATTCCGGTTCGTTTATTATGGCAGCAGCAGTCGATCGTGAAAATACTGAAATAGGTCTTAAAATGATCAAGCGGATATTTAAACAGGTTGGTGAAAAAGGTGTAAGCGAGTATGAACTCACAAAAGTGAAAAACCACCTGGCTGGTCAAATGCTCCAGCAGGAAGAAAGCGTATCGGCAATAGCATCGACAATGGGCTCACGAATTGCGTTAGGACTGGGTTTGGAGCACTATCTTAACCGCAGGGAAAGACTGCTGGCAGTTACTGGTGAACAGGTAAAACTGGTAGCAAAGAAATATTTGCGAGAAGATAAATTATATACTCTGATACAAAAATGATAAAAGAAGATCTGATGATCAAGATTGCAGGAGAAAGGAATTGAGAGGTTGTGGAATAGACTCGGGTTCGCGTACTACGAAGCTGGTTTTTCTGGAAAATAACCAGATCATCTGGGATGATGTGCAGCCTACAGGTCTGTCACCTGTACGGACAGCAGAATCCATGCTGGAGAAGGCAAAAAGGGAAATTCCTGCTGAATTGGTTGATGCACTATCAATTGTTGTTACCGGCTATGGCAGAAACCTGATATTGCAGAACCGGAGAAAAATTTCTGAAATAACTTGTCATGCCCGGGGTGTAAATTATTATTTTCCCGATTGTAAGTTAGTAATCGATATTGGTGGACAGGATTCCAAAGGAATATTGCTTGAAAATGGTGGAAAAGTAACAGATTTTGTGATGAATGACCGATGTGCAGCAGGAACAGGCAGATTTCTGGAAAAAGTTGCAAATATTCTGGAAGTGGAAGTTTCAGAATTAGGAGATCTGGCTGAACAATCCGAGCGAGAACTGGAAATCACTAATACCTGTGTGGTATTTGCTGAATCAGAAATGATAGGGATGATATCCAGGGGTGAGAAACGATCTGATATTGCTCAGGCTGTTCACAGGTCAATTGCGCGTAGAATCGCAAATATGGTCGCTGGTTTCCCCAAAGAACAGGAAGCAGTTTTTACTGGTGGAGTGGCTTTGAATAAAGCTATGGTGAAATGTCTGGAAGAAGAAATAGAGACGAAGATCAAGGTGACAGATAATCCTTTTTTGACTGGAGCACTGGGTGCTGCCTTATTTGCTCAGGAGTATGATGAAAAGAAGTAATATGATAATTCTGGCTGTATTGATGAGTTTGTGCTGGCTTTGTGAAGCCCAGGATCAGAATACGATCACTTTGAATTATCCAGTGGAATTAATGAAACATTATATTACCAGTGAAGAATATGATCTGGCATTGGAAACAGCAGAAAAATATCTGCCGGAAGATGCCAATGCAGATTCTCTGATCTGGCTGAGTGCATATATTTATAAAGACAGGCAGGAATTTCAGGCAGCAGCAGAAAGATATAACAAAGTAATCGAGGTTTCACAGGATTCCCTGCTGGTGACCAATTCTGCTGAGAATCTGATAATACTGGTTCCTAATCTGGATTCACGCGCTGCAATTGATTTGCTGGTTTCAGCAGTTAAAAAAGTTAATGATGACAAAAATTATCAGAAATTGATCATGAAGCTGGCTAGCCTGTATGAGAGCAATTATCTTTATAGTGAAGCAAATGATATTTATTTTATCCTTTTGGAAAGCGATCTTGATATCAATGAACGAGATCTCTATATAAAAATAGCTACTAATAAAGTATTTGAAAAGAAATACCATGAGGCAGTGGAATATGCTGATAAAGCAGATGCTGCCATTGATAGTGTATTGAGTGCTGAAGCTTTATTTATAGAGTTTTTGAGCTTTCAGGCATTGGGAAAGAATGATCAGGCATTACCTCCTTTGATCAAATTGTATAATAATTTTCCTGAATTTGCCAGATTATTTGAAATTAATCTAAATCTTGCTGATCTACTGCTGCAGGCTGATGAAAAACTTGCTGCCTGGTATGTTTTGGAGAAATTTTATCCTTCTGCAAGTAAACTGGAAAAAGAGCTGATCTCAGATAAGATAAAAGAAATAGTTGATTCTATTGAAATAGATGCCGGTCAGATGAATTATTTTGATAATTTTGATCAAAATTTTGATTCTCTTATAGAACAAAAATAGAAAAGATCCCCATTTTAATAAATTAATATCTCTTTATTTAACTAAGCTAAAAAAGATTTTATTGTTAACACTGATTTTCAGGTTGACGGAAAGTGGAAGGGACAAAATCTGGGAATAAATTAAATTATTAGGAGGTTGCATGAAGAAAGAATTCAAAAAAGCAACAGTAGATGGCAATACTGCCGCAGCCCATGTGGCGTATGCCTTTAGTGATGTTGCAGCAATTTATCCAATCACTCCCTCATCACCAATGGGAGAATATGCTGATACATGGGCAGCAAATAATAGAAAAAATATATTTGGTGAACGAGTAGATGTGGTTGAAATGCAATCTGAGGCGGGAGCTGCTGGAGCGATCCATGGTTCTTTGACTGCTGGTGCGTTAACCACTACCTTCACTGCTTCGCAGGGTCTTTTATTGATGCTTCCCAACATGCACAAAATAGCTGGTGAGATGCTTCCTACAGTATTTCACGTTTCTGCCAGATCACTTGCAGCACAAAGTTTATCGATTTTTGGAGATCACTCGGATGTAATGTCTGCCCGTAATACCGGATTCGCTTTGATGGCAGCGTCATCATTGCAGGAAATTATGGACCTGGGTATTGTATCTCATCTTTCTACATTGAAAGCAAAAGTACCATTTTTGAATTTCTTTGACGGTTTCCGTAATTCTCATGAAATCCAGAAAATCGATATGGTTGATTATGAAAGCATGAGAGAACTTGTAGATATGAAATTTATAGAAGATTTCAGGTCTCGTGCTTTAAATCCTGATGACCCTCGCGTTAAAGTCGGTGCTCAAAATCCTGATGTATATTTCCAGGGACGTGAGACTGTTAATAATTATTATGACGCTACTCCTGATATTGTGAGAGAATACATGGGAGCTGTTTCTGAACTCACTGGACGGGAATACCATCTCTTTAATTATTATGGTGATCCTAAGGCTGATAAACTTATAATTGCTATGGGTAGCGGTTGTGAGACTATTCAGGAAACAATAAACTACTTAAATAAGAAAGGTGAAAAACTAGGATTACTTTCTATTCATCTTTATCGTCCTTTCTGCATAGAAGATTTTGTGTCTGCTATTCCTGCCAGCGTTATGAAAATCGCTGTTCTGGATAGAACTAAAGAACCAGGAGCTATAGGTGATCCATTATATCTGGATACTGTAGCTGCCTTAAAGAATCGTTATGATCTCACTATTATTGGTGGAAGATATGGACTCTCTTCTAAGGAATTTACTCCTGCTATGGTGAAAGCTGTATATGATCATCTGGAAAATGATGGATTCCATGGCTTCACTGTAGGAATTAATGATGATGTTTCTCATAAATCTATCCCAGTTGGTGACACTTTACCAACTTCACCCGAAGGAACTATCAGTTGTAAATTCTGGGGACTAGGTTCTGATGGAACAGTGGGTGCTAATAAGAACTCTATCAAGATTATTGGTGAGGGAACAGACATGTATTGCCAGGGCTATTTTCAGTATGATTCCAAGAAATCTGGTGGAGTAACCCGCTCACATCTTCGTTTTGGCAAATCTCCTATTCAGAGTGAATACACTGTTGTTCATGCAGACTTTATCGCCTGCCATAATCAGGCATATATTGGCAGATATGATATTTTGGAAGGAATTCGCGAGAATGGTGTATTCCTTTTGAACTCAATCTGGGAAGCTGATGAAGTATTTGATAATCTCACTGCTGATATGCAGAGAGTAATAATCGATAAGAAAATCAATGTGTATAATATTAATGCATTGAAGATCGCTCAGGAAGTTGGGTTAGGAACCAGAATAAATACCGTGATGCAGACAGCTTATTTCATGATCTCAGGTATATTACCAGAAGAAACTGCTCTTAATATGATCAAGACCTTTATTAAAAAGACCTTTGCCAAGAAGGGTGATAAAGTGATCAATATGAACATGGAAGCGGTTGATAAAGCTACAGAACATATCCAGAAAATTGAGATACCTGCCGAATGCGGTTGCAAAGCAATGGATATGCATAAACTGGTACCAGATGGCTCAGATAAATTTACTCGTAACGTGATTGAAAAGATCATGCGTGAAAAGGGTGATGACATCCCAGTATCTGATATGCCTTATGATGGTTATATCCCATCAGCAACTTCACGTCTTGAAAAACGTGGTGTATCGCCATTCGTTCCGCAATGGGTCGCTGAAAATTGTATTCAATGTAATCAGTGTTCATTTGTTTGCCCTCATGCAGCCATAAGAGCAAAATTGATCGATCCTGAAAATCTGAAAGACGCTCCCAAAACCTTCAATACTCTTGATGCCATGTCAAAAGATGCTGGAATGAAATTTAAAATCCAGATCTATCCAGAAGATTGCCAGGGTTGCATGGTGTGCGCTAATGAATGTCCTAAAGATGCTCTTGTAATGAAACCTATTCAGGAAGAACGTGATAGAGGCGAAACTATAAATGCCGAATTTTTTGATGCCCTGCCAAATGATGTACTCTCAAAAGTTATGGGTGAATTCACTGTAAAAGGCAGTCAGTTCAAGCAGCCATTATTCGAATTCTCAGGTGCTTGTGCAGGTTGTGGAGAAACTCCCTACGTTCGCGTGATCACTCAGTTATTTGGAGACAGGATGCTGATTGGAAATGCCACAGGCTGCTCTTCCATATATGGTGGAACCTTCCCCACAATTCCCTATTGCCATAATAAAGATGGTCATGGACCCGCCTGGGCTAATTCTCTGTTTGAAGATAATGCAGAATATGCCATGGGTATGCGTTTGGCAGTTGATGCTAATCGCAAGCAATTAAGAACAAAACTTGCTCAATTGCATGAAGCTGGCTGCGAAGCAGAATTAGCAGATAAGGTCAAGTGGTCTCTTGATAATTGGAAAAAAGTTGATCAGGAAGCAAAAGATAATACAGCAGCAATTAAGCAGCTATTGCCAAAAGCCTTGGAAACAGCTACAGAAGAAACCAAACCTATAGTACAAAAAATCATTGAACTTAAGAACTTCCTGATTGATAAATCAGTATGGGCTTTTGGTGGAGATGGCTGGGCTTATGATATTGGATATGGTGGACTTGATCATGTATTGGCTTCAGGAAGAAATATCAATATTCTTGTTCTGGATACGGAAGTATATTCCAATACTGGTGGACAGGCGTCTAAAGCTACACCTCTTGGTGCAGTAGCTAAATTTGCTGAATCTGGCAAAGTAACTGTGAAGAAAGAGCTTGGAAAAATGATGATGGAATATGGGTATATTTATGTAGCTTCCTGTGCTATGGGTGCCAATAAGAACCAGTTCGTGAAATCTCTCAAAGAAGCAGAAGAATATGATGGACCATCAATTGTGATCGCTTATTCTCCCTGCATCAATCATGGTATCAATATGAGCATGAGCCAGAAAGAAGAAAAGAAGGCTGTTGATGCCGGTTACTGGTTGCTTTATCGTTATGATCCACGCCGTGAAGAATTAGGTGAGAATCCCTTTATCTTTGAAAGTCCTAAACCTAAAATTGACGTAGCAGATTTCCTGAATGGTGAGAAACGCTATTCAAGTCTCCAAACCACTTTCCCGGAAAATTCTGCTAAATTTGTTGAACAGTTCAAGGGCTATGTTATCAAGCGTTATAACAAGTTCAAAAAGATGGCTGAAGAATAAACTTCGGCTATTGAATATAACTAATAGCCTTCGCGTTTGCGGAGGCTATTTTCTCTTAAGGCAGGCAGTATTTGAACAATAGCAAAAAAGCTTCCAAAAATGAAATCAGATATGACTCAATTCTGGAAAGTATCTCTGACGGTGTATTTACAGTTGATGAACACTGGCAAATAACCTCCTTTAACCGTGCTGCTGAAGATATCACCGGGATTTCACGCCAGGAAGCGATTGGCGAAATCTGCTCTGATGTCTTTCGTTCCAGTATGTGTGAAAAGGACTGTGCTCTGCGTAAGACGATGCACAGCAATAAACCAATCATTGATAAGTCCTGCTATATAATCAATGCCAAAGGTGATAAAATCCCTATAAGCGTTTCCACTGCTGTTTTGCGCGATCAAAATGGTAATATCTGTGGAGGTGCAGAAACCTTTAGAGATTTGCGTGAAGTTCACACTTTGAGAAAAAAACTTCATAATCAGTACCGAATAGGAGATCTAATCAGTCGTAGTCCAGCTATGCAGGAAATATTTCATCTGCTCCCAATTGTTGCTGAGAGCAATTCAAACCTGTTGATAACCGGCGAGACTGGAACCGGTAAAGAACTCCTTGCCAGAGCAGCACACGGCATGAGCAATAGAGCAAAACAGCCATTTATTGCTGTAAATTGTGCTGCCCTTCCTGATACGCTTCTGGAATCTGAATTATTTGGTTATAAAAAGGGTGCTTTTACGGGAGCTGAGCGAGATAAACCAGGCAGATTTGCTATTGCAGATAAGGGAACTTTGTTTCTTGATGAAATAGGAGAAATCTCACTTTCTATGCAGGTGAAGCTGCTGCGTGTATTACAGGAACATGAATATGAACCGTTAGGTGGAATTAAAACAGAAACTACCGGTGCAAGAATTATTGCTGCTACCAATAAAGACCTCAGCGAGCTGGTGAGTGAAGGTAAATTTAGAGAAGATCTGTTTTACCGAATTAATGTGATAAAACTTGAACTACCACCTTTAAGCGACAGAAAAGAAGATATTCCATTACTTGTAGAACACTTTATTGCCAAATTCAATCATCTTCAAAACAGGAAGATCAAAGCTGCCTCCACCCAGGTTCTGGGTGTATTGATGACACAAAAATGGCAGGGTAATATCAGAGAACTGGAAAATGTAATTGAACGGGCTTTTGTACTTTGCCGTAATGATATGATTGAATTGCAGCACCTACCTCTGGAATTTCAGGTAAATCAGCATGATATCAGCCAGTACAACACGATCAGACAAGTGAAACAGCAGACCGAAAGACAATTAATAATAGAAGCACTCAAAAATAATAATTTTAATCGCAATGCTGCCGCCCGTGAGCTGGGATTGCATAAATCCACGCTTTACCGCAAGCTGAAGAAATTAAATATTGAATTGCCTGCCTCGCATTACAAGCCTCCCCGGTAGCGTAATAGCTACCAATGCTTACCATAAATTCGCACTGACGCTACCAAATTAAATCCTTCTCAATAACCCCTGATTCGCCTAAATTATTACCAATAGCATAGTTATAACTATTTTCGCTAACTGGTACACCTTTTGCATGTATATATTCTGTATTTGATAAGGAGAAAATTATGCTTATAGCGATTCCAGAGTGGAATAAAAGGATTTCACCTGTATTTGATGAAGCACTGCACTTCAAGTTCTACAGGATTCAAGCTGGAGAGGTCAGCGAGATAGCTGATCACGAGCTCCCCGCTCTTTTGACTGGCAGGCAGATAGATTTTTTAGCAGAAGCAGAAGTGAATATATTGATATGCGGAGCAATCAGCAGGCATTTACAGAGAGAAGCAGAGCGTAATGGTATCAGAGTAATACCCTTTTTAGCAGGAGAAACAGAGTTAGTGATACAGGAGTGGCTGTCTGGGGGCTGGCAGCAGGGACGTCATTACATGCCGGGTTGTGGCAGAAGGCAATGGCGCGAGGATTCCAGCTCCTGTCCCAGCAGAGGGAATCGCGGCAATAGAGATAAAACTAAGCACTCAAGGAGGTGATAATATGCCAAATGGAGATAGAACAGGACCAGAAGGACGTGGAAGTATGACAGGACGTGGAGCAGGTTACTGCTCCGGTAACAAACGACCCGGAAACCAAAGTGGTTTACCTGGAAGAGGATTAGGAAATCTTATCAGAAACGGAGTTCGTCTATTATTAGGCGGACGCAATCAGAATGTAAATCGAAGAACAAAATAAGACAGGAGGAAAATTATGCCTTATGGTGATGGAACAGGACCAGAAGGACGTGGAAGAATGACAGGAAGACAGGCAGGATATTGCACTGGAAATGATCGACCTGGAAGATTTGAACGCTGTATTAGCTTCGGAAGAGAGCGTGGTAGAGGAATGGGACGTGGATTAAGGAATTTTGCACACCGAGGTTACTATCCCGCAGATTATGGCTATGAGCGAGAACCCGTGAAGGTTCAGGAAAAGGACGCTCTCCAGCAGCAGCAATCCTGGTTTAAAAATCAACTTGACAATATAACCCGTAGATTATCTGAATTATCAGAAGAAAAAATAGAAAAGTAAATAAATTATAGAAATCAGGAGTAGATTGATCTACTCCTGATTTATGGTGGAGTAATATAATGAAAACATTTCATGATTGCATCCCCTGCCTGATGCGACAAACAATCCAGGCTGTGAGACAAATTTCAGATGATGAGCAATTAATCGAAAGAGTATTAAGATCCGCATTGTTTCTGGCTTCAAAAATGGATTACTCTCAAACTCCTGCCTTAATAGGCAGAGAGATCCATAAATTGATCCGCGAAGAAACTGTAAATAATGATCCCTATGCTGAGATAAAACACAAAGCGAACGATATTGCCTTGGCTATTGCTCCTGCAATTAGGGAAGAGATATTAGCCAGCGATAATCCTTTGCAAATGGCTATCCGATATTCTATTGCCGGTAATATTCTTGATTTTGCTCTTTACAATGGCTGGGATGATGAACGATTTCGGAAAAGTTTACATTCTTCCCGCACCAAAAATATAGATCAGCAACAGCTTGAAATTCTTCAAGCAGAAATAGAAAAAGCTGAGAATATTTTAATATTAGGAGATAATGCAGGAGAAACGGTTTTTGATCGACTTTTAATTGAGCAATTAATGCCGAAGCAGATCACTTATGCTGTTAAGGGCTATCCAGTCATCAATGATGCCTTAAGACAAGATGCGATCTTCGCTGGTATTGATAAATTTGCCACCATTATAGATACTGGTCTGGATTGCGCTGGAACTATTCTCAGCATGTGTTCCAGAGCATTTTTGGATATCTTTTACAATGCTGATCTGGTTATCGCCAAGGGACAGGCTAATTATGAAACACTATTTAATTGTCCCAGACAGGTATTTTTTTTAACTCAGATAAAATGTTCGGTTATTGCTCAGGATTTAGATAGTAATGTTGGTGACTGGGTGATCGCTTCAACCCAGTAGAACAAAAAAAATAGATGGACAATTGTAATTATTCAATTATCTTAATTTATAAATATTAAGGAGAAAATGAAAAATGCGTATAGCGATACCTATAACTAATGGTGCATTAAGTATGCACTTTGGGCATTGTGAAAATTTCATGATCATCGATGTTGAAATGGAAAGCAAAAAGATCATTAGTGATGAAACCCTAAAACCTCCACCTCATGAACCAGGCTTACTTCCCCGCTGGCTGGCAGAAAAAAGCGTTAATGTGATCATTGCCGGTGGTATGGGGCAAAGAGCTCAGGATCTGTTTAAAGCAAACAATATAGATGTTATCGTAGGAGCTCCAAATAAAACCTTTACTGAACTGGTTAATGATTTTATGAATAATAACCTTCAGGGTGGAGCAAATTTCTGCGATCATTAATTGATCATTGATTAAGAAATAAAAAAAACCTGCCGGAAAATATTTCTGGCAGGTTTCTTTTTTTACTCAGAGGGGTTTAATTTATTACCTGGGTCCAGATTCACCATGATTGATTTCATACTCAATTTCGTTTGAAAGCTTATCACCAATATCTTCAAGATTCTTGTAATAGAAATCGATAGGTTTGTCCTTATTCATAAATATCTTGATCACGTCATTTTCCAAAATTCCACTATAATATTTTTCCCAGACTTCATCTGTGACGGGTTTCATGATCAAAATAAGATCCTTTGGTTTCTCATCCCTGATGATATTAACCTTGAATGAATCATCATAATCAACTTTACTGATGATCTCACCAATATCATCAAATTCCGAAACATCTTCACCATTGATCTTCAAAATGATATCTCCTGCCTGCATTCCACCTTCTGCCGCTGGGGTTTCGGGTATTACTTTTTCTATCACAAGACCCTCAGTTTTGCCGTGATCTTCATCTTCTTCATGCGGACCGGAAACTATTACACCCAGAATCTTGCTCGATGAATCCTGATAGGCAAACACGTGCATGGATTCCGGTAATCCCAGTGAATTCCAGATGCCATAAACGTCATCCAGGTCATCAAGTATATCAAGACCGCTGAATACCTGATCAATTGCCTGAAGATCATACCAGTCGAATGACATCTCACCTAATTTGAGCTCTGTTTCTTCCTGGTTGCCATCACGCCAGTATTTCACCATGATCTTATCTTCAGGTTGATATTTCTTCAACATGGGACGAACCTGATCTTGAGAATAAAGTTTCTCTCCCTGAATTTCCAGCATAATATCATCATCTAACAATCCTGCTTTTTCGGCTGGACTATCTTCTGATACCATAGTGATCAACAAGCCATAATTTAAATCGAAGTTTTCCTGATCAAAATCATCTTTGAGGGAGACACCCATCCATACAGGGTTCTTATGCTTTACATATTCTTTTTCTCCCAACACAACGTTAAAGGTTTTTTCACTTTCATTATCAAAAACTACAATTTTAACCTTCTCCCCCACGTTGGAATTTCTGATCATACGGGTTAACTGTTTTTGGGTATACACTTTTTCATCCTGATAAGTTCTGATGATCATTCCCTTTTTCAACCCGGCTTCTGCTGCCTGAGAACCCTCTACTGCATATTTGATGAGTATCCCATAGCCATCTGATATCCCGTATTTTGTATAACTGGAATGATTTATATCTGTTGTCGCTACTCCCAGGAATGGGATTGTTTCGGCACTTATACTAATAAACATTCCCAGAAGCAATAAAATAAAAATAATATTTCTCATTTGTCCTCCAAAATTAATAGCATCCTGCAGAGACCTTTCTGATCTTGTTATTCTGCATTTGCTTATTATATTCTGAAACAACCATTACTTTGCCTGCCCGAGGTGAATTATACTGTCTGATCAAATACGTCTTATCATCATCAATCAACCTGTTAGATGAATTTGCCATTTCTCCCTGATCTACCGGCATCAAAATTCCTTTGCTTTTCTGCACATTCTCTGCTATTATTGGCTGCTCTTTGTTATGATCACCAAAAACCAGTGTGTTTACACTACTGGCAAAATTGGGTACCATAAAAGTAGCTGCCAGAATTAGAAAAAGCAGTGCTGCCATTGATACTGCCCACCTGTATCGAAGCACATATACTCTCTGCCGGCTGAAAAACGCCTGCAGCAATCTGCTCCGGAGGGCATTGAACTGGTATTTATCATCTATTAGGGGGATTTTTAAAGTACTAAGCATATCTTTGATCTTGTCCATGATCTTTCTCCTGTTCCAGAATATTTTTCAGCTTTTTCAAGCTTCGGTGCGTTTTAACCTTCAAAGCATTCTCTTTCTTTCCAAAAATCTCTGACAGCTCCCGATATGATTTCTTCTCAAAATACTTGAGTGCTATCAGATTCTGCTCAAACGGTTTCAAATAACTTAAACACTGTTTCACGTATTTAAACTCATAAGGATAGACGGTGGGGTCATCCGGTTTATCATTCTTTTTCTTCATAACCAGCTTAAAATCACGTTTGCGATCTCGGTAGTACTGGTTTACTTCACTCACAGCTATGCGATATAACCAGGCTGAAAAGGAACATCGATGGCTATCGAGAAATTTGAACCTGTAAAGATTCTTCATAGCTTTATAAAACACATTAGACACTATCTCGTTTCGCACATCCTCGTCGTACGTCCGGTGAAATACGAAATTATTGATCTTCGGATAATATATCCGGTATAGTTCATCAAAAGCCTGGATATCCTGCTTAGCTCTTTTCACTAATTCTCTTTCTTCCAAAAGACACCACCTTATCTCTTTTCAGTTCTGCATTATTAACGCATAAACCTCTGCCGGTTACATCTCTTTTATTCTTTTTTTTATTTACTTCTTGTCAACCTCAATATCATCATCATCTATTTACTGATGATTATGTTAATAGAAATTGTATATTTTCCCCATTAACGAATCTGATATTTGAGCTTTATTTCATCTCTTTACTTATATTTTTCCTCTTCTAAGTGTATAATAGGTGGAACAACTTAGCACAATATCACATGAAAATGTCAGTACGTGCTTTGTTGTTCCTCTGAATAGTCACTTCATGGTAAATTATTTGTTTATTTCTTTAATAAATATATTATTATCTTACTACATAAAAACTATTGTAGTATATTGAAACAAAATTACTGTTTTAATCTATGAAAATGTCTTTATCTTAGTGCTATGTATGATATATATTCTTTTTTAAATAAAATATATTATTGGTTATGTTGCTGCTCTGCTGTTTATTCCTAAGAACTTCTGTCGTCTGAATGACAATTCAAACTGGAAGTGATTTAAGGAATATTCTTAACTGCGGGTAGAAGTCAATTAGTTTCTTCAGGTAGTAATCGAATGAATAAATGTTTTTCTTTGACAATAAAATATGAAAGACAATAAAAGGATATGTAATGGTGTAATTAAAAATGGAGGTTATATTGGAAAAACATGATCTCAAGATTTTATTTGTAGAAGATGATGATTTAATGCGTAATACCATCAAAAATGTGCTGGAAAAAAATGCCAGAACAGTATTGCTTGCAGCTAATGGAGAAGAAGGACTTGAGCTCTATAAGCAGGAAGCTCCAGATATTGTGATCACAGATATAATGATGCCAGTGATGAATGGACTTGAGATGATCCATCAAATCAGGCGATTGGGCAGTAATGTAAAAATAGTAGTTGTCTCTGCCTATAGCGAGAAAGAGAATTTCCTCAAGGCAATTGCTCTGGGAGTTAATAACTTCCTGATCAAGCCAATTTCATATAAGAATCTATTAAATGTCCTGGAAGAATTAGCAAATGTTATCCTGCTTGAGAAAAACGTGGAAGCAGAGAAGCTGGAGAAACTTCAAGCCCAGGAAGAGCTTAAAAAGGCACATGCTGAGCTTGAAGATAGAGTGATCGAAAGAACTCAAGAACTGGCAATAGCCAATCAGCAATTAGTGGAATTTCAGGAGACCCTTCAGGATAAAATAGAGAAGAGTGTAACTGAGATCCGTCTAAAAGATCACATCATGATGCTGCAGAGTCGTCAGGCAGTTATGGGAGAAATGATCGGGCATATTGCTCATCAATGGCGTCAACCACTAAATACTATCGGACTTCTCACGCAGTCGCTCCTTTTTTCTTATCGCAATTCCAATTTATCTGATGAAATGCTGGAGGATAGAGTAAATAAGATCATGGTGGTTCTAGAGCACATGTCAGAAACTATAGATGATTTTAGAAATTTCTTTAATCCAAACCGGGAGAAGATCAATTTCAGCGTACTATCTGTAGTTCAAAAGACGCTATCATTTGTGGAGAGTTCTTTTCAGAAGCACAAAATAGAAATAGATCTTGAGATTGAAGAGGACTGTCAGGTAAATGGTTATGAAAATGAATATTCCCAGGTTTTAATGAATCTTTTGATCAATGCCAAAGATGCACTTGTAAGCCAGAATGAAGATAACCGTAAGATCTGGATAAGAGTAAGCCGTAGAATGGGAAAAAGCTGTCTTGAGATAGGAGATAATGCTGGAGGCATTTCACCAGAAATTAAAGATAAGCTTTTTGATCCCTATTTTACCACAAAAACAGGTGAAGAAGGTACTGGACTTGGTCTGTATATCTGTAAGACTATTGTTGAACAGAAGATGTCTGGCTATATTGATGTCAGTAATGATGAAGATGGTGCAGTGTTTACGATAATTATATAAAATGAAAGATTATAAAGTTCTGATTGTTGAAGATGAGGTATTGATAAGAGAAATGCTTAAGGAGATTTTTATGTCAGAATTTTCAGCTGTATTCACTGCCGGTCATGGTTTGCAGGGGATTGAAAGATATCATGAATTTGCCCCTGACCTGATAATCACTGATATAAAAATGAAGAAGATGGATGGACTTACGATGATCGAGAGGATTCAACAGGAAGACCCAACTCAGAAATTTATAATCATCACAGCCTATTCAGATGAGCATCACCTTAAAACTGCTAAATTACTGGGTGTTAAAGATGTACTTGTGAAACCTATTGATAGTCGTGAACTAATGACTAAAGCGATTGAGATATTACAAAGATGAAAGAATATAAAAATGTCCTGATCATTGATGATGATGAACTAACGACAGTGTTGGTTCGAGAAATTCTGGAATCAGATGGCTATCACTGCGAAACCTGCCAGCAAGTGAAAGATCTTAAAAATTGTTTAACGAAGCTTGATTTCAGTATATTTTGCGTAGACTTGATGCTGGATGGTCTGGAAGGGATAAAACTGATCAAAGAACTTAGAACCCTTTATCCTGAATCTATAATTTTTGTTATTACCGGTTTGAGTGCTGCCGAGTATTTGCAGGACAGCATGGAAGCTGGTGCTGATATGTTTTTTAATAAACCATTAAATGCTGCGAATCTGTTAGAGAAACTTAAAAGTTTGATCAACAGAATAAATGAGCCGGTTCCATGTCAGTCAATGGATAAATTGATCTGGCAGGCATTTAAAGATGCTATGAATCCTGTATTTGTCATTAATCAGGCTGGAGATCTGCATTATGCGAATGGATCTTTTTTGAAAATTACAGGACTTAGTGTCGAGAGGATCACCAGATATAATCTGGAAACCTTACGAATGGACACCATAGACGATCCTGGCAGCCTGATCAAGAGATGTAATAGTTCAATGAACGAAACCAGAATAATGGAAATTAGATTTAATGAGGGTAAATTTGATGAGGCTTGGTATTATGTAGTTATAAATCCGATAAAATGCAGCATAGGTAATCAAGCAACCCTCTTTCTATTTCAATTATTTGATATAACCCGTAAAAAGCAAATGGATAATTTCATCCTGAATAATGAAGAAAAGTTCCGCTCCTTTATCAGTTTATCCAATGATGGGATGGCTTTGATAAATGAGAAGGGACAGGTTATTGAATGGAATAACAGTCTTACCAGGATTACGGGAATTTCCATGGAGAAAGTATATGGAGAAGCGATTTGGGATATATTATCCTGGGGAAATGTGCGCATTAAGGATAAGAAAGTTCCTCCGGAAATCCTGAAGAAATTTATTAAGTATTCTCTAAAAGTCGGATTGGAGAATGAAAATGTGCGACAGGATCTTTGCCAGATAACTCATACTGATGGGCATATTGTTCACCTGCAGTATTCATTTTTCACAATCAAAGCAGATAAGGGGTATCGTCTGGGAATGGTTATCAGAGATAATACAGCCAGTGTAAACGACAGGAAATACATTGCTGAGCAGCATGAAAAGCTTAACCAGGCATATCAGGAGATGGAAAAGCTGGCAAGGATTGATCCTTTAACTCAGATTTCAAACCGCAGAGATGTGGAAATCCGGCTTGATTATGAAATGACTCGTTATGAAAGGCATCATAATCCATTTTCACTGGCGATTGCCGATATAGATAATTTCAAAAAATTTAATGATACCTATGGGCATGACATGGGAGATTATGTCCTGACCGAAATCGCAAAACTGATGAAAGAAACAGTCAGAGCCCAGGATATCCTGGGGCGCTGGGGTGGAGAGGAATTTATTCTGGTCTTTCCTGAAACAGATTCCGTAGGTGGAGATATAATCTCCGAAAGAGTCCGCTCAATAATTGAGCATCATAACTTTAATTTTAAAGGTGTTAGCGTATCAGTTACTATCACAACCGGCTTGGCAGAATTCAAGCAGGGTGAAGTGCTGGATGAAACAATTAAAAGAGCTGATAATGCTCTTTATAGAGGAAAAAATTGTGGAAAAAACTGTATTGTCATATCTTCTTAGGAGTACTTCATGTCAAATTTCATTGCAGAGAAGATAAGGAAAAGAAACTTGGACCTCATTAAGAAGCTCATTAAAATTGGGAAATCATTATCCCTGGAAAATGATATTCAAAAAGTCTTTAAGATAATTCTTGATGAGGTGATGGAAGTAACTAATGCTGACAGAGGAATGATCTATATTACTTCTCCAGATCAAAAAGCTTTGCAGTATGAAAGAGTGAAATGTATATCTGATCAAATGGAAATGGACTCGGAAACCGCCAGTAAGAGATGGAAGTCGATTGTATTATTTGACATAACGGGTGATCCGATAATGAATTCACTGGCAACTTTCGTTTTCCATACAGGATTTGAAGCTCATTTCGATGATGTGTACAATCAGGATTATTTTCAGATCGATCAGATCATAACGATGGATGAGCGGGACAAGTATCGCTCAAAATCAATGGTCGCTGTCCCTTTGGTAGATCATGAAGACCATGTTCTGGGTATCATTGAACTCACAAACAGCATCGATGAAGAGGGTAATATCGTAGCTTTTTCTGATGAACATACTGAGATATTGCTATCAGTCTCATCGCAAGCTGCTATCACTCTAAGTAATAAACTACTGATCAATAATCTTGAGAAAATGATCTTCGATTTCACTCAGGCAATTGCTTATGCCATTGATATGAAATCAGATAAATCATATCAGCATGTGCAGAAAGTTGCCCTGCTCACAAATATTCTCGCTAAAGAAATTAATCTTGTTGATGATGGGGTATACTCGAAACATAAATTCTCTCAAGATGAACTTGATGAAATCGCCATTTCAGGCTGGCTGCATGATCTTGGTAAAATTGTAACCTCAAATAACCTTCTTAATAAAAATACTAAGCTGCAGTCAAGCTGTGATCGGATTAAATTCGTTCAAACAAAATTTGAATTACTGGAGCAGGTCATATTTAATCAATTAATGCAATTAAAAACTGAAACTGAGAAAACTGAACTGCAACACATCCTGGAGAAATTACCTGAATATATGGATTTGATAATTTCCCTTAACCAGGGATCTGAATATGTTTCTGAAGAGGTGTTAGAAACTCTGGCTGAGATTGCTGCAGTAAAAATTAGCGCTCATGGGAAGGAATACAGACTGCTGGACGAAGATGAACTGGAAAACCTGATGATCCGGCGCGGAACTCTTACGATCAAGGAATATGATGAGATAAAAAAACATGCTGACATTACTTATAAGATACTTTCCAATATCACTTTCCCGACGAAATTTCAAAACGTACCCAAAATTGCCTCATCGCATCATGAAAGACTCAATGGAACTGGTTATCCACTAGGACTTAAAGATGATGATATACCTTTGCAATCACGCATTTTAGCAATAGCAGACGTCTTTGATGCGCTGATGTCAGAAAGATCTTATAAATCATCTTATGATCTTGATAAGTCACTTAAAATTCTTGCCAGTATGGCAAAGAATAATGAAATTGACAAAGATTTAATGGATATTATGCTGGATAAGAAAATTTTTATCACTTTTGCCAGCGAATATGATGTAAAAGATTTCGCAAACATTGATATCGATAAGATCAAGGAAATTTACCGGAGATAAATGAAATGGCCAATGTAAAAATTCTGAGAGATCAGGATCACTTTCTTAACGATATTCAAAATTCTTTGCACAGGCAATTAGCTGAGGAGGAAATACTCTCTCTTCGCAGGGTCCTGGATCGAGTAGTCCGGGTTCCATCACCAAAATTATTAGATTTGAATATTCCTTTCTGGTTGATCAAAAGATTTTATTTTCAGATCTATCTGGGTGAAGACAAACGTACAAAAACCCGCAATGATCGCAGCAAATTTGAAAGAACAAAACTGAAGGAATATAAAGAAAGAAATGCTGATTACTATTTTGCATCCCTGCCTGAAGATATTCAAAAAGGCTTTCAATATGAAGAGAAAAGGGTAATTCAGGCAGTAT
>Ga0207996_1000422_pt1 | contig 37885 bp, 35 predicted proteins | sample AntAceMetag02UKG_FD_184773 | JGI IMG/M metagenome (GOLD analysis project Ga0207996, IMG submission 184773) | Saline lake microbial communities from Ace Lake, Antarctica - Antarctic Ace Lake Metagenome 02UKG (SPAdes) (version 2) | ecosystem: Environmental > Aquatic > Non-marine Saline and...
ATGTTGTTTTTCACCAAGCTTCACAGGTAGGAGTTGGACAGTCAATGTATCAAATTCAAAAATATGTAAGCCATAATTCAGAAGGAACAGCAGTACTTTTAGATGCAATTGTAAATTCTAATGATAAGCTGAAGAAGTTAATTGTTGCATCTAGTATGTCTATTTACGGTGAAGGTACTTATAATTGTTCTGGCTGCGGCCCAGTCTACCCATCTTTACGAAGCGAACAGCAGCTTAAAGAAAAGCTAGGTTTTGAATCAAAAGTTTCGTTTAGTGAGGGAATGAAGAGATTAATTAAATGGTCGGATAGTCAATGAGCAGATGATTTGACTGATAAAGCCCAAGAAGAATTAAAATTAGGGGGGTTGGCAGAGTAGATGAGAATAGCTTTAATTCGTGATAAAGAAAGTGAAAACACTACAGCCAGCTATATCGAAAAAGTTATAAAAAGGACTGGCATTGATTACGTTGTTTTTGGAATTAAAGATTTTCCTTCTATCCCCGAAGGGTTTGATTTGTATTTTCGGATTGATCACGGGGATTATAAGCATGATATTCCAAATAATTTGCATCCGTCTGTGTTTTATGTTATAGATACTCATTTAAAAAAACCTTTTAAAAAGATCATAAAGCAGGTTATCCATTATGATATTGTATTTTGTGCTCAGAAAAATGGGGTTGAGAGATTAAGGGCTAAAACTAAGGTTGATACGGTGTGGGTTCCTTTAGGGTGTGATCCGGATATCCATAAAAAAATAGATACTTTAAAAATATATGATATTGGTTTTGTAGATAGAAATGCTCAAAAGTTTGATCGTGGCAGGCACCTGAAAATTCTGAACGAAAAATATCCTAAAAGCTTTATTGGGACAGCAGATTTTAAAAGAATGGGGGCTATCTATAGTTCATCGAAAGTTGGGTTTAATTCATCAATTGTAAATGATGTGAATATGAGAATTTTTGAAATTATGGCTAGTGGTTGTTTTTTGTTAACTAACATTATAAAAAACAATGGGTTGGAAGAATTATTTATAGAGAGAGAACATTTAGTAACGTATAAGAATGATAAGGAAATGGTAGAATTAATTGATTATTATTTAAACAATGAGAAAGAAAGAGAAGTCATCGCGGCTAAAGGCTATGAAAAGGTTATTGGTGAGTATACCTATTATCATCGAGTTCAGACAATGTTTAATCATATAGCTTTTAAATTTGGTGGTAAATATAATAAATTGAGAGTGTGATTGGATAGTATTCCTTATTTTTTCAGATACAATTATAAATTTAGTAAGAATGCAATATTTATGCGATGTAATAATGCTCACTTGGAACCAGTTGGAGACAACAAAGGTTTGCATTGAAAGCTATCTGGTAAATACTCTGGTTCCTACAAGGTTAATAATTATAGATAACGCCAGTAATGAATCTACTAGGCAGTATTTATCTTCTCTAAGGAGTACTGCTAATTGTAAAATTAAAGTAATTTTTAATAAAGAAAATGTAGGTTTTGTTCGGGGAATGAATCAAGGTATAGAAATATCAGATGCTCCTTATACTTGCTTGGCTAATAACGATTTGATTTTTACTAATGGATGGCTTAATGAGATAATTGAGGTGTTTGGTAAATATAAAAATTTAGGAGTTATAAATCCTAATAGCAATAGTTTAGGAGTTGCTCCTGGAAAAGATATTTTTTTAGAAAGTTTTGCTGATAGATTAAAAGAAGAAAATCGGGGTAAATTTATTGAGATGCCTTATTGCATAGGATTTTGTATGGTTATCCGAAAACAAGTAATCGAAAAAATAGGGGGATTATCAGATGAATTTTATCCTATGTTTTTTGAAGACACAGATTACTCTTTAAGAGCTAATAGAGCGGGTTATTTAATAGGTATGGCCAAGGCTTCATATGTAGTGCATAATGAACATTCTTCAACCGGGAAAATCGGCACGAAGAAAGAAGAAATATTTTGTAAGAGCAAAGAAACATTTGTAAAAAAATGGGGACGAATGTTAAGAGTAGCCTTGGTTATTAAAGATGAAAAATCTTTAGATAATATTTTAGGTGAAGCTGTAGAATTAGCTAGGAATGGTAATTTTATCCGGGTATTTGTTAAGAATCTAAAGGAAGATTCCAAAGTAATTTTTAGAAAAAACAATTTTAACGAACACTCAGGGATTAAGTTTATAAAATACAAAAGCATTTTAGGTCTTATGTGGAAAATATTAAAGAAAAAGAAGAGGTACGATGTTATTGTAAGTAACAGTAGGAACCTCAATGCTTTATTTACGAAGTTAGCGTATAAGACTTTAGAGATTTTGAATAAAGAGGAAATTTACAAAATTAAGATGAGTTGATTTGACTAGTTTAGAGGCTTAATTAAAAACTTGGAGGAATAATGAAAGGAATAATTTTAGCAGGGGGCAATGCGACAAGGCTCTATCCTGTTACTAAAGGGGTGTGTAAACAGATGCTCCCGGTTTATGATAAACCCCTTATTTATTACCCTTTATCTACTCTAATGTTTGCTGGTATAAAGGATATTCTGATAATTTCAACTCCTAAAGATACACCAAGATTTAAAGATTTGTTGGGAGACGGAAAAGATATAGGGATAAACCTTTCTTATGTAATCCAAAAAGAGCCGAAAGGCATAGCCGAAGCTTTTATAATAGGCGAAGAATTCATTAAAGATGATAATGTATGCCTGATTTTAGGTGATAATATTTTTTACGGACATGGGTTAACGGAATTGTTGGAGCAGAGTTTTAAAAAGGTAGATACTGAGGGTGGGAGCATTATTTTCGGCTATTGGGTTAAAGAACCTCAACGGTATGCTGTTGTAGAATTGGATGAAGAAAAAAGAATTCTAAATATTGAAGAGAAACCGAAAAATCCCAAGAGCAACTATGTTGTTCCGGGAATTTATTTTTGTGACAATAATGTGGTTGAAATTGCGAAGAATTTAAAGCCGTCCGAGAGAGGAGAATTGGAAATAACCGATGTAATCAATGAATATTTGAAAAATAAAAAGTTGAAAATCGAGTTAATGGGAAGAGGGTATGCCTGGCTTGATACTGGTATCCATCAAACTTTGCTTGAAGCAGGTAATTTTGTAGCAGCCATAGAACATAGGCAGGGATTAAAAGTTGCCTGCATAGAAGAAGTAGCTTATTGTAAAGGCTATATTGATAAAGAACAAATTTTAAGATTGGCAAAACATTTAAAAAATACTCATTATGGTAAATATCTTGAGAATTTAGCTGAGGAGTAGTATATGCCGTTTGTAAATACAGATATCCCGGATTTACTTATTTTTGAACCAGAAATATTTGGAGACGAAAGGGGTTGTTTTTTTGATTCTTACGATGAAAAAATATTCAAATCCGTAGGTATAAATGCAAGCTTTATAAGAGATAGCCAGACAGATTCGTCATTCAAGGTTTTAAGGGGGCTGCATTATCAGTTGAGGCCTTATGCTCTAGCTAAGTTGGTAAGAGTAATAAGCGGTAAAGTTTTGGATGTTGCCGTTGATATACGAGAGGGCTCTCCTAGTTTTGGTAAATGGGTAAGTGTTGAACTTTCCGAACAAAATAAGAAGCAACTTTTTGTGCCAAGAGGGTTTGCTCATGGTTACCTGGTTTTAAGTGAAAAAGCTACCCTTTTGTATAAATTCGATAACTTTTATCATCCTGAGTACGAAGTCGGTATTATTTTTAATGATAAAGACTTTAATATTGATTGGCAGTTGGATTTAAAAGGTGTTATTTTATCAGAAAGAGATAGAGCTTTTTCTTCCTTTAAGAAATCAAAAAACAACTTTGTTTACGGAGAAGCCTTATGAATATTTTAGTTACTGGTGCCTTAGGACAGTTAGGCAATGAATTCAAATACATATCAGGGGTATATCGGAATTATAATTTTATTTTTAATGATAAAGATGTCTTGGACATTACTAACCTTAATGAGATTAGAGAGTTTTTTGCAAGGAATAAAATAGACTTTATAGTTAATGCGGCAGCTTATACCGCAGTTGATAAGGCTGAAAGCGAACCTCAGTTAGCGTATGAAGTTAATGTAATTGGGCCCAGAAATTTAGCGATAATATCTAAGGAAACAAATGCTAAGCTGATACATATTTCAACTAATTATGTTTTTGACGGTGAAAAAGGAGAGCCTTATTGTGAAGAAGATGATACCAACCCTTTGTCTGTGTATGGTAGGACAAAACGTGATGGAGAAAATGAAGTTCTCAGTAACGCTGATGTAGCCGTAGTGGTCAGGCTTTCCTGGCTATATTCACGATGGGTTGGTTTAGAATGCGGAAAAAATTTTGTTAAAACTATATTGAAACTGGGTAAAGAAAAAGAAGAGCTAAACATAGTTTATGACCAGTTAGGCACTCCTGTTTATGCAGGAGATGTAGTAACATTTATAATGGGTATAATTAAGGAATGGGGGAATAAGCTTGAACTAGGTTTAGAAGAATCTCGAATTTTTCATTATTCTAACGATGGTGTTTTGAGTTGGTATGATTTTGCCAAGGCTATTGTTGAATTTACGAATATTGATTGCAAAATAAATCCTATTGAAACCAAAGATCGTCCCACCGCTGCTAAAAGGCCGAAGAATAGTGCTTTAAGCACTGCCAAGGTAAAAAGGTATTTTGGCATTAAAATATCTTATTGGCGGGATTCGCTTAAATTATGCCTGAAGTTAATCAAGGAGAACGAATAATGCCATCTTTGAAAGAACAAATATTAAATATGGTGGGTCAATATATTACCGAGGCGAAAAAAGAGTTTAAACCGGGCGAGACAATTATCCAATATTCAGGCCCTGTATTTGATTCATCAGAAATTAAAGCTATTGTTGGCACTGTTCTTGAGGGTTGGTTTGGTTTAAGTGAAGATTCTGTTAAATTCGAAGAACAAATTGCTAAGAGGTTATCTAAACAGTATAGTGTATTTACTAATTCGGGTTCATCGGCGAATTTGATTGCTTTAGAAGTCATGAAGGAGATTTATTTAAAAGAACCCGGGAGAAATAAAATAATTGTTCCTGCTGTGTCATTTCCGACGACACTTAACCCGATTATTCAACTTGGGTTTGAGCCTGTATTTGTAGATATAAACTTAGGAACCTACAATGTAATAGACGAGCAAGTTATGGATGCCTTAGAAGATCAATCTGTAATTGGTTTGGTCTATGCTCATTCTATGGGCAATCCGGTTTTTAATACAAAAAAATATTATGAAATTATCAAAAAAAGAAATGGCTTTTTGATTGAGGATTGTTGCGATGCCTTGGGCAGTAAATATGGCGATATCTTGGTAGGTACTTATTCTGATGCAGCAACCCTTTCTCTTTATGCGGCACATCACATAACGACTGGTGAAGGAGGTGTAGTTGCTTTAAATAATATTAAGGAAAAAAATATTGCTGTTTCTTATCGGGATTGGGGTAGAGATTGTTTTTGTTCTGGCAAAAATGTGTTATCCAAAAACGGCGCTTGTAATAAAAGATTTAGTGATTGGATGGGGGATGGGACTATTACCGATCACCGTTATGTATATACCAGGTTGGGGTATAATCTAAAACCATTAGAGCTTCAAGCTTCAATGGGTTTAGAACAAATCAAGAAATTGGATAAATTTATCCAAAAAAGAAAAGATAACTTTAGAATATTAGATGATTTTATGAAAAAATATGAGGATTATTTTATTTTACCTCAGGCTGAAGAGAATTGTGATCCGTCGTGGTTTTCTTATCCTATTACCGTAAAAAAAGATGCGGGATTCAAAAGGTCAGATATAGTAAAAGTTCTTGAGAACAATAAAATCCAAACAAGGAATTTTTTTGGCGGGAACTTGTTAAAACATTCTGCATATAAAAATATAAATCACACAGAGAGAACTTCTTTAAATAATTCTTCGTTTGTAACACAAAATACGTTTATGATAGGGGTGTACCCGGGAATTACGAATGAAATGTATGATTATATTTTTACGGTAATTAATAAGTTTTTTAGTGGGGCAAGGAGGTAATTTTGAGGAGAAAAAATATATTAGTAACCGGCGGCGCAGGATTCATCGGCAGTGAGTTTGTCAGACAAGCGGTGGCCAAAGGCTGTATGATTATAGTCGTGGATAAATTAACTTATGCCGGAGATTTAAATAGGCTAAAAGAAGTAGAAGGTAGATATAGTTTTTATAAGGAAGATATATGTGATAAGGTTAAAATGAAAACTATTTTTAAAAAGGAGAAACCGGAAATAGTAGTTAATTTTGCGGCAGAGACGCATGTAGACAGGAGCATCCAGGATGCCTCTCCTTTTATAGAGGCTAATGTAAAGGGAGTGCAGGTTCTTTTAGATCTCTCAAAGAAATTCAAAGTTAAAAAGTTTATTCATATATCTACAGATGAGGTTTATGGAGAAATAAAAAAGGGTAAATTTTCTGAAGATTCGGGTTTACAGCCCAATAGCCCTTATGCAGCATCTAAGGCAGCAGCAGATTTATTGATTAGAGCATATGTTAGGACTCATAAAATCCCGGCTATTATCTTAAGGCCTGCCAACAACTATGGGCCGTGGCAGTATCCGGAAAAGTTAATTCCTTTAGCTGTATCTAAAATTCTAGAAAATAAAAATGTTCCAGTTTATGGCAAGGGTATTAATATCAGAGAGTGGTTATATGTTGGAGATTGTGTCGAAGGTATATTTAGTGTAATAAGAAAAGGTATCGCCGGTGAAATCTATAATATCGGTAGCGGGGATGAGAAAAAAAATATTTACGTGGTTAAACAAATTATTAAAATAGCGAATAAGCCGGAAAAGTTAATAAAATTTGTTAAGGATAGGCCGGGGCATGATATTAGGTATTTTTTAGATTCAAGCAAAATAAATAAAGAATTAGGATGGAAAAAGAAAATTTGTTTTAGCGAGGGATTAAGAAGAACGGTGGAATGGTGTATTGTTCACAGAAAATGGGCTTCTGATAAAAAGAAACAAAAGGAGAAAAAATGAGTAAAATTTCTTTATCAATAGTTATTCTTGCTAAGAACGAAGAGGAGAGAATCAGGGATTGTATAAAATCTGTAGAAGAGTGGGCTAATGAAATAATTGTTATTGATGATGAATCAACTGATAGCACTCCAAAGCTTGCTAAAGAATTAGGTGCTAAAGTTTTAATGCACAGAATGGAGATAGAGGGCAGACACAGAAATTGGGCTTATTCAAAGGCTGAGAATGAATGGGTCTTAAGCCTTGATGCTGATGAAAGATTAACTGAGGAGCTTAAGGTTGAAATTGAAGCAATCTTAGCTGCTATTCCTAAGCAGAATGCTTTTACTATACCGCGTAGGAATTTTATTGGAGATTATTGGATACGCTGGGGAGGAATGTACCCTTCAGCTCAGTTAAAATTATTCCGTAAAGATAAATTTAAGTGGGAAGAAGCAGAAGTTCACCCTAGAGCATTCTTAGATGGTGAATGTGGGCATTTAAAAGGAGATTTAATTCATTACACTTATAGAGATTGGTCATCTTTTTTAAGTAAACTTAACAATCAAACTACTTTAGAAGCTAGGAAGTGGCATAAATTATCTTTAACTGATCCTAAAAAAGCAGGCTATAAAATGAATCTTCTTCATGCTCTTTGGCGTACGTGGGATAGATTTATGAGGGCATTTATTAGCAAGAGGGGTTATCGTGATGGATTCATTGGTTTTATGGTAGCCTATTTTTCTTCTCTTTATCAAATTGTCAGTTATGGTAAATACAGGGGTTTAGTTAAGAAGGATGAAAAATAAACTCAAATCTTTCTTAATAATAAATCCTTTTGGCATAGGAGATGTTCTATTTTCATTACCTTTAATAAAAAACTTAAAAGAAAGTTTTCCAACTTCTAAGATATTTTATCTTTGCAATAAAAGAACCTATCCAGTGCTAGAGAACAATTCTTTGATAAACAAGACTTTTGTATACGAAAGAGATGAGTTTGAAGCTGTAAAAAAAATATCTAAAGTTTTGTGGATTAAAAAAATTCGGAAGTTTATTTTAGAGATAAAAAAAGAAAATATAGATATAGCAATAGATCTTTCATTGAATCCACAGTTTGGATTTTTTTCTTGGTTTGCAGGGATAAAAAAGAGAATAGGTTATAATTATAAAAATCGAGGTAAGTTTTTAACTAAAAAGATTAAGTTTCAAGGATATGAAGAAAAGCATGTTATAGAATATTATTTAGATCTTCTTGATTTAATAGGGATTAAACCTAAATATAGACAAACTGAAATAGTTTTAAGCCAAGATCAAATAAAAAAAGCAAAAGATTTTTTAAAACAGCAAGAAGTGGATGATAACGAATTGGTTATAGCTATCGCTCCTTGTGGGGGAGCAAGTTGGGGGCGTGATTCTTATCGTAAACATTGGCCAAAAGAAAATTTTGTAGCTTTAGCTGATAAACTTATTGATAAATATCAAGCTAGAGTTATTTTGGCTGGCTCAAGCAATGAGAAAGAAGCTATCGAAAAAATAGAAAGTTTAATGCAAAAAAGTTGTATAAAAGCAATAAACTTACCTTTGATGGATTTCTTAGCTCTATTAAAAAGTTCAACAGTATTAATTGCTAATGATGGTGGCCCCCTACATATGGGTGTATTTTTAGGAGTAAAAACAGTTTCAATTTTTGGGCCAGTAAATGATTTAGTTTATGGTCCTTATCCTAGAGATGAGAAAAGACATGCAGTTATAAAGAAAGATTTACCTTGTCGTCCTTGTTATAAAAAATTTAGATTACCAGAGTGTTTGCATCAGATGAAGTGCCTTAAGGATATAACAGTTGATCAGGTCTTTGATTCTGTTAAAAGATTGATAGATGATTAACAAAAAGTATTAATATATATATATATGGAAAAAGAAAAAATTTTTACAGTCTTAGAGTTGAATGCTACAGTTCGTGAATTAATTCAAATAGCATTTCCTCAAAGTGTCTGGGTTTGTGGTGAAATTCAGGGTTTGCGACCAGACCGCGGAGGAAGACACACTTACTTTGAATTAGTGCAAAAGGAGGCAGAAGGAGAAAATATTGTTGCTAAGGTTAAGATGGCTTTGTTCGCTGGTAGGAAACCGCTGATTGAGAAACGGATTAAAGAAGTAGAAGGTGGTTTTAAATTAAAGAATGATATTGAGGTAAAGCTCTTATGTGAAGTAAGCTTGCATCCGCCTACAGGACAATATAGTTTGGTGGTGGTTGATATCGATACAGTATATACATTAGGTAAGGTTGCTCAGAATCGACTTAAGATTATAGAAGATTTGAGATCAAGAGGCCTACTAGAAAAGAATAAACTATTAACTTTGCCGCTACTTCCTTTGCGAATTGGCTTGATAACTGCTTATGATTCAGCTGCTTATCATGATTTTGTTAATGAGCTTAAGAGTGGTGAATATAGTTTTAAAGTTTTGACTAAAAATTGTCATATGCAAGGTAAAGCTGTAGAAGGAGATGTGGTTAAAGCGTTACATTTCTTTAATAAATTATCTACAGAGAAATTAGATGTTATTGTTATTACTCGAGGTGGAGGTTCAACAGCAGACTTAGCTTATTTTGATAATAAAAAAATCGCTGAAAATATTGCTAATTCAAGTATTCCAGTTATTTCTGCTATAGGTCATCAAATAAATACTACTATTGCTGATATGGTTTCTCATACATTTTGCATAACTCCTACAAAAGCAGCTGGGTTTTTAGTTGAGAAAATAAGAGAGGTTGCAGAAAATTTAGAGTTTTTAGAAAAAGAGATAGTTAAAACAAGTGAAAGTCTTTTGTTGGATAAAAAAAATCAATTAAAGGATTTAGCTGTTAAGGCTGAGTCATTATCATTAAAATATTTTAGGGTTCATCAAGATGTTTTGCGAGATAAGAAGCATAATATTGAAAGTGCTTTAAAAATTGTTGTAACTAAGAATAAAGAGTTTATCAAACGGAGTTTGGATAATTTGAATACATCTTTAAATAAGATATTTAATAATTCTCGCGAGCAAATAAGATATTTAGATCAAAAGACAAAAATTCTTAATCCCGAAAGTGCTTTAAAGCGAGGGTATTCAATAACTTTAAAAGAAGGAAGATCAGTAAAGTCTATTGATGATTTAAGAGAGAATGATTTGATTAAGACAATTTTTTATAAAGGGAGTGTAGTGTCTGAGGTGAAAAGGATAAAGGATAAAGGATAAAGGATAAAGTAAAAAGTAAGAAGGATAAAGGATAAAGGATAAAGGATAAAGGATAAAGTAAAAAGTAAGAAGGATAAAGGATAAAGGATAAAGGATAAAGTAAAAAGTAAGAAGGATAAAGGATAAAGGATAAAGGATAAAGGATAAAGGATAAAGGATAAAGGATAAAGGATGAAGGGTGAGGTAGAAAATAAGGGGGAATAGTGAGTAAAAAAATAATAAAATATAGTGAAGCTGTAGAAGAGTTAGAAGCAATACTTTCTGAGCTTGAGTCAGAAAGGGTTGATGTTGATGATATGGCTATTAAAGTAAAGAAAGCTGTAGAGCTAATTAAGCTTTGTCGAGAAAGGATAGAGAAAACAGAGTTTGAAGTAACAAAAATAGTTAAAGAATTTGAGAAAGATTCTAAAAACAACTATTGACCTTTTTAGGCAGTTCTGATACAATACTTTCTTCCTAAAAGGAAGCATTTATCGATGAATTCTTGCCTTATTTCTAGATAAAAGCTATTATTTATGGGGTTGACAGATAGATACTAAAAAGGTATTATGTATGGTGCGTTATGATAAATAAAACTAAAAAGAAGAAAATAATTGATAAGTTTAAGGGGCATGTGGAAGATACCGGTTCAGCTGCAGTGCAAATTGCTCTGCTTAGTGAAAGGATAATTTATCTTACTGATCATCTAAAAAGCCACAAAAAAGATTTTCATTCTCGTCGGGGTCTTTTAATCCTTGTAGGAAGACGTCGTCGCCTGCTTACTTACCTTAAAGGTACAGATCTTCCAGGTTATGGAGAAGTTGTAAAGGAACTTAAGATTTAATATAATGGCTATTTCATTATCTATATCTAATTTAGGAAAAAATTCTCTTGGTTTATCAACTGGTAATTGGGCTAAACAAGCCAATGGCAGTGTTAGCATTACTTATGGTGATACAGTTGTTTTAGCTACTGCTTGTATGTCTAAAGAGCCATCTCCCGGTAAAGGGTTTTTCCCTTTAATGGTAGAGTATCAAGAGAAAACTTATGCTATGGGTAAAATTCCTGGTGGGTTCTTCAAAAAAGAAGGAAGACCTAGGGATAAAGAAATACTTACCGCTCGTCTTATCGATCGGCCGTTAAGGCCATTATTCCCTAAAGGAATGACCAATGAAGTTCAGATTGTTAATATGGTTCTATCTAGCGATGGCGAAAATGATCCTGATATTCTAGCTGTTAATGCTTCTAGTTGTGCTCTTCTTATCTCAGACATTCCTTTTACTAATCCTGTAGGAGCAGTAAGAGTTTCTAAAGTTGATGGTGAACTAGCAATCAATCCTACTTATCAAGAGAGAAAAAATTCATTTCTAGATTTAATAGTAGTTGGCACAGATACTAAGATAATAATGCTTGAAGGTGGACTTAACGAAGTAACTGAAGAGGAAACTTTTGAAGCAATAAAGTTTGCTCATCCTTTTATAAAAGAAATTATTAAATTACAACATGAATTAAAGGAAAAAGTAGGAAAGGATAAAAAAGAAGTGCCTTTATCTGTTGTAAGCAAAGAATTAATAGAAGTAGTCCGAGGAAAAGTTGGATCAAAGCTCCAAGAAGCTTATGATATAAAGGATAAAGAAGAAAAAAGTGTATTTTTAAAAGGATTACTTTGTTCGTTAAATGACGGATTAGTAGATGAGGAAGCAGGAATTACTGAAAGTAACATATCAGCTGCATTACATGATTTACAAGAAGAAACTTTAAGAAAAAAGATTTTAGAAGAAGGCAAGCGGCCTGATGGTAGAGGTATAGATGAGATAAGAGATATTGGATGTGTAGTTAAGGCTTTGCCTCGTACTCATGGTTCTGCTACTTTTACTCGAGGTCAAACACAAGCTTTAGCAGTTACTACTTTAGGAACAAGTTCAGATGAGCAATTTATTGAAGCATTAGAAGGTGAATCTACGAAACACTTCATGCTGCATTATAATTTTCCTCCTTTTAGTGTTGGTGAAGTAAAATTTATGAGAGGACCTTCTCGAAGAGATATTGGTCACGGAGCATTGGCTGAGAAGGCACTTACTCCAATGGTACCTTCAAAAGATGATTTCCCTTATACTATTAGATTAGTTTCTGAAATACTAGAATCAAATGGGTCTTCTTCTATGGCTACAGTATGTGCAGGATCCTTATCTTTAATGGATGCTGGAATTCCAATAAAAAATGCAGTAGCAGGAATCGCTATTGGTTTAGTCACTGGTGATAAAGATTATAAAGTTCTTACTGATATTGCTGGGGCTGAAGATCATTATGGTGATATGGATTTTAAAGTTGCTGGAACTAAAAATGGTATTACTGCTATCCAATTGGATACAAAGATAGATGGGTTAACATTTGAGATAATCAAAGACACTCTTGCTAAAGCAAAAATTGCTCGTTTGTTTATTTTAGGAAAGATGAAAGAAGCTATAGACTTGCCACGGGAAGAACTTTCAGAGTATGCGCCAAAGATTAAATCATTTGAGATAAACCCTGATAAAATTGGGGCTATTATTGGACCTGGTGGCAAGATAATAAAGAGAATCCAAAGAGAGAATAAGGTTAACGTAGATATTGATGATGAGACAAATATTGTTTCAGTGTCAGCTGATACGACTGAAGATTTAGAAAGAGCAGTTAAACAGATTACCAATTTAATTAAAGATATAGAAATTGGAGAGATCTATGAAGCTAAAGTTGAAAAAATAGTTGCTTTTGGTGCATTCTGTGAAATTGCACCAGGAAAAAGTGGTTTAATACATGTCTCTGAACTTTCAGATGGCTTTGTAAAAGATGTTGATGAATTTTTAAAAGTTGGAGACATCGTAAATGCAAAAGTTATCGGAGTCGATCCCCAAGGAAAAATCAGGCTTAGCCTAAAGCAAGCAAAATAATGAGGAATCTCTCTTCCTTTCTGAAGAGCACTGTTCTATTTCTTGTTTCACTACTAATACTTTTAAGTTTAGTTTCATATACCCCTAAGGATATAGCTTTTCTTAGTTCCCCAGTTTCAACATCTATTTCAAACCTTATTGGTGTTGGTGGTGCCTATCTAGCTTTCTTTTTCTTATTTATTTTTGGTTATGCTGCCTATTTTTTCCCCTTTGCTCTTTTCTTTTTAAGTTTAGATAAATTAGGTGTTATACGTTTTTCAGGGTTGGGAAAGAGTAAAGTTATCAATATTTTAGCTTTTACTTTTTTTATTATTTTTCTTTCCTCTTTTATTGGATTATTTTTTAATGGTAATAGTGAAATATTTAGATCTGGAGGGATAGTTGGCTTTTTCTTAGCAGGATTTTTTAATAAATATTTAGGAGCCTATGGTTCCTTTATTACTATTTTTTTATTAGTAGCAATTAATGCTATTCTTTTCTTTGGTTTTTTCTTTATTGATATTTTAAAAGGAATTAAAAGTTTATTGGTTAAGCTTATAGATTCTTTTAAGCACTTAAAGAATCAAGAAGAAGCTTTTCCTAAAAGTATGAGAACAAAACCTAAAGAAATTATTAAAAATGCTTTAAAAAGCAAACCTTCAAAAATTAAACCTGAGATAAAAGTTTATACACCTAAGAGCAATTTGAATTCAAAAGCTGGAGTTCCTTCTTTTAGTGGGGGTGGCTCTAAACCAGTTTTAAAGAATTTTTCTAAATCAATTAATAAAGAAACATTAGTAGAATTAGAGGAAAACCAAGGTAAGAGTTTTGACCCTCTTACTTATAAATTGCCTAGTCTTGATCTTTTAAAAGTTCCTCCCTTTCAAGATCAAAAGGAAGCCAAGGAAGATATTGAAGCTAATATAAAGAATTTAGAAACTACTCTCTTAAATTTTGGCGTAGAGGCAAAAGTTGTTAGTGTGCAAAAGGGACCGGTAGTTACGATGTATGAGCTTCAGCCTCATGCTGGAGTTAAGATAAATAAGATTTCTGCTTTAGCTGATGATATTGCTTTAGCGATGAAATCTTCTCAAGTTAGAGTAGTTGCTCCTATTCCAGGAAGAGGCACAGTAGGAATAGAAATTCCTAATTTAGTTAAACATCTTGTTTATTTACGTGAAGTTTTAGAAGAAAAAACATTTATTAATGAAAAATCTAAGCTTACTTTAGGTATTGGTAAGGATGTATCGGGTAATCCAGTTGTTGCTGACTTAAATGATATGCCTCATCTTTTGATTGCTGGTGCTACTGGAGCTGGTAAGACTGTTTGTGTTAATTCTTTAATTATTTCAATGCTTTTTAAAGCAAAGCCTGATGAAGTTAAGTTTATTATGGTTGATCCTAAGATGGTAGAGCTTGCTGCTTTTGCTAACATACCTCATCTTATTCATCCAATTATTTCTGAAGCCAAAAAAGCTTGTGTTGCCCTAAATTGGGCTACAGAAGAGATGGAACGCAGATATAAAGCATTAGCTGGTGAAAGCTGTAGAAATATAGATGGTTACAATAAGAAGATTAAAGACAAAAGCAAGATGCCTTATATAGTTATTGTTATTGATGAATTAGCTGACCTGATGATAGTGGCTAGAGAAAGTATTGAAACCACAATACAACGTTTAGCTCAACTTTCTCGGGCTGTAGGGATTCATCTTATACTTGCTACCCAACGGCCATCAGTAGATGTTATTACTGGTGTAATCAAAGCTAATTTTCCGGCCAGGATATCGTTTAAAGTGGCATCAAAAGTTGATTCAAGAACAGTTTTAGATATGATGGGGGCTGATAAGCTTATTGGCAAAGGTGACCTGTTATTTTTAAAACCTGGAGCAGTAAAATTAATTCGTTCCCAAGGTGCTTTTGTTGACGATGAAGATATTATGGTGCTTACTAATTTTATTAGAGAACAGGGCAGTCCAATTTATGAGCAAGGTATTGCTGAAAGTCAAAAAAAGAGAGAAATGAATATAGAAAGTGATGAGCTTATTGAGGATGCTATAAAGGTTGTTTTGCAAGCTCGTCAGGCCTCAGCATCATTATTACAAAGAAGAATGCGAGTAGGATATACTCGAGCGGCTAGACTTCTAGACTTAATGGAGCAAGCTAATGTTGTTGGTCCGTTTTGTGGTTCTAAGGCAAGAGAAATTTTAGTTGATCCTGAGATTTATATGAGCGAAAAGGGGTGGGTATGATTAAAGAATTATGTGAGAAATTAAAGCAAAAAAGAAGAGATTTAGGTTATAGCATTGAATATGTTGTTGAGAGAACGAAATTACATCCCTCAATGATAAGAGATATTGAAGAAGGTAATTTAATTAACGAGAATCCTGTTTATGTTAAGGGTTTCATTAAAATTTATGCTGCTTTTTTAAAAGTAGATATGATTTCAGCAACAGAGGCAGTTGATTCAACTGATTCTTCTTTAAAGGCAAAAGATAATAAAACAAGGAGGATTAACAACAGTATTTTTCTAAATCGTGTAAAAGCTATAATAAAGAAAATATTTTTTGCAATTAAAAATAAAATTATTGTTATATTATTTGTGGCTTTCCTTCTTTGGTTATTATTTACTGTAAGTAGTTTTATAATTAGAAAAATTGGAAAGTTATTTACTGGGTCTAAGAGTGTTCAAAGGCAAGAGCAAAAAGAAGAATCTCAAGTGGCACCAGTTTCTTTAGAGGGAGAAGAGTTAGTTGCGACTTTAACTGCCAAGAAGAATTGTTTTTTAAAAGTTATGGTTGATGGAAAACTTCTTTTTGATGGACAACTTGCTGAAGGAGCTATAGAGACTTGGCGTGGTGATAAAGAAATAGAAATGAAAATTCGTGATGGTTCAGCGATTGCTTTAGAAGTGAATGGAAAAGATATTCCTACCTTAACTTCATTACGTAAGCCAATAAAAAGCCTAAAAATAACACCTTCAGGGATAGTGATAGATAAATAATATGGGGAAAACATTCTCTATCATTTCTTTAGGCTGTTTTCGTAATTCCTATGACTCAGAGATTATTGCTTTTGGATTTTCTAAGCAGGGTTATAAGTTTTTGCCTTTGTCATCTTTATCAATAGATAAAAAAACTAAAATTAAACCAATAGATCTACTTATTATAAACACTTGTGGTTTTATTGATAAGGCCAAGGAAGAGTCTGTAAAAATAATATCCGTTGCTTTAGATTTGAAGAAAAAAGGTAGAGTAAAGAAATTAATGGTCATTGGATGTTTAGTAAAAAGATATCAAGAAAGGCTAGAGAAAGCATATCCTTCAGTAGATTTTTGGCAATCAGTAGTAGAATTTAGGCAGGATTGTGTTAAAAGGGATAATTTATTTTCTTTACCAGAAATAGGATTTTTAAAAATATGTGAAGGTTGCTTAAACAGGTGTAGTTTTTGTGCTATCCCTTTAATAAAAGGACCTTTAAAAAGTAAGTTTAAAAATGAAGTTCTAAAGGAAGTTAAAGATTTAGAAAGAAGAGGAGTGCGAGAACTAAATATTATTGGTCAAGATATTACTAGTTGGGGCAAGGATCTTAAAACTAAAGATGATCTAGCCAGCCTATTAAAAGAGATTTTAAAGGCAACCAAAGAAATAAAATGGATAAGATTAATTTATACTCATCCTAAACATTTTAATGATTCATTAATAGATATAATAGCTAAAGATAAGAGAATTTGTAAATATATTGATTTGCCTATTCAGCATATCAATGATAGAATTTTAAAGTTAATGAATCGAGGAACTTCTAAGAAGAAAATAATTGATCTTATCAAAAAAATTAGAAAAAGAATTCCTAATTGTGTTATACGTAGTTCAGTTATTGTTGGTTTTCCTACTGAAACTGAAAAAGAATTTAAAGAGTTGTTGAATTTTCTAAAAGAGATTAAAATTGATCGTCTAGGAGCATTTACGTATTCGCAAGAGAAAGGTACTCAAGCTTATAAACTACAGCCACAAGTACATCACAGTACCAAGAAAAGGCGTTTTAAAGAAGTGATGGAGCAGCAGCAAGAAATAGCAAGCGAGGTAAATAAGAAATTTCTTAATAAAAAGTTAGATGTTCTTATTGAGGATAAAGATTCTGGTGTATTTGTAGGTAGAAGTCAATATGATGCACTTGATGTTGATGGATTAGTGTTTTTAGAGAAAAAGGGATTAAAAATAGGTAATTTTTATAAGGCAAAAATAATTGATTGTCTTGGCTATGATCTTGTTGGCGTATAATTTAAAATGAATCTTCCTAATAAACTTACAATTTTACGAATTATTCTCGCCTTTGTATGTATAGGTTTTATACTACATGATAGCTTGTCTTCGCTTGTAATTGCTCTTATTATTTTTGGACTTGCCTCTATCACTGATTTTTTTGATGGATATATAGCCCGTAAAAAAAATCTAATATCAGATTTAGGTAAAATCTTAGATCCGATTGCTGATAAAGTGCTTATTATTGGAGTATTTTGTGCTTTTCTAGGATTAGGTATTATTAATTCTTGGATAGTAATATCAATAATGTTTAGAGAATTTACTATTACTGGTTTAAGATTATATGGTTTAAGTAAAGGAATTGTCTTAGAAGCAAAAAAAATTGGTAAACATAAAACCGTTTCTCAAGTTGTTGGAATATTTATTATTTTCTTTGCTGTTATACTATCAAAAACTATTCCTGAAAGTGTAATCGTTCCTTTTCTTTATAAAAAGCTTATTCCCTTGCTGATGGGGTATATTGTGGCTATCACTGTTTTCTCAGGTGTGTATTATTTTTGGGTAAATCGTAAAGCTATAAGAACATTCTAAAAGAGATTACACAGATTGGAAAGAGATTACACAGATAAAATGAAGAAAAAATCATTAATTGATAATATTAGTCTACAGTTAGCTACAGTTTTTGGAGTTGGACTTTCTCCTTTTATGCCAGGGACAGCTGGTTGCTTAGTGGCACTCATAGCTTTTATTTTTATTGGAAATCCAAATCATTTCTTAATTTTTACTATTTTTTCTATAATTATTTCTTTTCCAACCTCATCAAGAGCTGAGAAAATATATAAAATAAAAGATTGTAAAAAAATAGTTATTGATGATTTTTCAGGCATGTTAATTACCCTTCTTTATGTGCCTAAAGAAGTAAAGTATATAATCCCTACTTTCTTTCTTTTTCGAATGTTAGATATGATTAAGATTCCACCAGCGAATAAAATCGAAAAGATTCATGGAGCTGTAGGAATAGTTGGTGATGATTTAGTAGCAGGGGCTTATGCTAGTTTCATTATTCAAGTAGTCATATTACTTTTGAGAATCTTTCCGTGAGTAGGGCCTTTCTTAGTAAGATTACTTTGATAAAGAATTATGGTTTAAGAAGTTCAAAATTTAATTTTAAGCATATGCTTGATAAAGCAAATCTATTAGATCAGCGCTTACTTTTTTTCTTACCTTATCCCTAGTTCCTTTAATAATTATTTTTTTTATTTTTTGCTTATTCTTGCTGACTAAAGCTATAAAAGTAGTTCCTAATTCTGCCTTTGTTTTTGCTTTTGGTCCGGCAAATCCTACTATGGAAGCACCAATATCAGAATTAAATTTTTTTCTTGTTCCAATGGCTAATTTTAAAGCTACTTCTTTTGATACTCCTTGAGTTTTTTTTAGAAGAGTAGAGGGTATATTAAAAAGTTTAGTTTTTGTATCTAGAGAATAAACAACTACTGCTCCCTTAAAAACTTTTGATGCTCCAGAAATTTTGGTTAAGAGATAAGAAGCATAACCGCCACTGCAAGATTCTGCTAAAGCTAAAGTTAGTTTTTTTTCTTTTAAAGCAAGTATTAGTTTTTTTATCTTTTTATCCATAAATACCTATTCCTTGTTCTTCTAATATCATTTCTTCATATACATGAGGTGGTAACTCATAAAGAAACATTGAGGGTCGAGCAATAACTAGACCATTTTTGAAAGTATATTTTGTTTGAGGATAAGTTATATGTAATATAGATTTAGTACGAGTAGTAGCTACATAAAATAATCTTCTTTCTTCTTCTATGGCAGCTGCACTAATTTGGGCTTTAGGGTGAGGAAAACTGTATTCACAAAATCCAATGAGGAAGACTACATCCCATTCTAATCCTTTTGCTTGGTGGATAGTAGAAAGAACTAAAGTTTCACCCTTTGCAGAGGTCTTAAGCAGGGATTCACCTTTAAACTCTTCAAAAGAGCTAAAATCAAGCAAGAATTCTTTTATTGTTGAGTGAGTAGAGGCTAGTTTAGCCAATTCTTCTAAATCAAGAATTCTTTCATCAGCATTATCAAAAGATAAATAACAGTAATTTTTATAATTTTCTATTACTTTTCTTAAAGCTTCTTCGGGATTTTTTATTTTTTCTAAAGCTTGAAAAGTAGAAATAAATTCTTCAAAGCCGGCAAGGATTTTTTTTGATAATCCTTTTCTAATAGTTGGGATACTTTTATTTTCATTGATCATATCATTCCATATTTTATGTGCGTATCTTCTGCCAATTCCTTTTTGTAGGCAAAGAGTTCGTTTAAAAGAAAGCTCATCTTGGGGATTAACAGTTATTCTTAAATAGCCTAAGACATCTTTTATGTGTGCTTGTTCAAAGAAGCGTAATCCGCCGCGGATGACATAAGGAATATTTCTTTTTAGAAGTTCCATCTCTATTTCTAAAGCCTGATAACGTGAACGAAAGAGGATTGAAATTTCTCGTAATGGTATACCTTGATTATTTAGTTCTAATATTCTTTGACCAATGAATTTGGCTTGTTGGTATACATCTTTTGTCTTTACCACAAAAGGAATCTCACCACCGGTTTTTATGGCTTCGAGATTTTTAGGGAATTGATTAATATTATTCTTTATAATTTCATTAGCCAGAGAGAGTATTGGTGGAGGAGAGCGGTAGTTTATTTGAAGTTTAAATATTTTTGTGTCTTTAAATATTTTTGGAAAATCTAAGATATTATTTATATCAGCGGCTCTAAAAGAATATATTGATTGGGCGTCATCACCGACTGCGAGAATATTATTATGATGTGAAGATAGCAATTTTAGAATTTCAAATTGGAGCTTATTGGTATCTTGATATTCATCAACAAGTATATATTGGAAATTTTTAGCATATTTTTCACAAATATCCTTATTTTGTAATACTTTTAACCAGTTGGTCAGTAAATCTGTAAAATCCATAATATTAGCTTTCTTTTTTTTATCTTTGTAGCAGGCAATAATTTCTTGTATTTGCCGAGTATATTCTTCAATATGGGAATATTTTTCGCTTATAATTGTAGATATATCTTTACCAGAATTAGCAGCTATGGAATAGATATTGTAGATTAAGCCTTTTTTAGGGAACATTTTTTCACGTTTGTATATATCTAAATCTTCAAAACAGTCCTCAATTAAGCCTTTGGCATCTTCAGTATCAGCAATAGTGAAGTTAGGGGAGTAACCTATCGATTCAGCTTCTTTTCTGAGCATAACATTTCCAATATGATGAAAAGTTCCGGCCCAAAGAGTCTTAAGAGAAGACTTAAGAAGAACCTCAGCCCGATTAATCATTTCCGTAGATGCTTTATTAGTGAAGGTTACTAAGAGAATATTTTGAGCTGGAATTCCTTTTTCAAGAAGATAGGCTAGACGGTAAACCAATACTCTTGTTTTTCCGCTTCCAGCTCCAGCTAAAACTAGAGATGGCCCGGAGCCTTCAGTAACAACTTTTAGTTGTTGAGGATTTAAATTCTCTTTGTAGTCAACGATTGAACTTTGATCAAGAGGTTTTAATTTATAGCTTTTCATGGCATCTATTTTATCACAAGTCTAGACCAGGTCAAATTTTGCTTGAGAAGAGGTGGAAAAGAGGAGAGTGCAGTAGTTTCAGTGCCTGACCCCGTTATTTGTTATGATTTTATTTATTTTATCCAATTATATTTTATTAAACCGTCGCTGCAGGGGCCAGACCTGCCTGGCCCTTTACAAAATAATTTTTAATATTATTTTCGTCCATTTCCCAATTTGTGGGATTATTTATGATATATTTGCGGGCATTATAGAGAGAACGATTACTGGTACGGATAATTTCGTCGTGAAACGATCGTTGCCATTTGAATGAATTATTATTTAATCTATTGATTTGTTTTGTGACTGTTGATTTATATGAACCGATTATTACGGATAGATTATTATTTTTCGTATTTTTATTAAAGGGCCGGGCAGGCCCGGCCCCTGCAACGGTGTTAATTATTCCGTGGATGTGATTGGGCATAATAATAAATTCGTCTAATTTTATATTATATCGAGTCGACGCAAGGCCGGCTCCTACGATGTTATTATATTGATTTGGTATATTGTATTGATCAATGATCGTTGTCATATTTTTATTTATCTGTTGGAATTTATCAATGATAAATCAACAGGCATTGACAGGGTAAAATCTAAATGGTAGAATTTGCTAGTTTATTAAGGAATATATGATTTATTAAAATAGGAGACAAAAGATGAAGGCAACAAAAGGCACAGAGATTCTTTTCACGGGAGAGAATAAAATAGGTGAGCTAGAAGAGATATCTAGAATATTCAAAGATGTTGGAGTTAATATTCGAGCAATATCTGCTTGGGCTGTTAATGATAAAGCAGTCTTTAGATTCGTGACTTCTGATAATATTAAGATAAAAGAACTTTTATTAAAAAGAGGTTCAGTAGAAGAAAGAGAGATTATAATTGTAGAGTTGCCAGATGAAACAGGACAGTTACAGCTTCTTACTTCTAAATTAAAAGGCAATGGTCTTAATTTAGATTATATGTATGGAACAACCTATGAGCCCGGTAAATATGCAATTATTATTTTTTCTGCCAACGATAATAATAAAGCTTTAGAGATGCTTTCTACTAAAGATAGCTGTGCTATTTAGTTATAATTAATTGTTGCAGAAGGGGTTAAGAACCGAGATAGTTATTTCGATTATTTATTTAAATGGAGATACAATTTCCTTCTCATTTTTTATGGGGTGCTGCTCTTTCAAGCTATCAATGTGAAGGAGATAACTCGAATTCTGATTGGTGTCTTTGGGAAAAAGAAAAGGGTTTAACAAATTCTGCTTCTGCTTGCAAGCATTACGAATTATTTGATCAAGATTTCAAACTAGCCAGTAGTCTTAATTTAAATAGCTTAAGAATATCTTTAGAATGGGCAAGGATTCAGCCTGATGCTGCTACTTTTTCTCAACAAGAGATCAACCACTATAAAGAAGTGATTGATTCTTTAATAAGATACAATTTAAAACCAATAGTTACCCTGCATCATTTTACTAATCCAATTTGGTTTGCCAAGCAAGGTGGCTGGGCTAAGTCTAGTAATATTGATTATTTTTTAAGGTTTTTGCGAAAAACAGTTGAAGCTTTAAAAGGAAAAGTAGATTTGTGGATTATTTTTAATGAGCCTTTAGTATATATTTACAATAGCTTTATTTGTGGAATTTGGCCTCCAGGGGTAAAATCTTTATCCCAAGCCAATAAAGTTTTAAAGAATATTTTAGATGCCCATATTACCGGTTATCAAGAAATAAAAAGTATATATCGAGATAATAATATCCAACCTCAAATATCAATGGCTAAAAGCTTAAGAATTTTTTCTCCTAGTCCTGGGCCTAACTTTATTTTAAATTCCTTAACTGCTGGCTTACGTAGTTATCTTTTTAATTTTCGAATTCTTAACTATTTGACAAAGAAAAAAGCTTTAGATTTTATTGGTTTAAATTATTATTGTCGTGAATTCTCTAAATTTAAAGGGTTAGTAGGCCAAGAGTCTGACTATAAACCTAAAGGGCAAAGACAGAATTATCTTGGTTGGAATGTTTATTCTCAAGGATTTTATAAACTTCTTAAGAGATTAAAACGATATAATTTACCGATAATAATTACTGAGAATGGAACTGCTGAAAGTCAAGATTCATTTTATGAAGATTTTTTAATTAATCATCTTAAGAATTTAGCACGAGCTATCAAAGATGGGGTAGATATAAGAGGTTATATGTGGTGGTCATTAATGGATAATTTTGAGTGGGATAAGGGCTTTGGCCCTCGTTTTGGATTAACTGAAATTGATTACTCTACCTTTGAGAGGAAATTAAAACCTTTTGCATATACTTATGGTAAAATATGTAAAAATAGAAAGATAGAAATTTAATTATTATGGATAGAAAAGAGATAAGTTTAATAATTAGTAATAGCCCGCCTTTTAATGGTTTAAGCTCAAGGCAAATAAAGCAATTAATTAATATTTCTGAAGTTAAAGAATATAAAAATGGAGAGGTAATTTATAAAGAAAAAGATCTTCCGGGATATTTTTATTTTCTTATTAAAGGAAGAGTTGTTGCATCAGCTAAGGCTGGAGCAAAGGATTGTCGAATAGAGATTCTTAAGCGTGGTACTTGTTTTGGAATAATTTCTCTTCTTACTAATGATCCTCATTCGGTAACTGTAAAATCAATTGAAACTTCTCTTGTTTTGCAGATAGAAGACAATAATTTCAAGAAATTCTTAAAAAATAATCCTTATCTTGCTTTGGATTTTTCACGTATTCTTTCTCAACGAGTTAAGGTCAGGTCTAAACCAAAAAAGATATTTCAATCTAAGAAGATTGGTATTATGGGTAGTGTTTTATCTGGAAAAACTCGCTATATGTTTGATTTAGGGGTAAAAATAAAGGAGCAAACTCAAAAAGATGTTATCTGTATTCAAATTATTCCTTTTGGTGAGAAACAAGTGCGATTTATTCCTGAGGTTTCACTCCCACCTTCAAAGAGCGAAATTCTACCTTTAAAGGATTTTAATGAAGATGTTTTGACCAGTCATATTATAACTAGTGATATTGATTATTTATATATAAGAGCTGATGCTAGTGACAATTTTCTTACTTTGCTAAATTTTCTTTCTGAGAATTATCATTTTATCCTTTATGAAATTCCTCATCAATTTTTAGAAGGGCATTTTGATGATTTCATTACACCAGCTCATCAGGTTCATTATATTCTTTTTCCTAAAAAAGAAGAATTAATAAGAGCAGCATCTTTGATAAGAAAATTAAAAATTCATAATCCCTTAAATCAGGAAAAGATCAAAGTAATTTTTACTGAAAGTTTTGATAAAGAAAAATTAACTTTTGAAAAAAAGAGAAGATTAATTAATCATTCTGTTTATGCTACTTTACCTGCTGCTAATCAGGAAAGTTATCCTAAAGCTTTAAGAAGGATTTCTAGGGAAATTGGTGAAGTTACTTTGGGGATAGCCTTAGGTAGCGGTGCCGCTTATGGGTTTTCTCATATTGGTGTTTTAAAGATTTTAGAAAAAAATAATATAGATATTGATATTGTTTCTGGTTCAAGTATGGGGGCGGTTATTGCTACTCTTTGGGCATTAGGTTTTAGCATAGAGAAAATCGAAAATATTGCTAATGGATTTGGAAAGAAAATTGGTAAATTTTCTATTTTAGGATTTACTTTTCCTTTTAAGGGCATCATGAGAGCCAAGAGACTTGAAGGTATTTTTAAGAGTGTATTCAAAGAGTTAACTTTTTATGACCTAAAACATAATCTAAAAATAGTTGCTTTTGATTTTCTTAAAAGAAAACCGATAGTATTAGATAGAGGTTTGTTGTATAAAGCTGTGGCAGCCAGTTGTGCTTTTCCTGGTATCTTTGAACCAATAAATTTTAAAAAAAGCATTCTTTTAGATGGGGGAATCTTAAGTCCTTTGCCAACAAAAGTACTTCTAAACTATGATACCCATAAGATAATTGCTTCTAATATTAGTCTTTCTTCTGAACAATCTCGTAGAGAATACCGTAAACGTAATAATTTTCATATCTTTGATTTTATTTTTGGGAGTATTGAAACAATGCAGCAAAGTTTTATTGAGGAAGCAGTAAAAATTTCTGATGTAGTTGTTCATACTAATTTGGAAGGTTTAGGCTGGATGGAATTTGAAAAAATGTCGGCATTTGTTAGAAGAGGCGAAATAGCAGCTCAAGGGAAAATAGAAGAAATTAAGAATTTAATATCTAATTAATATTAAAAATAATCAAAATGAGAATATTTATTGTTTTAATAATAATTGTATCTTTGGCAATTGTTAGCTTAGCTATTGGAGGGTTTGCTTTTGCAGAAGGGATAGAAGATCGATTCCAGAATAAAGAGAAGTTAGTCTATGATGTTTATTTTAATGGAATTTCTTCGGGATATATAGAATGGGAATATCTTGGTCGTAAAGATGTAGACGGGATAGCTGTAGATGTCTTGTCAGTAAATTCAGATACGAATATCCTTAATCTCCTAGATTTAGATAGCGAGGAGAAAGTTTTTATTAATAGCAAAACTTTTCTTCCAATAAGAGTAGAAAGGGATATTGTTTTTTTTGGTAAGAAGGAAATAATTAAGGAAGTTTACGATCAAGAAAAAGGACAAATTAAAATAACTCAAAGTAGTTCTAAAGAGGAAGAAAATATTTTAACTCAAGATACACCTATACATAATATTTTAGAGTTACTTTATTTTTTTCCGCAAGATTTAGCATTAGAGGCTGGTAAATGGATGATCTTTAATCTTCCTACGCAGAAAATAAAAATAAAGATGGTAAAAGAACGAGTTCTAAAGGTTAATGGTCTTAAGAAGGATACTTATTTTCTTATTGGAAGAGGAGCAAAAAGATTTAGTTTATGGCTGGATAAGGAAGAAAAAATACCTTTGCGATTAGAGTTTATTTCATTAGTTGGTAAGATTACTGTTGTCATCAAAGATTAAAAGGGGTCAACTCCCTTTTTTCCTTCATGGGGATTAAAAGGGGTCAACTCCCTTTTTTCCTTCATGGGGACGGTTCGGCAGATTCAAGCTCCTAACGCAACAGTTCAGAAAATTTCTCATGAGGTGTTTGCCAGCTCAATGTTTTACGTGGCCTGTCATTTAATTCATCTTGGACTTCTTTAAGTCTTTTTCGTGGAATTTTTGTAAAGTCTGTTCCTTTAGGAAAATACTGCCGTATTAAATAATTGGTATTTTCATTTGTTCCTCGTTCCCAGGGGGAATGAGGATGAGCGAAGTAAACGGCTATTTCTGTTTCTTTCGTAAAAAATTTGTGTTGAGCCATCTCAGTACCTTGGTCATATGTTAGCGTTCTTTTTAAGCCCTTAGGTAACTGGCGGAACTCTTCAGCAAAAGCTATTCTAACAGTCATGGCATCCTTGTCTTTTAATTTTACAAGGAAGACCATACGTGTTGTGCGTTCAACCAAAGTTCCTATGGCAGACGCGTTGCGGCGTCCTACTATTAGGTCACCTTCCCAATGGCCAGGGATTATGCGATCCGCTACTTCTTTTGGACGTTCTTCGATACTGAGATAATCCTGGATAGAGCCTGGTTTTCGACGGTCTTTATTCCTTTTCCGGCGGTGTGCATGGTGTTGCCTTAAACTTGATACTATTTTGCACTTTAATACTCCGCGCGGCAAAACGTAAAGATAGGAATAGATAGTTTCATGGGATATGCGCATAGCCATATTATCAGGATACAATATAATCAACCTTTTGGCAATCTGTTCCGGTGACCAGTTCTTTGCTAAATAATGCAACACGACTTTGCGTAAGGGGATGTTATTGTCAAGTTTGCGATTCCTGCGTATTTTATGACGCATCGTGTTTGATCGTTGTTGAGCAAAGATAGCTCGATAATATTTTTGCTCCAAGACTCCTGAACGGAGGATTTCTCGAGAGATTGTACTTGGCGGCCTATCAAGGTTTTGAGCAACTTTTCGTATACTGTATCCTGATGCAATGTGTCGACTGATTTCTTCTCGTTCCATTAGCGTGATTCTTTGATATTTAATCATTTGCAACCTCCTTTATTCTGCTATTATAACAGATAAAGTGTTGCATTAGTTCCTTGAACCTATGTTCTCCTTGTTTTATTACTTACTCGTGCAACAACTTACAAACACACCATTATTTACAAAAAATTCCTAAGCATTTACTGGGACAGGTTCCATCAAAAATTTTAATGAAACCTGTTCTGGTAGATACAGCGAAGCAATAATCGTCTGGTTATAACTAATTGGTGTATAGTTAGTTACAGGTGGGAGAACCGTCCCCTTAGTAGACGGGTTAGAAGATGATTTTCTTTTAAAGATTTTAAAAAATATGGTATAATTCAGATAGAAGTTTTACAAATTATTACAAAATACGGATTCTGTTTATCAATTGTTATAGTCAAAAAATAGGAGGATAAAATGATTGGATTATCAATACTTTCATTCTTTCTGTTATTTAATAGATATCAGCAATATAAAAAGGGAGGCGTAAGATGGGGAGATTAAAATTAAAAATTGTAGGTATAGGGGCAATAGTTTTATTTTTGAGTTTAGGGACAAATATTGCTTTTGCTCAAAAAGACAATAAAAAAGTAAATCAACAAGATCTTAAGAAAGAGAATAAAACTTTTAAGGATAAAGATGTCTCTGAGGGCAGACCAGTAGATAAGCGAAAGTTTGATGATAAAGCTAAAGGTTTTCTTGATAATAGAAAAGATATGCGTGAAAGAAGAGAAGACATTATGGAGCATAAAGAAGGGGCAAGAGACAGAAAAGAAAATATCATTGAGCATAAACAAGACATGCGAGAGAGAAGAGATGATATAGTTGAACGAAAACAAGATAGATGGGAAGATAAAAAAGAAAACATTATTGAACATAGACAAGATATGCGCGAAAAAAGAGAAGATTTTATGGAACACAGAGAAGATATGCTCGGGGACAGAAAAGAAGATATTTTAGAATATAAAGAAATGAGCGAAGAGAGAAGAGACGACATTATGAAACACAGAGCGGATATGCTTGAAAATAGAAAAGAGAACATTGCCGAGCATAAACAAGATATGCGTGAAAGAAGAGAAGACATTATCGAACATAAACAAGATATGCGTGAAAATAGAAAAGAAAATATTATGGAGAATAAAGAAAATATAAAAGAAAGAAGAGGTGACATGATTGAGCGTAAACGAGATTGGCGCCAAGATTAAGAAAGAAAACAAAATAATAGTTCAGGTAAAGTTAAAAATTCTGGTAAAGAAAAGGTAAATAGTTAAGGGTATATTTTTGTAGCAAAAACTAACCAACCGGTATGAGAAGGCATTCTTTGTTCGGGGCGGGTTTTTCCTCTTCTTACTAGAATTTTTCGCAAGAGGATTTCCATTGTTTCAATATTGATAAATCCTTTTTCTTCAAGTGTAAATACGGTTCTGGTAAGTTGTTCAAAAGTAGGGCATATTGTCGCAAGCCTAGAGCCACCTTTTAGTGATTTATAAGCAGCATCAATTAAATCCCAAGGGCTTCCGATATCAATCATAATAAAATCAGCATCTTTTTCATCAAATTCGTCAGTGATTTCTTGATGTTTGAATTCAACCCATTCACTTAACCCATTTTTTTCTAAGTTTTTCTTAGCATTGTTTAAGAATTCTTCATTTCTTTCATAGCTATAAACACGACCGGTAGGCCTTACGAAATTAGCTAAAGCTGTAGTTAAGCCTCCGCTTCCTATACCGGATTCGATTACCTTTGCTCCGGGAAAAATATTACCTCGAGTAAGAATCATTCCAATATCTTTAGGATACATAATTTGAGTTTTTCTTCTTACTTTCATGATTAATTCATAAAGATAAGGACGTAGGGCATAAAAAGGAATTCCTAGGTTTGTTTCTACTTTTTCACCGAATTTTTTACCAATAAGAGAGCTAACTTTTATAAAACCTTTGTCTGTGTGTAGGGTTTTATCTTCGGCTTTAATCATAAAGTTTCTTTTATCGTCGTGATAAAGGAACATTAGGTCGTTTTGTTTTATCATAGTATAAAATATATCACTATAAAAATATCTTGCAAGTGTATATTCTTTGTATTAAACTTTTCTTTATGAAATATATTGTTGTTGTACCCGATGGCGTGGCTGATTACCCTATTGATATCTTAGGAGGGAAGACTCCTCTAGAAGTAGCAGATACACCTTTTATGGATTCTTTAGCTAAGAAAGGAGTTCTAGGTAGAGTTAAGACTATTCCTAGAGGATTCACTCCTTCTAGTGATGTAGCTAATCTTTCTTTATTGGGTTATGACCCTAAGATTTATTATACTGGTAGGGGACCGCTTGAAGCTGCAAATTTGGGAGTAGAGTTAGAGGAAAGAGATTTAGCTTTTCGCTGTAATTTTATTACTACTGCTGGAGGTAAACTTCATGATTATAGTGCTGGTCATATAACTGATAAGGAATCTAAAATTCTTATTGAACATATTAATAAAAATTTAGGTACAGATAATATTGAATTTTTCTTTGGAACTAGTTATCGCAATCTTATGGTTATTCGTGGAGGATTAGATTTAGGTTTAGAAAAAGTAAAATATTTTGCGCCTCATGATATTATGGGTAAGGAAATATCTAAGCACTTACCTCAAGATAAAAATAGTAAAATTATTCTTGACCTTATGGAGCGTTCTAAAGATATTCTTAAATCAGATGAGATAAATAAGGTTAGAGTAGATTTGGGAGAAAATCCTGCAAATATGATTTGGCTTTGGGGTTGCGGGTCTAAGCCAACTATGCCTTTTTTTGAAAGTGAATATAATCTTAAGGGTGCAGTTATATCAGCTGTAGATTTAATAAAAGGTATTGGTAGGATAGTAAGATTAAAAGTCTTAGATGTCCAAGGTGCTACTGGTTATTATGATACTAATTATTTAGGTAAAGCTGAGGCTGCGATTAAAGCATTAGAAGTTTGTGATTTTGCTTTTATACATATAGAGGCTACTGATGAAGCTGGCCATAATCAAGACTTACGAATGAAAATAGCTTGTCTTGAAAGAATAGATAAACTTATTGTTGGAACAGTGCTTAATAAGTTAGAGGGCAAAGATTTTCGAATTTTGGTTACTCCAGATCATCCTACTCCGATTAGTTTAAGGACACATACTGATGAACCGGTACCTTTTTTAATTTCTGGTTCAGGAATAGAGAAAGATGAATTTTCTTCTTATTCTGAAAAAGAAGCTCAAAATAGTTCGCTTTACTTCGATAGAGGAGTAGATTTGTTAAAATATTTTCTTGCTAAATGAGCACAATTCTTTTTATTTTAATTATTAGTTTATTTATTGGAGTTTATTTTGCTTATGGCCGATATGCAGGCAGAATTTTTGGTATTTTAGAAATGTTTGAATTTAGGAAATTAGTAAAATGTCGAAAAAAATAAAAAGTAAATTAATTGTTCAAAAATACGGTGGCAGTTCAATAGCTGATGTAGAAAAGTTAGAGAAAGTTGCACAGAGAATTATTTCTTATGCAAAAAAGGGTAACAGAGTAGTTGTAGTTATATCAGCGATGGGTGATACCACTGATGAGTTAGTTAAGTTAGCAAAAGAAATCAATCCTAATCCTTCAGAACGGGAGATGGATATGTTAATGTCAACAGGAGAGCAGATATCTTCTTCTTTGTTGACCATGGCAATTCATGAGAAAGGTTTAGGGGCTATATCATTTACTGGTTCTCAGGTAGGAATAATTACTGATACTTATCATACTCAAGCTCGAATTTTGAAAATAGAGACTGATCGGATAAAAAAAGAGTTAGCTAGAGGTAATATCGTTATTGTTGCTGGATTCCAAGGATTAAGTACTTCTTCGGAAATAACTACTTTAGGGCGTGGTGGTTCAGATTTAAGCGCAGTGGCTTTAGCCGTATCTTTAAAAGCAGATTTGTGTGAAATCTATACAGATGTGGAAGGTATATATACTGCTGATCCTAGAATTGTTTTAGAAGCTAAGAAATTAAATAATATTACTTTTGATGAAATGCTTGAGCTTGCAGCTTTAGGTGCTCAAGTTATGCATACTAGAGCAATTGAAGTAGCAAAGAAATTTAATATTCCGATACATGTAAGAGGGAGTTTTACTGAAAAGGAGGGAACAATAATTATGAAAAAAACACCAAATATAGAGGCACCAGTAGTAAGAGGCATAACTCTTACTAGCAATGAAGCAAAATTAACTTTATGTGATGTGCCTGATAAGCCAGGGATTGCGGCTCATTTATTTAATGAGTTAGCCCGACAAAACATTAATGTAGATATGATTGTTCAGAATGTAAGTCACAAAAAAATAACAGATATTTCTTTTACTGTACCCAAAAGTAATCTCATTAAGGCTCTTAAAATTTCAAATAGTATTTCTAAGAGTATTGGGATTGGGAAAGTTGTCTCAGATGAAACTATAGCTAAAGTTTCTATAGTTGGTGTTGGAATGAAATCTCATTCTGGAGTAGCAGCTAAATGTTTTTCTGTTTTAGCAAAGAATAAGATTAATGTTGATATGATTTCAACTTCAGAGATTAGTATCTCTTGTGTAATCAATAAAGGCGTTGGCAAAAAAGCATTAAAAGCTCTTCACAAAGGATTTAAATTAGGATAAACTAAAGATATAATAAAGGAATACAATTAAATGCAAAAAGTATATATTTATGACACTACTCTAAGAGATGGAACCCAAACTGAAGGGATATCTTTAAGCTGTAAGGATAAGATCAATATTGCTAAAAAGTTAGATGATTTTGGTGTTGATTTTATTGAAGGTGGCTGGCCATTTTCTAATCCTAAAGATAAAGAATTTTTTGATTATTTTAAAAATAATCCTTTAAAAAAGAGTAAGCTTGTTCCTTTTGGCTCTACTGCTCATCCTTCAAAGCCAGCTAGTGAGGATAAGAATCTTATTAGCTTGCTTGATTCAGAAACTGAGTATGTTACTATTTTTGGTAAAACTTGGGATCTACATGTAAATGATATTTTAAGAATAAAATTAGAAGATAATATTAGAATTATTTCTGATAGTGTAGCCTTCTTAAACAAGAACGGTAAAAAAGTTTTCTATGATGCCGAACATTTTTTTGATGGTTATAAAGCTAACCCTGATTATGCTTTAAAGACAGTTCAAGCAGCTATAAAAGCTGGAGCAGAACTGGTTGTTTTTTGTGATACTAATGGTGGAATGCTACCTAGTGAAATTAAAACCATTGTTCAAGAAGTAAAGAGTAAGCTTTCTATAGATAAATTTGGCATACATTGCCATAATGATTTTGGAGTAGCAGTAGCAAATTCTATAATTAGTGTAGACCAAGGATGTATACATATTCAAGGGACCATAAATGGTTATGGGGAGAGATGCGGGAATGCAGATTTAGTGTCGATAATCAGCATATTGCAATTAAGAATTGGTAAGAGTGTTGTATCAGCTAAAAATTTAGCTGAAATAACTCATTTATCTCGTTTTGTAAGTGAGGTTTGTAATATGGCCCATCGTGATAATTATCCTTTTGTTGGGCGAAGTGCTTTTGCTCATAAGGGAGGAATTCATATTGATGCTGTAATTAAAAATCCTCGAGCTTATGAGAATATTGATCCGGGTTTAGTAGGCAACAAGAGAAAATTTGTTGTTTCTGAATTAGCTGGAAAATCTACTTTAGTATTAAAAGCTAAAGAATTAGAGTTTGATTTAGATAAGAAGTCGGATAAAGCTAAAAATTTGCATAAACTTATTCAAAACTTAGAAAAAGAAGGATATCAGTTTGAAGCTGCTGAAGGATCTTTTAAACTATTGCTTCAAAAGGAATTTAAAAACCATAAAAACTTTTTTGATTTATTAGGTTTTAAAGTTGTTGTTGAGAAGAAAGAAGATAACAAATTAGTTTCAGAAGCTTTAATAAAATTAAAAATTAATGGAAAAGAAGAACATATTTCTTCTTTAGGTGATGGTCCAGTTAATGCTTTAGATAATGCTTTAAGAAAAGCTTTGTCTAAATTTCATCCTACTCTTTCTAAGATGCACCTTACTGATTTTAAAGTTAGGGTTTTAGATGAAAAAGGAGGAACTACAGCAAAGGTTAGAGTTTTAATTGAGTCTCAAGATGAAGGAGATAGTTGGTCAACTATTGGTGTTTCTGAGAATATCATTGAGGCATCTTGGCAGGCTTTAGCTGATAGTGTCGAATATAAGCTACTTAAAGACTTAAAATAGAGAGGTTAAGCCTCTTTTTATCCTTAACAATATAAAAATAATAATAGAAAAAAGAAGGTTTAATTTCATTGTTGTTTTTTTGGGAGCCAATGATATAATTTAGATTACTATGTATCCAATTTTTGCAAAGCAAAGATGCCCGAAGGGCAATATTGGATTCAGCGTAAGTAATAGTTTGGAAGCAGGCGGTTTGCTAAAAATATAAAGTAATAAAAGCAGTATGAACTATTGTAGATAAACGATGAAAGGTGCTAAAATACTATTAGAAAGCTTAATTCGTGAAGGGGTAGAGGTAATCTTTGGTTATCCTGGGGGAACAGTTATACCTATATTTGATTGCTTATATGATTCCCCGATAAAATTTATCGTAACTCGTCATGAACAGGCAGCTGCTCATGCTGCTGATGGTTATGCTCGTTCTACTGGTAAGGTTGGGGTTTGCTTGTCTACTTCTGGGCCAGGAGCTACTAACTTAATTACTGGTATTGCTACTGCTCACATGGATTCAGTGCCAATTATTGCAATAACTGGTCAGGTAAAAACATCTTTAATTGGTAATGATGCTTTTCAAGAAGCAGATGTTACTGGAGTAACTCGTTCTGTATCAAAGTATAATTATTTAGTAAAAGATGTTAAAGATCTTGCTTATACTATAAAAGAAGCTTTTTATATAGCTAGTACTGGAAGACCAGGCCCAGTAGTTATAGATTTGCCAGTTGATATACAAATTCAAGATACAGATTTTAATTATCCTGAAAAAATAGAAATGAGGAGCTATAATCCTACTTGTTATGGCCATCCGGGCCAGATAAAAAAAGCCTTAAAGCTAATTTATAAATCTAAGAAGCCGGTAATTATTGCTGGTGGAGGAATTTTAATTTCAGAAGCCAGTAATGAACTTTTGAAGTTTGTTGGAAAAACTAAAATTCCTGTTTCTACTACTCTTATGGGCTTAGGAGCATTTCCAGCTACAAATGATTTATTTTTAGGTATGCCAGGAATGCATGGTACTGTTTATGCTAACTTGGCTATTACTGAGAGCGATCTTTTAATTTCAGTTGGGTCACGTTTTGATGATAGAGTTACTGGTAAGCTTGATGCTTTTGCTCCTGAGGCAAAGATAATTCATGTTGATATCGATCCGACTTCAATAAGCAAGAATATAAAAGTAGATGTTCCTATTGTTGGAGATGCTAAAAATGTTTTAGGCCAACTTATTGAAGAAATGGATGAGTCTAAACTTTTAGATTTAAGTAAGTGGCATAAAAGAATAGAAGGTTGGAAGAAGAAAAATCCACTTGCTTATAAGAAACATAACAGTGGTAAGATTAAACCTCAGCATGTTATTGAAGAAATTTATAAGCAGACTAAGGGAGAAGCTATTATTGTTACTGAAGTAGGGCAAAATCAGATGTGGGCAGCTCAATTTTATAAGTATGATCATCCACGTCAATTTTTGTCTAGTGGAGGATTAGGAACTATGGGCTATGGTTTTCCAGCATCAATTGGTGCAAAAGTAGCTAATCCTAAAAAGGAAGTAATTTTAATAGCTGGAGATGGCTCAATACAAATGAATATTCAAGAGTTAGCTACTTTAAGCACTTACAACATAAATGTAAAGATGATTATCTTAAATAATGGTTATTTGGGAATGGTAAGGCAATGGCAAGAACTTTTTTACGATCGACGTTATTCAGGAACGACTTTGAAGAATCCTGATTTTGTTAAAGTTGCCCAAGGCTATGGGATTAAAGGCATTAAAATTGAGAAGATTAGTGAAGTAGAAGAGTCAGTTAAAAAAATTCTTTTAGCTAAGACACCAGTTATGGCTGACTTTAGAATTGAGCCTGAAGAGAATGTATTTCCAATGGTTCCTGCTGGTGAAGCAATTAATAGAATGATAGGGGGAATGGCTTAAGGATAGAGAACAGAGGTCAGAGGTCAGAGGTCAGAGGTCAGAGGTCAGAAATTAAAAATCTGATTTCTGAATTGGAGAAATAGAGCGAACAATGAGACATACTATACAAGCTTTAGTTGAAAATAGATTTGGAGTTTTAGCAAGAGTTGCTTCTTTGTTTAGTGCTCGAGGATATAATATTGAATCTTTAGCAGTAGGTGAGACTCACGACCCTACAGTTTCTTGTATGACTATAGTAGCTAATGCTGAGGATGAGAGAATATTAGAGCAGATAAAGAAACAACTTAATAAACTTATCGATGTAATCATTGTAATTGATTTTACTCATCGAGATTATGTTGATAGAGATTTAATTTTAATTAAAATATTAAATAATGATGGAAACAAAAAAGCTATAGAAAAATTAGTTAAAAAATTTCCAGTAAAAATTATTAATAAAACTGAAAAAGATTTTCTTTTAGAAATTTGTTCTAGTCGTCATCAGGAAGATGAGATTTTGAAACAACTAAAGAGTTTAGGAATAAAGGAATTAGTGAGAACTGGTAGAATTGCAATAAGTAAATAGAAGAGTTCATAGTTCATAGCTCATAGAATTTAGGCTAAGAACTAAGAACTAAACAGGAGGTATCGGAATGGCTAAGATGTATTACGACAAAGATGCTGATTTAGAGATAATTAAAAATCTTAAAGTAGCTATTATTGGTTATGGAATTCAAGGAAGAGGACAAGGCTTAAATTTAAGAGATAGCGGGGTAAAAGTTTTAGTTAGTGAATTAGAAGGCACACCAAATTATGAACAAGCCAAGAAAGATGGCTTTGATGTTCTTTCTGCAGAAGATGCTGCTAACCAAGCGGACATTATACAGATATTAACTCAGGATCATGTTCAGGGCATGGTTTATAAAAAAGCAATAGAAGCTAATCTTAAAGAAGGTAATGCTCTTGTGTTTTCTCATGGATTTAATATACATTTTAAACAAATAGTGCCACCAGCCAATGTTGATGTTTTTATGGTTGCACCTAAAGGTCCTGGGGCTTTAGTTAGAGAACAGTATGAGTTAGGTAGAGGTGTTCCTTGCCTTATAGCAGTGTTTCAGGATTATAGTGGTAAGTCTAAGGATAAAGCTTTGGCTTACGCTAAAGCAATAGGTGGAACAAGGGCTGGTGTTATTGAAACTACTTTTAAAGAAGAAACTGAAACAGATCTTTTTGGCGAGCAAGCAGTACTTTGCGGTGGTACTTCAGAGTTGGTAAAAGCTGGCTTTGATACTTTAGTTGAAGCTGGATATCAGCCGGAAATTGCTTATTTTGAATGTTTGCATGAACTTAAACTGATTACTGATCTTATTTATAAAAACGGTATTTCTGGTATGAGAAAGAGAGTATCTGATACTGCTGAGTATGGAGACATAACTAGAGGTAAAAGAATTGTTAATAAACAGACTAGAGAAGAAATGAAAAAAATTCTTGGTGAAATTCAGTCAGGTTCGTTTTCTGATGAATGGATAAAAGAAAACCAAGATGGTAGACCAAATTATAATAGGATAACTGAAGAAGAGAAAGGCCATTTGATTGAGAAAGTAGGTAAAGAGCTTCGAGGCATGATGCCTTGGATGGAATAGATTAGGGTTGAAGGATGAAGGAAGAAGGCTGAAGGATGAAGGAAGAAGGAAGAAGGATGAAGGATGAAGGAAGAAGGCGAAAAGAGAAAGTCATTGTTTTTGACACTACCTTAAGAGATGGAGAGCAGGCTCCAGGAGCATCTTTAACTTCTGAACAAAAGTTAGAAATAGCCTATCAATTAGAAAAATTAGGAGTAGATGTAATTGAAGCCGGTTTTCCTATTGCTAGTCCTGATGATTTTAAAGCTGTAGATCTTATTTCTCGGAGTATAAAAAAAAGCTCTATTTGTGGTTTGGCAAGATGCTTAACTAAAGATATAGAAGCTGCTAGTAAATCGTTGGCAAGAGCTAAGCATCCTCGTATCCATATCTTTTTAGCTACTTCAAAAATTCACCTTAAATATAAATTCAAAAAAGCTGAAGATGAAATACTGACTTTGGCTAAAAAAGCTACTAAGTTTGCTCGTAACTTATGTTCTGATATTGAATTCTCACCGGAAGATGCTACTCGTTCTGATAAAGACTTTTTGTATCGAGTGATTGAGGCAGCTATAAAAGAAGGGGCAAGAACAATAAACATTCCTGACACAGTAGGATATTCTTATCCCCAAGAGGTTTATTCTTTAATTACTGATATTCGTAATAATGTTCCTAATATTAATAAAGCAATTATAGCTATACATTGTCATGATGATTTAGGAATGGCAGTAGCAAATTCTTTATCAGCCGTTTTAGCTGGAGCTCGTCAAGTGCATTGCACAATAAACGGTATTGGTGAGCGAGCAGGTAATGCTTCGCTGGAAGAGGTTGTAATGGCTTTAAATACGCGTAAGGATGCTTTTAATAACCTTAGGGTAGAAGTAAATACAAAAGAAATTGCTCGTACTTCTCGTTTAGTTAGTAATCTTACTGGGTTTATTATTCCTCCTAATAAAGCTATTGTTGGCAAGAATGCTTTTGCTCATGAGTCGGGGATTCACCAAGATGCTATTTTAAAAAAACGTAGTACTTATGAGATAATGAATCCTAAGGATGTAGGGATAGATAAGAGTCAAATAGTTCTAGGTAAG
>Ga0207996_1000424_pt1 | contig 37777 bp, 29 predicted proteins | sample AntAceMetag02UKG_FD_184773 | JGI IMG/M metagenome (GOLD analysis project Ga0207996, IMG submission 184773) | Saline lake microbial communities from Ace Lake, Antarctica - Antarctic Ace Lake Metagenome 02UKG (SPAdes) (version 2) | ecosystem: Environmental > Aquatic > Non-marine Saline and...
TATGTGATTTATGTCCGATGGTATCGTATATAAATAGCATTATATGAAAGATAGTATCGGATGATAAGTGAATTGCTTTATCATTCCTGATTAAGTAATTGTGTAGCTTAATCGTCCTCGATTAAGTTTTTTATTACAAGAAATCAATCAGGGACGATTGATCTACGAAGTATTTCCATTCTTCCCAATACTTTACAAGTCCGGCTTTTACCGGATTATTCTTTATATAGTTGAACTGATAATTATAATCATCATCATCACGAATCATGTGATCATAATGTCCATGCTGCCAGAATTGTCCTTTCCTGCACAATTTCTTATTGCATTCTCTGGCCGTGAAACCTTTTAAAGAATGCATAATTTCTGCAATGGGAAACCGGCATTCAGCTTTCATAGCAGGTTCTAATATCAAATGCAGATGATTAGGCATGATAGTTAAACAGTGGAGCAGATACTTTTTCTTATCGAGGAATAAGACAGAATTTTTCACGATTTCCGATATTTCAACATTCCTCAGCCAATCAGCATTACTTTGATATTTATCAATAAAGTTGTCAAACTCTTCAAAATATTTTCGTTTAAACTCAAAGGTGTAATTCTCTTTTTCTTTTCCTGATAGTTGCTCAGAAATTTTATCAAATTCTGTTTTTTCTGCTTTCAATTGTGCTAATATAATTCTCGGAAGACTAAATGCTAATCTGAAAGAAATTGCAAATACTGCACCTTCAGGTTGATAATGAGGTAAATTATTACGATAAAATTCCTTATATTTTAGTTTTGACATATTCAATCTATAAGAAGATGTGTTGTTTTTGTCAATAAATGATTTATGGAAGTAGCTTAATCGTCCTTGATTAAGTATTTTTTTTACAAGAAATCAATCAGGGACGATTGATCTACAATGAAAACTTCGTCGAAATGACTGGAATATTTAATAATGAAATACCTGATTAAGGGGTATGTAGCTTAATCGTCCTCGATTAAGTATTTTTTTTACAAGAAATCAATCAGGGACGATTGATCTACGTATCAGGTAATGTTCACTACTTCAACAAAGTAATCTTATTCACTTTTACATCTGCTCCATTAGAAATTCTGCAAAAGAATATCCCACTGGCACATTGCTTGCCAGATTCATCTTCTCCATTCCAGAAAACAGTATGTTCTCCTTCACTGACCTTATCCTTAATAAGAGTTTTCACTTTTCTCCCTTTCAAATTGTAAATAGCGATTTCAGTTATCTGCGTGTCATCTGACGTTGTGTAATATATCTTTGTCTCCGGATTAAAAGGATTGGGATAATTACTAAGTGCAAGACCAGTATTCGGGATACATTCTTCTACATTTTCAACTGGATAATATTCCCAGGCACCCATATCAGGTGCAGAACCAAAATACTCGCTCTCATCCATGTCAACCAATACTTCACCTTCATATTCAAAATAGGCTATGCCTGCATTTAGGCAGGGAGAGTTATTCGTTAGATTATAATCTGTTTCTGGATTTACAAAGTCCGGATTGGTGTTGAGATTTCCTGCCAGCCAGTTTACAAATCCGCCGTCGTTAGTCACGATCTCTTCCTGACCTCCTTCGATATCCGAATAGGCAATGGTGATGTAGTTATCTAAATTTTGATTAGTAGCAAAATAGACTTGCTCAGGAAGATTATTCCATAAAATACTGTTTACCAGAACAGGATAGTTTTCCTCTTCACAATAAATTCCTCCGCCCATTAATGCCTGATTGTTTGCCATGGTAACATTCACTAATTGCGGATGGCAGAGGGAAATACAGGCAATACCTCCTCCTTTTTCCGTGCTGGTATTGTTTATAAGAGTAACTTTTTCCAGACGTGGGGATGACGTCCCATCACAATACATCCCGCCCCCAGATTCCGTGGCAGTATTATTTCTAAGCGTTACTTCCCTGAAAACCGGACTGGAATTTTCCAGATAAACTCCACCACCCCTGATATCACATCCACCTTGAAGAGTCACTCTGCTAACCTGGCAGTTATTAGTATTGTAAAAGGTCATTACACTATTACTGCCAGTGGCATCAAGGATAACATTCTGCTGGGATTCGCCTTCTAAGAACACATTATCAGGCAGATTAACCGGGAAACTCTCACCATTAGAATAATAACTGTAATTCCCATTTGCCAGATGAATAATTGATGTTTCATCATTTTGGGGCAAAAGGCAGTTGCAGGCATAATATATTGTTTTCAATGGTTCTTCTGCTGATAATCCGCTATTCATATTATCACCATCAGGAGATACATAAAGGTCTGCACTTATCTGTTCTATTATACCATTTTGAATTGAGATATCAAAATTACTTAGATCAGTAATGTGATAGCTGCTGGGCTCTAAAACCGTAAATGTATCAATAGCGATATTCACGTATTCCTGGGAATATAGTTCATTACCATTACCGCGTAATCCTATGTTATTCAGATAGATACTACAAAGGTTTGTAATGCTGAAATCCGGATTAGAGTTTCGGAAAAATATTCCTCCTCCCAGTTCTGCCTGGTTCTCAGTTATTGTCACGCCAGCCAGCAGGGCGTATGAATCCCAAATATAAATTCCACCTCCGAGAGTAAAACTTCTATTATTAGCTATCATCACATCTTCCAGATAGGCGTTCTGGTTTCCCATAAATGTGATCCCTCCGCCTTTATCACTTACATTATCTCTGATTTCAGAATTGGTTATGTGCAAATTAGCATTATGGCTATATATACCGCCACCACTTATTCGGGCAGAATTACCAGCTATCACTACACTGTCCATAGTCACTTCTGTAACTGGATAGTGCCCAAGATATAATCCACCCCCATTAATGGCAGTATTATTCAATATTTCCACATGATCCAAAACCAGTTCACCTTCTTCAATGAAACACACACCGCCGCCAGATGAATAAAAATGATCAATATAAACATTATTACTTATTACTTCGCAATTTTGCATAGTGATAATGTCACAGTTCTGAGCATATATTCCTCCACCGTGACACCCGGATAGATTATCTGAGATTATAACGTTCTCTAATTCCATGGTTGAGACTAAACATTGCATTCCTCCGCCAGTATAAGAACTGCTGTTATTCCTGATCTCTGAATTGCTGAGAGCTGCATTAGAACAGTCATTCATGAATATTCCACCGCCCCACATTGTAGCTGTATTATTATAGATAATCAAGCTCTCCATCTGGATTGAATTACAGCTCTCGCAGTAAATACCACCACCTGAATAAGAGTTCGCACTACAGTTATAAATCGTTAGATGATCAAGCATGGGGCTTGCTTCCAGGCAGTAGATTCCACCACCTAAACTGCTAAAGCCATTGATCAGTGTGAAACCGCTTAAAACTGAAGTTGAAGTTTCTGAATTGCAGAATGTTACTACGCTATCGTTGTAAAAAGCATCTATCACAGTTTGTGAAATATAACTGGTGTCTTGAGTAGTATAAAATAAAGAAGCTACTGTTATCGTTTTACCGAGGAAATTAATACATTCAGTATATGTGCCAGGAGATACAATAACCTGATCACCATCTTCAGACTCATTAATTGCTTCCTGAATAGCAGGATAATCATCAGGTACATAGATCGTCTCTGCCAGCAGAAATAATTGACTAATAATAAATATCCATGTTAGTATCTGCTTCATAATTACTCACTCATTATTTCATCAACATTATCTTCTTTATTACTTTCTCTTTTTCACTTAGCAGTTTTACCAGATAGACACCAGAACCTACAGGTTGCCCAGTCTTATTTCTGCCATCCCAGATTATTTTATTCTCCCCTGCTGCCATAACTTCATCCACAAGCGTCTTCACTCGTTGACCTTTCAAATTGTAAACTGCTAATTTAACGTGTTCATCCTCTGGTAGGTTGAATACCAATTGTGTCTCTGGATTAAAAGGATTAGGATAATTATTAAGTGCAAGACCTGTATTCGGGATACATTCTTCTCCACTATCAACCGGATAATATTCCCAGGCCCCCATATCAGGTGCAGAACCAAAATACTCGCTCTCATCCAGATCAACTAACACTTCGCCTTCATATTCAAAGTAGGCTGTTCCAGCATCAATACAGGGAGAATCTTCTAAAAGAGAAAAATCTGTTCCGGGAAATGTGAACATGGGATCACTATCAATATTTCCATCGAGCCAGTCAATTATGCATTCCTCAATAGTCACTATATTTTCATAACCACCTTGCAGGTCAGTGTGAGCGATCATCAGAATTGATGGTATCCAGCTTGAAGAAAATATAATAGGTCCATCACCCCATAATATACTATTAACCAGATTAAAATCAGAACGATAGCTGTAAATACCTCCGCCTTGATTAGCAAAATTATTAGTAATTGTAGCATTTATAAGATTATTGGTATCAGCGTGGTAGCTGAATATCGCGCCCCCTCTATCTGCGGAGTTATTGGTTAGAGTCACATTACTAAGTTGGAGTGATCCTCCATAGCTGATATCAATTCCACCACCAGTATCTTCTGCACTATTTCCTTGTATAAGCACATTGTGCAAACTGAGTGTTGACGAAAAGCTCTTAATGCCGCCCCCATTTTCTGCTTCACCATTGCAAATAGTGATATCAGAGATACTTACACTGTCTGCATTATCAAGAGCTATTACCCCGGCAAAACCCAAAGCGTCTAAAATAGTAGTTTGCTGACTTTCACCTGTTAATGATACATAACTGGGTAAACTCACTGGAAAATATTCTTCATTGGTAAGGGGACTATATGTGCCCTCTGCCAGATAAATATTGTGAGGATTGTCAGAACTTGCCTGCATTACCATGGAAGCATGCAATATTGTTTTAAAGGGTTCTTCTGCATTAATACCGCTATTTGAATTATCCCCATCAGGTGATACATAAAGATCACTGTCTATCTGTTCATATACTACATTCTGGATATCAAAACTAAACATGTTGCAAGGGCAGGCATGAAAATCAGTAGGGTTCATGACTGTGAAAGTATCAACTATTACCTGGATTATATCTTCATAGGCAAAATAGAATAAATCGCAGCCGTTATCCCGTTCTATAGAGTTATTCAAATAGATATTACAGCGGTTTTCAGGATCAAAAACTGGAGTTGCCATCGATGCTATATAGAAACCTCCTCCCGCACCTCCCCGGTTATTAGTTATGTTCACTCCTGACAATAGGAGACTACCTTCTTGAAGATAAATTCCACCCCCATATGAGGAGCATTGATTATTTCTAATGCTCACATTTTCCATCAGAGCAGGTGGACTGAGGGCATATATCCCACCACCAAACTCATCAGAGGTATTGTTAGTGATTGTGACATTAGAAAGAGAAGGGCAAGATGAAGAGCGTAAATATATACCTCCGCCATCTCCCAGAGCACGATTGTTATCAATGATCACGTTGCTGATCAGCGGGTTAGAGGAAAACTCGCAACAAATCCCTCCTCCAAGAAGGGTTGTATTATTTCTGATAATTACATTATTGATCACGGGATTTGAATTATGGCCGCAAAAAATTCCACCTCCCTGTGAATATGTAAACAGGTAAATATTATTTTCTATGATCAGGTCTTCCAGAAGCGGAGAGGAATAATCACAGTGAATACCCCCACCATAAGTAGCTCGACCGTGGGTAATCGTCAGGTTATTTGCTCCACTATTATTAGATTCCACAAAACTAAGTACTCCCGCAGTGCTGTCGGCATCAAGTATTGTATTTTCCATAGAAGCACCAGATATTGTTATATTTTCAGGTACCCCAATAGGGAAAAAATCTCTATTAGTAGAAGGTGAATAGGTGCCCTCAGCGATCCAGACAGTGTGCAGATTAAGGCTGTCTGCCTGAATGATCGAGGTGGCAAGTGAAATTGTCAACAGAGGCTCTTCTGCACTATACCCACTATTAAGGTCATTTCCATCAAGTGATACATAGATGTCACAATTTATCAATTCATGTAAGGGAGTTAATATATCAAAACTGAAATTCTCGATCGGTGCTGCCTGACTTGTGGTAGGTTCATCTACAGTGAATGTATCCACTATCACATCTATTAGCACATCAGAATAGATATCACACGCATAGCTGCTGTGATTGTTAAAAACACTGCTGCGGTTATCAGTACTAAAGGTAAGTTCGGTTTCTGCATAACAGCAGATACCCCCACCTTTTTCTGGAGCAAAATTCCCCTGAATATTTACATCTTCCAAATGCAGACTGCTGTTGCTGATCTTGATTCCCCCGCCAAACCAGTAGGCATCATTATCTCTGATAGTAACTCCTACCAGATTAACCTCACAATTATTATTGATATAAATCCCTCCACCTTCATGATCCGCAAAATTATTTTCTATGACTACGTTTTCTATCTGGACATTACTATCATTGATTATATGAATACCCCCACCCATATAGGTATCGGCACTATTACCAGTGATGATTAGATCAGTGATAACTGGACTGGAATATTCGCAATGAATTCCTCCACCACAGGAAGCATTTCCATTTGTTATAGTAAAACCCGTTAAAACCGATTCTGGTGTTTCGCCATTTTCAAAACATACTACATGACTTGCTCCACCACCATTGATAACAGTATCCGATATATAACCAGGTTCCTGGGTTGTATAATACAAAGAAGCCACAGTTATTGCCTTACCAAAGAAGCTTATATTCTCAAAATAAGTTCCAGGAGAGACTAGTACAAGGTCACTATCTTCAGATGCATTAATAGCTTCCTGAATTGCAGGGTAATCATCAGGGACATAAATCGTCTCAGCAAGCAGAAATAATCCGCTCATAATAATTAAAAAAAATAAACCTTTTTTCATAATTTCCTCCGTAGATTCATCCAAATAATCCTATATTCATTTAACGCCATTGAAAATAAATCTGTCAAGAAGATTAATTACAAATGAACTTAGTTAATAATGTTTACAATGTTCACTTCGTTCACAATAAAAAAGCCAGGAAATAAGTATGATGACTGGTCATAAAAAAAAATACCACCGCTAACTTGCGATGGTAATTTATTAACTAACCTTTTATATCAATGATTCTGCTAATTGGTTAAAAATTAGAACCCAACGTAAATCCCAATTTAATTCTGCTGTTAGAATATTCTTCATCAATGTCATTTCTCCAACCATCATAATCAAAACTTTCTTCATAATTAAGGAAAGAATATGCTCCATAAATACCTAAGGTAGTCTGAGGTCCCATCTTCAATCCGAATCCTACTGTAAAGCCCATCTCTGTTAATGGTTTTTCATCATAAACTCCTTCCCAATCATCGTCAATTTCTAACAATTCATAGATAGGTACGCTTTGCATAAAAAATCCTAACCGAAAAAGAGATTCTGAACCAGTTTCTAATCCCGCTCTCAAAGAATAGCCATTATCAGAATCTTCATACAAATCATAAGTTTCATTACCTTCTTCTATCTCGTAATTACTTAAACCTCGTGTCAGATATTCAAGATATAACTTTACTCTGTCATTGGGTTTCATCTCCATAGCTAAGCCAAATTCAGATGGTATTATGATATCATCTTCATCTTTATCACCATCATCATATTCATATTCATCGTTCAGCGTGATACCTGTTCTTAACCTTACACCGATAGTCATCTTCTCATTAAGTATATAAGCTCCACCTAATGTAAAAAAAGTTCCGGTTAATGTTCCTTCATAATCGTATTTATCTATCTCTCCTTCAATATTTTCTTCAGTCTCTACTGAATAGGTACTTAAAAATGGAAAACTTAACGAAATACCTCCATACATTTTCTCCTGATAACACACTCCACCACCCAAAACCAATGTGTTATATCCTCCGTGAGCATTTCTATCAACCTCATACGTATAATCATCATCGTTGTTTTCATAGTGATAATTATAACTTAGATCATAGTATGTCCTATAACCAACTCCAAAGCCGATCTTCATATCCTGAGAGTTTGTCATTTCGTAAGGCATTCCAAATGATAACCCATTTATTTTAAAATGAAATGGATATTCTCTTTCATATGTTTCACTATCATATCCTTCAATATCTTCAGTATTTTCACTTTTACCAAACTTTGCCAGGCAACTTAGCTGAAAATTTTTACTGTCTAAGCGACTTAACATTGCAGGATTATTAAAAATATAATTCGCTCCACTTGAAGATAATATTGAAGTACTTCCAAGTGCTTCTGCCCTTGCGTCAATTATTCCTGGTTCAAAAGGGTGTAAGGCATAATTACCATACTGCCCAAATAAACCTGCACAAATGCACATAACAAACAATAAAAAAATTACATTAATTCTCATCTTTTCCTCCACAATTTGTTTTTTAATCTAAAGTCTTCTTAACATTTACTAAATTATTGATAAGAAATAAGTTATATTACTTTGAAACACTTTAACTACCTGCTAACTGAAAAAATATTGTCTTAATGTCTTATGGAACAATAAATTAAAAGGAGCCAAAATGCCTTATAAATGTCATTCTTCAATGTGAGTTTCATTATGAATACTCACATGATGAAATGAATACCCCACTTGTCATGGAATATTCCGAAATGTTTTCTCATCTTGATTTGAGCGGTATTAAACGTTATTCCTCAGGATGTTGATTATCAACGCCATAGTTGAACATGCTCAAAATCACATATTCGCTTATAAAGACCTGTTTTATTATTCAAAAAATAATAAAAATTACAAACAAGAAATAGATTTTTCTGTTCTTATATTTTGCTTGCATTATCATTGCTAAATTCTCACTCTATTTTTCTGCTTATTTTTGCAGAACTCTTTATAAATTATTGATATCGATTATTAATGAAAACCTTAATACTTACAGGTAGAATAGTAATCTTTTATTCGTGAGTTTGTTCTGGTATAATATCTTAAAAAACGGATCTTTCGGGAAATATTTAATAATTCTATCGCTATTAATCAATTTAATAATCCCTCCCAATAATTCTTCATTACACACATTTTTAATCATGTTCGAGCTTATGTAAAAACAGAAGAATATTAATTATTCTGTCAATTAAAATCACAAAATAAAGATAGTGAACAAACTTCTTATCCTCAAATTATTAGCTTATGTCCAAATCTTTATAACTGATATAGTAACGATCTGTATGTTACTCAAAGGTGGATAACAAATAATATTTTGTCATAATAGTTAAACAAAAATATATTTTGCCAAACAGTTATACTCTTTCATTTTTGTCAGTGGCAGAAATTTGAAAAACCCCAAAAACGATAGAATAGATTATTGCAGAGATCAGCCTGTTGGCAGATGAATAAATAAGCATATCCTCAAAAATCTTTCTCATTTTCTAATAAAAAAGCCCGGGCAAAAATCCGGGCTTTATATTATTCCTCAGCACGCATAAGCGTGCATTTACGACTCACTTTTCACGACTCACATCTCACGACTAACTATTTAACTATTCCCATATTATGTCACTATGTAATCTCTTTTTAAAGAAATCTTCTTAATCAAAGGATTCTAAATAACATTACTCAGCATTTTTCCCACCTTTTCTGGTAAATTAATTCTTGGATCTCCAAATTTACCATCCAGATAATCCTGACCTAATAGCTTTATCCATTCTCTTTCAATATCAAATCTGCCTATCTTCAAATAATAAACCCCAGCATTCTCAATCACTTTTAAATCTGATAAAACTATATTAAATTGCTCTTTTTCACCTTTCAATTCAATTATTACAATGACACGCTTATTATCAAAATCAAGCTGATGATCAATCAATCTACCATTACTTGATAGATACTTATTACATTGTTTAGTAATTATTTTGATATGTGATTTATGTAGCTTAATCGTCCCCGATTGAGTGATTTAAAAATGATCAATCGGGGACGATTGATCTACGACGTATTCCGATGCTTTACAAGTTCGGTTTTAATATGATGATTCCTATGAGTACTTTGTCGGAATTTAGTTTTTCTTCTTCCCAGCACGTTTTCTTAATGTATCTATTTTTACATCTTTTCTAACATTTCTTCCTTTTTTGGATTTCAAAACATCATTCTGTTTATCTTTAGGAATCCCTGCTCTTTCCAGAACACTCCCTAATTTTGCATCACTTCTAATTTTACGAGCCATTATTAAACCTCCATTCACGATATGCCTGTAAATCATTCTCTATTAGAAGGAGACATATTCCAATCACAAAGGCATCATCAATGTAACCGATTACGGGAATAAAATCTGGTATCACGTCAATGGGGCTAAGTAGATAGACTAAAGCAAATGTAACCGAAGCAATTACCCACCAGGGGACTTCTTTATATTTCCCCTTAATATAATCTGTCAGCATCTGCAACATCACTAAAATATCCTCAAGATACCTTCCCAATACAGGTATTTTCCTAAACATTTCTAAAATCTTTTCTGATTTCGAGATTACTCTTTCTACGTCATCAGTCGTAATCTTTTCGGCTCCCTTGGTAACAAATTCTTCATTAATTTTGCTTTTAGCAATTTCAATCCTTTCATCTTCTGACATGTATCCTCCTATTTAATAGGTATTTCCCTTTGTTCTGCCAGCTTTATTTTACCGGCAATACATAGCAAGGCTCTCACTCCATAAGTCTTTCCGTATTCAGTGTATAATTCAATATATTTCTCAATTGACTTATTCTTTTTACTCATAAATAGATGCATTAAAAGTTGGATTAATATACTGGGAGTCATAACATTATATGCTATTATTGATGTTGATGATAAGTTAAACATTCTCCAGAATATAAACCTATTTTCCAAATACTTCAGATGTTTTGTACTGCCTGATAGCATTAATATCAAACTATAAAGTATAGTTCCTTCTTTAATTTCTTTGGTTTTAGTTGCTTTTTCGTACAGCCAGGCTAATGTTTCTAGAAGCAAACTGTCTTGTTCCTTCATTTCCAAAGGCTCTTTTCCTTTATGTTCATCTTCCCAGCGGACAATTGTTGCTTCACTCACTTCCAGCATAGCTGCCAGGTTCTTTCTTGTAAGATTCATCTCTAATCTAAAATTCTTTAATTTTTCAGGACTCAAAATTCCACTCCTTCTATTTAAACTGTGACCATTCCAAAAAATATAAATAGATTTGTCAAGAAAATATATTGTCAATAGAAATAGAAATATTGTCCTGACAATATAATATTCTGTTAAATGACACTTTGATTCTCAAATTGTTAGCTTATTTATCGAATTTTCATTACCGATATAGTAACGATCTGCATGTTACTCAAAAGAAGATGACAAATAATTTTTTGTCATAATATTTAACAAAATATTTTTTGCCAAAAAGATATACGCTTTTTATTTTTGTCAGTAGCAGAAAGAATAAAGTCAAAAAAAGTAAAGGAGATTATTATCGAGATCAACCTGATGTCAGATAAATATAAATAAGCATATCCTCAAAAATATTTCAGATTTCCTAATAAAAAAAGCCCGGACAAACATCCGGGCTTTAAATTATTCCTCAGCACCCTTATGCGTGCAGTCTTTCATTCAAAATTCAACACTCAAAACTTGTCCGCCTTTGGTGGATTCAAAATTGCTTCACAATCCCCAGCCATGCCTGAACATGAGGACTTACAGCCACGATCAATCCGGCAAACACGATACTTACCATACTCATAAGCTTGATCAGGATATTGATAGAAGGTCCTGTAGTATCTTTGAAGGGATCGCCAACTGTATCACCTACAACGCAAGCTTTATGAGCATCTGAGCCCTTTCCGCCTTTCTGTCCGGTTTCAATGAATTTCTTGGCATTATCCCAGGCACCACCAGCGTTATTCATCATGCAGGCAAGAGCAAATCCTGCTACGAGTCCGCCAGTGAGTACACCAAGTACTCCTGCAACTCCCAAGATCACACCTACGATAACTGGTGTAAAAATTCCTACCATTGCCGGAGCAACCATTTCTTTCTGAGCTCCCACGGTTGAGATCATTACGCATCTCTTATAATCTGGTGTTGCTTTTCCTTCCAGGATTCCCGGGATTTCTTTGAACTGGCGTCTAACTTCTGCCACCATAACTCCCGCAGCTTTTCCCACACTGCGCATGGTCATTGATGAAAAGAGGAATACAGCCATTGTTCCTAAGAATATACCCACAAGAAAACGCGGGTTCATCAGGTTAACTTCATAATAAGAAATGAAATTTGCAATCGAAGCAGTAGCTACTGGTACGGTTTCTTTAAGTTTATCACTGTAATTTATCACCAGGTCAGGTATATCCTGCATTTGTAATCCGATCCTTACTTCTTCCAGATAGGCAGCCATAAGTGCCATTGCCGTGAGGGCAGCACTTCCGATAGCAAAGCCTTTTCCGGTAGCAGCAGTTGTGTTACCTACAGAATCCAGTGCATCAGTTTTCTTACGTACTTCAGGGGGAAGTCCTGACATTTCTGCATTACCACCCGCATTATCGGCAATAGGTCCAAAGGCATCAGTTGCCAGTGTTACGCCCAATGTTGCCAGCATACCCACAGCGCCAAATCCGATGCCATAAAGTCCAAATTCGATTCCTTCTGAAAATCCACCACAAATTGTAAATGCGGAAATAATCGCGATACCGATGATTATAAGCGGCATTGCGGCACTTTCAAGTCCTACTGCAATCCCTTCAATAATTACGGTTGCCGGTCCATATTTTGACTGTTCCACAATTTGTTTAGTCGGTTTATAATGATCAGAAGTAGAGCGTTCCGAGAAATATCCGATCAAAATACCGGCAGCCAGTCCGATCACAACTGAGAAGAATACACCGGTTGTGCTGATAACATCTGAGGGAAGGATAAATTTTGTTACGAAATATGCGGCAATCACGATAAGGATTGAACTGCCATAAACGCTCTTATTCAAAGCTGCCATAAGTTCTTTTGGTCCGGCATTTTCTTTTGAGCGAACCAGGAATACACCAATTATTGAAAGCAGGATTCCGATTCCTGCCAATATCATAGGAGCTGTTACCATCTGCATTGCTGCTTGGGGTAAGATTTCGGGCTTCATCTTTATTGCTTGAAGATAAGCTGACATTCCAAGAGCTGCTGTTGCCAATATTGAACCGCAATATGATTCATAAAGATCGGCACCCATTCCGGCTACGTCACCCACATTGTCACCTACGTTATCGGCAATAGTTGCAGGATTACGTGGATCATCTTCCGGGATTCCGGCTTCCACTTTACCCACGAGATCAGCACCAACATCGGCTGCTTTCGTAAAGATTCCTCCACCTAAACGGGCAAATAATGCCTGTGTGGATGCACCCATACCAAATGAAAGCATGATTACCGTGATGGTATGTAATTCCATATTTACTTTCTTAAGGACAAAGAACCAGATGGAAATATCGATCAATGCGAGTCCCACAACCACTAATCCCATCACAGCGCCAGCGCGGAAAGCAATCTGCAAGCCCTTATTAAGGCTGGTTCTGCACGCTGCTGTTGTTCTGTTTGATGCCATTGTTGCGGTATTCATGCCAATATATCCTGCCAGTCCGCTAAAGAAACCACCAGTTAAAAATGCCAAAGGCACTAACCAGTGCAGCACGTGCAGCAGATGAGCCATGAGATTAAATACCACAAAGGCTATAACAAAAAAGATACTTACAGCTTTATACTGCTGCTTAAGATAGGCAAAAGCACCTTCGCGTACATAACCCGCTATCTCCTGCATCCGTTCTGTTCCCGGATCCTGTTTCTTTACATTATTAAAGAAATACCAGGCAAATAATAAAGCCACTACTGCACTTACTGGTGCAATATACCACATAATCGGAATACTCATTAATCCTCCAATTCATTTTTTATATTTCGTATTTTTTCAATTCATACAATTAATTTATCTAACCGTCTGGTGTCAAGAACACAAAAAAAGGCACTTCGATGTTTGATAGACCGACTAGGGGTAGACCCAAGTGTCTGCCCTCTTTCGACAGTATTAAAACAGTAAAATCTAGGCATAAACACGGGTCTGCCCCCTAACAGAGTCTGGGGTAAAAAGCACAGCAATTTAATTTCAGGGGGATGCATGCACAAAAAAAAGCATTTTAAATTGGTTCAGTTTTGGCAGTCAAAAACTGCTAGTTTGTTAGATTGATATATCCATAAAGGGATTTACACTAATTGCTACAGGTTTCGGTTAAATCGAACTATGGAATATAAACCATCGTTGGAGGATGCAAGTTTGTGCTGCCATCATATTTCACATCTTCCAGCCAGTAATAATGAATTGTACCTGGATATAGTATATGTTGATCTGTGTAGGAATAAGATGTTGGCTCATTACAGGTTCCAGCTCCTTCAATTAGTTCTGGATTAATTTGGATGGCATCATCGAAATTATCCTCTCCAAAACCTCGATAAATGTTCCAACCTGCATTGTTGTATTCACATAAAGTTATCCAGCTCAAAACAGGATAATCACCTACTATCGTAATATTAAAATCAGAGAGAATTGTTTGATTGTCAGGATATTCTGGTATTTGTAAGCAAATTGGTCCAAAAGTTTCTGTAAACCCGTTATAACTTACAGATTCCAGCCAGTAATAGTAGGTTGCACCTCCTTCAACATAATATTCATCAGCAAAGCTATATACCGTTGGCTCAGTAGTTGTACCTGCTCCAGGGATCAGCTCTGAGTTTATCACACAAGAAAGTGATAGATCATCTGATTCTGAGCGATAGACATTCCAGCCTGCATTATTAAATTCAGATTGAGTGATCCATTGCAAAACTGGCTTATCATCTGAGTACATTGCACAAAAGGAAGACAACGTAACTGGTAATGGCGGATCAATTTCAATATTACTATCGTGCAATGTAAGACGCGTAAAGGATGGGAAATGATGATCAAATTGTATTTGATTAGTCGATGTATCGAGAATACTTAGTAATATTTGACTATTAGCTGAAACAACCAGGCTATCTTCAGGGATCTGATCCAGATTTTCCTCCAGATAGGTGATCTGGGTATTTATATCAGTTGAGTTATTATCAATATATATATTCCAGTAACCATTGTAGCATAATTCATTTTCTTGAAGTTTATTGTCAATTGCCTGTATAACAATGTTAACAGGATCAGGTTCATCAATATCAATAGTCATCAATAGATTCCCAATCCCGGGAAAGATAAATTCATGAGAGTTATGTGATGGAGCAATTAGTATTTCTGAGCTGAATATAGATGAATTCCATCTGTGTCTGCCAGGAGTTGCATCAGAACTTGAACCGGGTGATAAAAAAGTCCATTCAGAGGAACTCCAATTAAGATTGGGTAAAGAAACGTCGCTGTTCCGGGTAACAATGGTGGAGGAGTATTCCCATTGCTGTCCGGTTCCATTTTGATCGATCACTCCAAAGCAATCCACTAATATTCCACTTTCATGATCACCACCAAAATAAAGAAAATATCCGTCATTTCCATCACCTGATATCTGGCTTGATACTAAATCGTGATCTGGTACATCACTATTAAATGAAATTAAGTAAACACCTTTTGGAGGTAACGAAGCATTGAGGGAAATAGAATTCATTACAACGCCATCTTTCTGAATAGTCAAAAACCAGTTCTCAGCTTCAAAATCAATTGAATAAGTGCCTGAATTGAATAACTCTACGTACTTGTATTCAGCATCATCTGAACTATTAACTACTTCTGAGATTATAAGATTAAACTGCCGTACTGTTACATTAATAGCCTCTGATTCTTCAGTATTACCGGAAGGATCAAAAGCTATCGCCTTAATAGAATGTGTACCTGTATTATTAGTTGTGTCCCATTCATAACGATATTCTGTATCAGTAATAGAACAGAGCAATTCTTCATCCAGATAAAATTCAACTTTTTCGATCGCTTTATTATCTGATGCCTCTGCTGTGATAGAAACTATTGAACCAGTAGAAAATGTATCTCCTTCAAAAGGGTAAATTATCGTAACTTCCGGGCATGTTGCATCAGTATCTGTAGGGTCATCACTGCAGCCAAACATTATTATTATAATTACAAAGAAATAGATTAATTTCTTCATTCAAAACCTCCCTGACGCTATTTTCCAATTTGCAATTTTTACTATTAGATATTACATTTATATTATCAAATTATACCATTTATTTGTCAATAATTTTCCTTTTAGCATTGCATCCCCATTTTTTTACTTTTCCCCCATATCAATGTTTAATACACCGACTGGTAGGGGCGGACCCAAGTGTCTGCCCTTCTTCGATAATATTAAAAAAACAGTAAATTCTGGGCAGACACCCGGGTCTGTCCCTACCAGAGTCTGGCACAAGAGCACAGCAATTTAATTTAAGGGGAATGCATGCACAAAAAAAGGGCTGCCGAAGCAACCCTTCATAATAAAAGTAGATTTATTTCAATAAGATTAATTTACCAGTTTGATACTCATTACCTGCCTGGAATCTATAAAAATAAACTCCGCTAACTGCCTTATCTGCCTGCCAGATCAGCGAATAATTTCCCCCAGACTGATATTCATTTACTAATTCTTTCACCAATTGACCCTTAATATTGTAGATATCCAGCTTCACATTGGCTGGCTCTGATAATGCATATTTAAAGCAGGTCTGTGGATTAAAGGGATTAGGAAATACTGATTGGATCCCAGTGACTTGAGGTAATCCTGCCGGATCATTATCAACCGTGAATACAGTCATATTGACTGTGATAAATATGAATTCTTCTGCCGGGTCATTGGTAGCCAGAATAATTTCCGTGCTGTATTCTCCCTCTAAAAGGTCACTGCTGTCAAAACTGAAAATAACTTCTACGTTATCACCAGCAGGTATTACTCCTGACTCCGGATTGATGGACAGCCATTCAATAGACATATCACTCCAGAAATGATATTCAAGTTCACCAGTGCCGATATTATTCACTATCAGGCTCATTTCCTGCTGCCAGTTTACATCAATAATAATTTCTATGGGATCACAGCATACATCCACATCTGCTGGTATAAGGCATTCACCGGTTAGTGTGATAACTTCATTCTCATGCTCAATATCATTAGATATCAAAGAAATAGTACCGGAAAACGCTCCCATTTCAAAACTGCGGAAGGTTATTGCAATCTCGCTGCTTTCCTGTCCCGCTATAGTTATGGGAGTCATTGTATCTATAAGAAAAGCGTCATCTCCTTCCTGCTCAAATTCCCATATCTCCAGATCAATAAATCCTGCATTATATACTGTTATTATCTGAGTTACAGCTTCTCCTGGTGAAAAACTGATATAATCAAGTTCATATTCTGATAAAACCAGTTCTGGTCCCTGAATGTTTGCCAGAAATGAGATGTATTCCATCATCATGAACTTGCGAGTGGAAAATTGCTCATCCTGACTGTATGCCCCCAGTATGGGTGCCACATTTATCGCGCGCCATAGCCCGGAATCATAGTAAACTCCTCTGCCTAAGCCGTCTTGGGAAGTCAAAAAAGTTTCTCCATCTCCGCCCGATATTTGATCTATACTGTAATTAGGATCACCCGTTGGATAACTGAATTCAGAATTTCTGGAAAATGTCTGCTCTACTCCGGAAAGTGTATATATGGCATTTTGACTGCCAGCGCCATCGTAATTAGTGCCAAAATGATCATAGAATTCAGTATTAATATGGTCTTGTGCCACGTTTGCACCTTCCATATAAACTGCTCCGCCTTCATCCATAAAAGTAACAAGGGTTGCCTGGTCAATAGTGCCTACAGCACCTGGTGGGGTGGTACCTCAGCCAACGCAATAGAGACCAAGCTCTATCATCACGACATCATAAAATGAAAGATCACGTGGTAATGTAGTTACCAGATCATATTCAATATCTAGCGCATCAAGGGATTGCGTGATGCTCTGTTCACAGGTGTAAAACTGGGCACTATCCGGGTCAATATAATCTGAATTATTATCATTATCCCACACAAGAATATTCAAAACGCAGTCCTGCACCAGGATATTATCAACGCACACCCCATATCCCCAGTACGCTTCTCCTTCAAATGCGATGGAATAATTGTCTGAAGGCTCCGGCAGGTCGAGAATAACTTGAGTCCAATCACTTTCTTCCTCGCCAAAATATTCCAGAAGAACCCAGTCTTCCGCCATCGATGTGCGGTAATATACCCGCAGATAATCCTGATAAGATGTCCAGCTGTCTTGACAGTACCAGAAAGAAAGTTTACTGTGATTAGTAATCGTAAATTCCGGTGAAATTAGTTTTGTCTGGTTTCCTTCTACTGATGAATCAAAGAACCAGGCATTGAAATTTCCTTCCTGAGCCATTGGAGGATGGTCGTTTTGACCTCCATCATGGATCTGCCAGTCAATTTCCCCACTCACATATTCCTGTGTCCACTCTGCCGGGATCACACCGTCTTCAAAATCCTCACTCAGCACATCTACTGCTGAGAATAAGGATATTACGAAAATTAAAAGAGTAAATACTAAAATTATTTTCTTCATAATAATCCTCCACTGGTCTAAGTTATTTCATTGAACAAAAAATAATTTTCAGTATAATTTGTGTCAAGTCGATATATTTCCCTTGGTGTATCTTCCCGAAATTTATAGCATGAAGGTAGTCTCCCTGTGTAACAACTCAACCCGGCATAACATTTTTATGTTATGCCGGGTTGAGTTGTTGCTCTTTAGGGGTTCTGGTTATGGACAAAATGGACATTATGGACACTATGGACTAATGTAGCCAAAGCATCCCTGCTTTGGATTTTCTGCGTACCCAGAGCATCCCTGCTCTGATTCCAGGATTTGTGCTTTTGGGGCGGTATGAGCTTGATAAAATGCTGTTATTGATAAATTAAAGAGGATCTAACTGATCGCCAGAAGTCATACCCGGAGTACCGTTCATAACTCCTGCTTAGCTGGGTGACAGATTCTGGATAGAGATAACGTCTAACAAATTAGGTTGACGGGAAGTTAATTAATTTGTAAAATAACTCTGAATGAAATACGGAATATCAAATGTAAACATAAAGACGAGGAGTTATGATGAAAAGATTACTATTATTGATATTACTTGCATTGTGCAGCATTATCCAGGCGGGACAGAATGAATACAGTATGATCGATGCAACTGAGTTTGGGAGAGATTATCTGGAAGGTTATGGTGTGGTGAGTGCTCTTAATCTGAAGGGTGTTGGTCACAGTTATGCAATTGCCAAAGATACCGGGGCAATAGTGATCTTTAGCAGCTCAGATGAGAAATTGAAGTTTCATTACCTTGATATCAATGGGACAACTATCTGGACCAAGAGTTTTCTACCAATAGCCCAGGCAGGAAATCAGAGAAATCTGCTGGATATTTCAGACGATGGCAGCCGGGTGTTGATGCAGCAATATTTTCGGGATACTAATCAATATTCGATTTACAACGGTAATAGAGAGATTCTGCTAACTAACGACGTGAAGAAGGTAACTTATGATCTGTCATCAGACGGGCGATTTTTACTGCCTGAGGCAAGCGGACTATGGGGTGATCAAAATGAAACCGTAATATATGATATATATGGTGGTAAAAGAGAGCTTCCCATGCGCGGTAATTATGATATCAGGACTCTTAGTCAGTGTTTTATATCTCCAGATAAACTTATCTCTCAATTAGTTTTAGATAGCGGGAAGAAGCATCTTGTCTGCTTTGAAATATCAGGTGGAGAGATCAAACAGCTTTGGGATAAGGAATCTGATTACCGGTATATGTCATCCGGAATATATCAGCAGCTTAAATCATATAATAACTGGATTGGACTGGGGGCGAACACAGATGATCTCAGAATAATTGATATAAACGCCGGGGAGTTATTAAAGGAATATAAAGGCAGAAATGGCAGCTGGGGCATTTCTCAAAAGGGTAATATATTACTGAATGGTAGAGAAAACCTGGAATATCTTGCCTGGTCAAAGGGTGAAAATCAGCCAGTTGAAGTGATCAGTGAGGCAATACTTTATAATGCAATCCAGGATTTTATAGAGCTGGAAGATGGTATGATCATCAATCTTAATCGTGATTTCTGGTCACCACAGAAATATGCTTCGCTTTATTACAGTGAGGGTGAATTCTATTATCTGCAATCGCAATATAATTTTGTTCATTGTAATAATAAGGATTATATAATCGCCATTAATCTGCTTTCTGATCCTGAAGTGATCATCTATGTGAAGAATGAGAGTGTGGAATATTAAATCAGTAAATTCTGGGCAGACACGCGGGTCTCCCCCTACCAGGGTCTGGTGAAAAGCACAGCAATTTAATTTCGGAATAATAAAGAAAAGCGGAACTGAGATCAGTTCCGCTTTTTTATTTAGAGAAATTATTTAGTTTTATCTGTAAAGATCAGCAGCAGTGAGTTTACGGCTTTGATTGAGAACTTCTGAAGAGATACCGCTAACTTTACTGACAGCCTGTACCGGACATACTTCCAGGCAATTGCCACATTTTACGCATTCGATTTGATCAATGATGTATTTATCCTGACGGGTACCGGAAATACATTCAACGGGACACTTTCTGGCGCACAATGAACAACCGATGCATTTATTTATGTCAATAGTGTAGTGCATAAGTGGTTTACAAACCTTTTCGGGGCAGCTTTTGTGCTGAATATGAGCTTCATATTCGTTGCGGAAATATCTGATAGTACTGAGAACCGGATTAGGAGCTGATTTGCCTAAGCCGCAAAGTGAGGTTTCCATAATGCTTTTTCCCAGAAATTCCAGTTGCTCAATATCTCCATCCTTGCCTTCACCTGAGACAATCCTTTCGAGGATTGTATAAAGGTGTTTAAGTCCGATTCGGCAGGGGGTACATTTCCCGCAGCTTTCTTCCATACTGAATTCGAGGAAGAATTTAGCAACATTTACCATGCAATTGCTATCATTCATCACGATAACGCCACCAGAGCCCATCATGGCACCCTTTTCAGTAAGCGTTTCATAAGTGATGGGAGTATCAAGATGATCGATTGTAAGGCAGCCACCGGAAGGTCCACCTAATTGCACAGCTTTGAATTTGCTGTCACCAGACATTCCACCGCCCACATCAAAGATCAGCTCTCTGAGTGTGATACCCATAGGTACTTCAACCAGACCGGTATTCTTTATATCACCAGTAAGAGCAAAAACCTTCGTTCCGCGACTGGTATCCATTCCCATACTGTAGAACCAATCAGCACCTTTCCTGAAGATAGTAGGCAGGTTTGCGAGTGTTTCTACATTATTCACGGTAGTAGGTTTTTCCCATACTCCCTGCACGCTGGGGAAGGGAGGTTTGGGAGTAGGCTGACCGCGTTTTCCTTCAATGGAAGCTATCAAGGCAGTTTCTTCACCACAAACAAATGCTCCGGCACCGGTACGAACTTCAGCATCAAAATCAAAACTGCTGTCAAAGATGTTCTTTCCCAGTAAACCATATTCATGAGCCTGGCTGATAGCCTGCCTGATGCGTTTGATAGCCAGGGGATATTCCGCTCTGATATAGAAATATCCTTTGGAAGCTCCAGTAGCATATGCGGCGATCATCATACCTTCCAGAATACGATGAGGATCACCTTCCATTAGACTTCTATCCATGAACGCTCCAGGATCGCCCTCATCTCCATTACATATTAAATATTTGTGGGTATTTTCCGCTTCAGAAGTAAGTTTCCACTTGAGCCAGGTAGGAAATCCACCACCACCACGACCGCGCAGACCGCTTTCTTTCACCAGTTGAATTGTATCTGCTGGAGTCATTTCAGTGAGGATTTTGCCAATAGCTTCATAGCCATTTACCGCAATATATTCATTAATACTGTCCGGATCGATGTGTCCGCAATTTTCCAGAGCCACTTTAACCTGTTTCTGATAGAATGGCAGGTCTTTTTTTGTTTCATATATATTTTCTTTGTCGTGAAGCATCAGTCTTTTTACAGGTCTTCCCTTTTTGAAATGTTCTTCCACGAGTTCCGGGATATCTTCTACAGTGAGTTTTTGATAAAAAACTCCTTCAGGATATACCAGCATGACTGGACCAGCATCACATGGTCCCATGCAGCCGGTTTCAATAATATTTATCTCTTCAGTGATGTCCTGTATAGCAATTTCTGAGATAAGTTTTTGTTTGATCTTGTGAGCTCCGGCACTTACGCAGCCAGAACCGCAACACAGTAAAACATCAATTCTTCTATATAACATATTATCCTCCTAATCCTTGGTTGTGACCACATAATCATTCACAATGTGGTTATTAACCAGATGCTCAATAATGATACGTCGGGCTTTTTCGGGGTTCAGATTTCCATAGGTAATGGTGGGTTTTCCTTCTTCAATAATATCTACAACAGGTTCGAGAGATGAAAGACCTTTTTCTCCGGTTTGAGAAACCAGGATATCTTTAAGGTTTCGAGCAGCGATTTCATCCAGAAATGATTTCATCACATCTCTGGCACCCATGGCAATCCCGGAAGTACCCATTCCAACCACAATCTTGTATTTGTAACTGGATGTGCGCATTTTTAGATCATTTTGAGCTTTTTGCCGGATTTGGCGCAATTCTTCCAAGGTTTTCATTAATTTTCCTCCATATCTGTATTTTTTATTCCTTCATTTAACATTTCATTAAGAAAAGTGATAACATCAGGATATGTTAGTGGTATATCATCTAATTCTTTTTTTACCAGAGCAGTTGAGAATTTAAATTCCAGAGCTTCACCATCAGCTTTTTGATTAATTAGATCTAGATGAATATCAGTATGCTCATGACCAAGTATGGAAGTGAGGATTGTATCTGATATACTGCCCAGAGGCATCCGGTCAATATGATCATAAGCAAATTCCGCAATAATAGTGGTTCCTTTGCCAATAATGCTTTCAATCCTGAAGCTTCCATCACAGCGTTCAGCATTCTCTTTGAAGAGAGGGATACCCAGTCCGATTTTTTTTACACGGTCCATTTTGGTAGTGTAAAAGGGATTCTGAGCAGCCTGCAGAGTTTCATAATCCATCCCGCTGCCATCATCTTTCACAGTTATCTGCAAAAGATCAGCTGAATGCCTGATCAAGATCGTAAGCCAGATGTTACGAGCTTTGGCACGCACTGAATTCTCAATAATATCCAGTAAATGTAATGAAATATCCTGCATAGCTTAACCGTGGGATCAGTTTTGGCGATATTTATCAAGTATCGCTTTCAGGTTATCACGATTTTCTATGCGACCATAGGTATCTTCGCCAATCACGAAAACGGGTGCCAGTGAACAGGCACCGACACAGCGAACAGAACTGAGAGTAAATAAATCATCGGGTGTGGTTTCACCTAATTCTACTCCTAATTCGTCAGTGAGCATTTGTAACAATCTGGGAGCACCTTTCACATAACATGCAGTTCCAGTGCATACATTGACAACGTGTTTTCCACGTGGCTTCATGCTGAAAAAATTATAGAAAGTAACAACTCCATATACCTCACTCACGGGTATACCCATCTTATCCGCAATAAAGAGCTGAACTTCCTCGGGGAGAAAACCAAAAAGCTCTTGAGCTTCTCTTAATACCTCGATCAAGGGATTCTCAAGATCGCTCTTGTCATTAATAATCTTCTCCAGGTCTGCAAAGAGTGCATTTTCTGAGCAACAATCTCCAGCCATAATTCCTCCTATATATTTATTATAAAGATATTTATTTAACGAGTACTTTTCTGCCATACTTATTACAGCAGGCATTTTTCAATTCCCCAATCGTGGGAGAATCAAGATAAAATTCAGTGTATCCAGAACCAATATCATCCAGGTAATGAGCATCGGAATTTTTGATCAGAGTGTAATTTGCCAATTGAGGATAAATGGAGATGAGGTTTTGAGGATCAGCCTTAGCAGTGATACCACAAGCATGAAATTTCAGATTATCAGGAATAATACCTAATTGACCAATAATACTGTAACTGGGTGCATCCACATGAGCAGGGAAGATAAATGCCTCATGCTCTTCGGCAATACTCACAATCTCATCAAGAGTAAGCAGAGACGAATTGATCAATGCTTTCGCTTCAAATTTTATGATATTTTCCTCAGCATCTATCACAACCTGGTCACCAAAGAATTCCGGATCATTAGGTATTGGCAGCAGGGAATCAAAGATGATGTTAGCAAATTCGGTGGCTATTTTAAGATCATCAAAGAGAGTGATGATATGGATTTCTTCAGCAGTTTGAATTTCCAGACCGTAGAGCAGATCAATTCCGTATTTTAAGGCAACCTGATGATATACCTGGCAATTTGCAATGGAATTGTGATCTGTGATCGCGATGAGATCCAGATCCTTTTCACTGGCTTTTTTCATCACTGCATTAGGAGACATTTGCAGGTCTCCGCAAGGAGAAAGTACCGAATGTAGATGCAGATCAGCTTTATACCAGTGCAATTTACTATTCTCCCAGGTCAAGACAGGTTTTTATACAATATACCGGCAATATTAAAAGTATCAAGTTTAGAACTAATGAGAGGGATGCCTTCCATATCAGCTTTGGCGATTACCGTATCATCCGGCAGATATCCTTTGGAGAAGGTGATGGCAGACATATTGGTGAGACTGGCTACAGCGATAACATTCAAATGCCGCATAATGGTTATCCAAACCTGACCTTCTCTAGCATTACCCATCACATCTGATAGTAGATCAGATACATAACCACCATTGATCTCGATATCAAGATTTTCTGTTTTCGTTAGTAATTTACCATTAATAGCTTCAAGGAAATCTTTGAGTTTCATTTTATATACCTCTAATAATTATTTTTTCTGTGCTTTACTTTTTTTCTTAACAAAACAATGCAATCTTCCAAAGTTGCTTTGCCTTCCACAATATCTTCAGCCAGTGTTAAACAGGTTGGTGAACCGCAGGCAGAGCAGTCAAGTCCAGGTAAAGTTGCATTTATCTGATGAATTCTTTTCATCTTTTCCAGAGCAGTTTTAATGTCACTGCTCAGTTTCATTATCGATCTGCCTGCTAAGGGAGTAACATCAAAATCACCGTTATCAAACATCTCACTGATTCGTTTATCTTCAAATTTTGTGTCTTTTCCCTTACTGATAATGTGCCTGATACGACTGGCAGCGATAAAGGGATTTTCAATATTGAGCACTCCACCAACACACCCGCCAATGCAACTGTGAAAAACTATGAAGTCATAGGGGTCTATCTGCTGGTTCTCAATTTTAAGTAAAATCTCAATAACATTTGAAATGCCGGATACAGCAAGAGTCCGAATATTGCCATCATCATTTTCAGAAGCTTCCATTCGGGAAACTGATAAGCTCAATCCTTTTGTATATACATCAATTTCGCGCTCATCACTGGCAGCTTCCGGTAATACTTCCAGGGCATGACCAAAGACTTCCTGGATAGAGATGGCTCCGTTTTCAATATCAGCAATATTACCTTCAGGTTGATGAACTGCAGTGACCTGAGAAATGCAGGGGACAATCTGATAGATCCCAATATCATCATCAGGGATATTCTTTTCATTCACCAGCTTTTGACGATAATACACCGCCAGAACGCTCATTGGTGATTCCAAATGCAGAAGATTGGGCAGTAATGAGGGGAATCTTACTTGTATAAGTCGAACTACTGCAGGGCAATTACTTGATAAAACAGGTCTTGTCTGAGGATATTCCTTCAAATATTTACGGATCATCCAGCTATATTGCTCAGTTATCATTGATTCTTCCAGCACTTCATCAAAGCCTAAGTGATAAATGGCTTTTTTTGCTGTGGGATAACCTACTTTATCAGAAAATTGACCAGCAAATGCTGTGGATAGAATTGCAACTTTGTATTTCTTGTTTTTTGTGATTTCCATGGTATCTGACCAGGGGATTAAAGCTCCATATTTACAGGCAGTGATACATCTGCCGCAATCAATGCAGCGTGTATCATCAAGCTGCACCTTTCCTTCACGAATACGCAGTGCCTTTGTAGGGCATACGCGAACACACTTCATACACGCAACACACTTTTGTGTCTTTACCTGTAGGGCATGAAAATATTTTTTATCATTCTCCATATTCATTACCTGAAATTTATTAACTAAAAAAGACAATAATTTCTACCAGAGTGCGACCTCCGGCAACTGAATCGATATGTAAGACATCAACGTTTTTTTTGATATTTGGTAAACCCAGACCTGCACCAAATCCCATTTCTCTTACCTGATCATCTGCAGTACTGAAACCAGGGATCATCGATTGCTCGATATCTTCGATACCGGGTCCTTTATCATAGAACTTGATCAGTACATATTCAGGATAGATATTTCCAGTGATGTCTCCACCTTTGGCATGAGCAGTTTCATTGATCTCCGCTTCATATGAAGCTATTGCAATTCGTCTTAAGATAGCACTATCAACTCCCAAACGCTTTAAAGCCATCTTGATCTGTGATGAAGCATTGCCGGCATTAACGAAATCGCGCTCTCCCAGCGTAAAATCCAAGGTGATCACGGGTTCAGGCAGATCATCAAAATGCTGATGTGTCCTTTCTTCATACTCCTGTCGAATATACCAGTATTCTGCCATATTATATCTTACAGCTTCGCAGCCCGTTATTAAATAGAATACCGCTGGTTTTGAACATGGTAAACCTGGTTGAGATCAAGGGAAGTTCCCGGTCATCAGCCATTTGGATGATCTCTGGGGAGGGTCTTTTACCTCGTACAAATACAATACCGAAAAGCTCTATCATATCTGATAGTCGGATTATTTGCGGATTCGTTAATCCTGATAATAATAAGGTGGGCTCTTTGGAGCACATTAAAATATCACTGATAAGATCACTGGCAAAAGCGCAGGATATTTCAGTATCAAGGTCAGTGTTTTCGGTCAACACTTCGGCTTCTAAAGCCTTAACTATATCTCCTAATTTCATATTCTTTTCCTGTCATGGATTTTAACCAATTTAATAAATTCGGGCAATTAATTTGATTGGGTAATCTCAGGTCAAGCAAATTGTTCGCTAATTTATATTAAAGATTTCACAACTCGATTAAAATTACTGATAATCTCTTCTTCACCTTCAATTTTACGATTTTGCATCAAAATTCTGCCGTTACAGATCGTAGTATGAACGCAGTCACCGTGGGCAGAATATACAAGGTTTGAAATGAGATTATGATTTGGTATCAGGTTAATGTTTTCCAGATCAATCAGGATAATATCTGCCAGGTTACCACTTTTAATTTCTCCAGCTGGCATACCAAGGCTTTTTGCCGGATTCAAAGTAGTAGTTTTATAGATTTCATCTGCAGAGGCAATTTCAGGATTTCTGGTGGATATTTTAGGTAATAAAGCAGCAAATTTCATCTCTTCAAACATATCCAGATTGTTATTTGAAGAACATCCATCAGTTGCAACACATATAGGGATATTGTGTTTCTGGTAATCCTGGAACCTGAATATTCCTGATCCCAGTTTCATATTGCTTACCGGGCAATGGATAACTTTAATATTACGCTTTTTTACTATCTCAAAATCCTGATCAGACAGCCATACCATATGAGCAGCAAACACATTAGAGTCAAGAACGCCAATTTTATCAAGATATCCCAGGGGGGTAAGACCATGCTTTTTTTGGCATTCATTAAATTCATGCTCAGTTTCCGCAACATGAGTGTGAATATTAAGACCATGCTTCCGGGCAAATTCTGCTGTCCAGATCAGGGTCTTTTCACTTACAGTATAGATGGCATGTGGTGCAAGACTGAATTTTACCAGGTCACCATATTTATGACTGTTCTCAAAGGTTTTCTCTATTTCATCCTGGATTTGGGGTAGTTTCCGGTCATCCAGCAGATCAATCACAGTGCAGCCATTTATCATCCTGATACCCATTTCCTGTGCTGCCCTGGCTTCTCCATGCCAGTGCCAGTACATGTCATTCGCCAGCACAGTCCCGGATTTGATCATTTCCAGACAGGCAAATTTGGTTCCCCAGTAAACATCTTCTTCCGTCATTTTGCCTTCAACAGGCCATATCTTGTCCTGCAGCCAGGGCATTAGTGCCATATCATCTGCATAACCACGCAAAATCTCCATCGCAGAGTGAGTGTGCATGTTATAAAACGCCGGAAGGGCTGCTTTGCCCTTTCCATTTATTATTACAGCATCTTCCTGGCTTAGATTTGTACCAGTTCCCGCAATCAGATTTCCTTCTATCAGTATATCCTGGGTAATTCCATCTAAATTTACGTCTTTGATCAGTATTCTCTTCATAATATTACCTCCAAAAAAAAATCCTGCCCGAAGGCAGGATAAATAAGTTCCATTCTATTTAGAAAAACGACTTCTTAGTAGCTTCCAGAAGCTGTTTCAAGGTTTTTTCACGCTCAGTGATATAGCCAAGTTCACTTGGTTGACTGGTAAGACCTTTTGCCTGTTTGAGATATTCTATGCTTGTAGTGAATAAGTCATACGCTTCCTGCTTGGCAGTGTCTCTTTTTTCGATCATTTCGTCTGCTTCAGTACCATATAGGTCTTTTGTTTTTTCATCATAATCCAGATACTTCTCATATTTAACATATCCTCTTCCCTGATAAATTTCACTTAAAATACGGAATGCCTGATAATCCTTGGGAGACAATTCCAAGACTTTCTTTGCAGCTTTTTCTGCGTCATTGTACATCTTAAGGGAGCTGTAACTGTTTGCCAGCATAATATATGCATTAGGATTTTCAGAATCTTTTTTCTCCAGTTTTAGAGCAGTATCCAGAGCTTTTTGATAATCATTGATTGAGGTATAGGCATTCACGAGATTGTAATATGCCTTTAAATTATCAGGGTTAGAAGCGATAAGATCATTATACTGTTTGATTGCACTTTCGATCTTGCCTGTTTTTTTATAGGTGGTAGCCAGTTTTTTATTTAAAGCATCATCATCAGGAAAACGGGATGAAGCATCTTCCAGATAGGGGAGAGCCTCTTCATAATACTCCAGATCAAAGAGCAGATTACCAAGTTCCTGATATGCCATATCCATGGTATCTGTGAGTGCAATTACAATTTCATATGCTTCCTGTGCCAGGTCGTAATATTCTATATCACGATAAAGCTCTGCTATTCGCATACCTATTTTAGGATTTTCTGCATAATCACTCATTTGTTCAAGAGCTGCCACAGATTCTTCATACATCTCCATTTTTGTATAGACAATGCTTAACTGATTCAGAATATCATCATTTGTGGGATCCAGCTCATGTGCCTGCTGGAAATATTCAACGGAATTTTCGTAATTACGCTCAATATAACTGATAGCACCCAGATAATAAAATGCCTGAACATTTTTGGGGTCTGAGCCCAGAACTGCCAGGAATGATTCTGCTGCCTGCTCAAAATTATGAGTAGAATATTGCTGCATGGCAATATCCATGATCATTTCAAAGGAACCCTGACAGGAATTATCAAGCTCACAAAATATATTTTCTTTCATGGTTGCCAGTCGTTCATCAGTGCTTTTAGTTACTGTAAATACAGTATTTATAAATTCATCGGTTTTTGTAGAAAGAATATTGATGGATAAACGGTAATTATTATTTCCTGAGGATGTTACATCACCCCACATGATAATTTCCGCACCGATCTTTCTGGCAATATCAAGTTTTTCTTCTTTTTTTAAATAAATAAATTCTTTGGAGCTTTCTGATTTAATAGATTTTGCTGTCTTTTTAATGTCCATCAATTCATATTTTTCATCTGCTTTAAATAATTCCTTGAAATCACTCCTTATTAATCGGTTTACAATATAATCACTATCACGGTCTTTTTTTTCAATACTGCCTAAAGCCACTTTTATTGGTTCTGCAAAAATCGTAAATGCCAGAAACAGGCTAAGTAACAATATAATACTCTTTCTCATTTTACCTCCATTTTCGATAAACTATTAGTTTCTATTTTTTTTAATACATCTCTCAAGACAAGCTTTTTTCACAATTATCTTAAAATATTTCAAATCACGCATCTCCCCGAAATTAAATTACTGTGCTTTTGTACCAGGCTCTGGGGGGCAGACCCGCGTGTCTGTCCAGAATTTGCAGCTTAAATATTATTGTTCCGTGTATATTAGAAAAGTAGAAAACCGAAAAAAATATATAATAAGCGGGCAATTATGGAAGCATCTGCGAACAGAAATTAAGAATTTTCAGCCTATGAATGCGAATTTTGGTATCCTTCCACCTTTGGCAGAAAAAATCAGAGATAAGAAGAAAAAGAAGTCTGCTCTTATTGAACGGGCTTTGCAGGCTTTGAGATAGTTTTTTATATCACACTCGTTGTATCAAGACCATCCCTGGTCTTGGTCTTTTCTGCGTATACAGACCATCTTGGTCTGATTACATTTCTTTAATTCAGAGCAGGGATGTTCTGGTTACGCAGAATTTGTCCGTGAAGTCAGTTGTTAAATCTATTTCTCTTATTTAGCAGCGAACAAACGCGAACAATCGCGAACTAAAAAAGCTATCAATATAAAACCAACAGCTATAAAATTATATCTCTTCAGTTCGTTTTGTTAGTCTTGTTCGTTGCTCATTAAATCTTATATTACATTCAGTTTGTTCGCGCTTGTTCGGTTAGTTCGCGGCTTAATTATTCTTACATTTAATTTTACATTTTCAATTTTACATTTGCTGTAGCCCTTTCCCTTAGCTAGAGCAAGGATGCTCTGGGTACGCAAACTAAAAAACCGCCCCGGAGAGGGGCGGTTCGTTGAGTAAAGAGGAGAGAGATTTATTTCATCAGAATAAGCTTCTGAATCTGTTCTGTTCCACTTGCAGTCATCTTCACAAAGTAAATTCCACTTGCGTGGCCAGCAGCATGCCAATCTACAGGGTATGTTCCTGCTTCCTTGTGTTCATTGACAAGTTCAACTACCTTCTGTCCCTTGATATTATATACTGAAATATTTACATTACCAGCTTCTGAGGTCTGATAAACAATTTTTGTTTCAGGATTGAAGGGATTAGGATAAGCTTTCAGCATCTGAGTAATCCCAGGTGCATCTGTAGTGAAATCAAAGAAAACATCTTCACCTGGAGCAGTAGTGATCTCTGTATTAAGATCAGTTACCTGACCATTCTGATAAAGCTTGAATGTTGCTGTCTCTGCTTCGGTTCCATTTATCACCAGTGATACACAACCATCATTAATGTTTGTCACACCACGGCATTCACCATTCACAAAAGCTCCTACCTGGCCTTCTGCTTCCAGACTGGCATAGGCGCATGTGCTATTGGTATAGATCACAGGTGTCCAGATGTATTCTATTGTATCCACACTTCTTGTACCTGTAGGTGGATCTGGATACATGAAATTAGCGGCGGTTGTAAGCTGTACCCAATAGCCATTGCCTGGTGAAAGTTCTTCCAGAGTATTGAAATTGGGATCAAGGGCTGGATCATAACTCTGTGTGATACTCTTCACCTTGGTAAGATTATCACCAATAAGTGAAGCAAAGGCATAATCTGGAGCTTCAGCTTCCTGAGGCAGGAATGCTGCCAGATTCCAGCCGGCATCAAGTGCAATTACCGTAGTCAACGGCAGTGCTGATCCGGTAAAATCAAGTACATCTTCCTGAGATACCTGTACCCAGTAGCCATATCCATCAACAAGGTCGACAAGGGTATTGAAATTAGGATCAAGGGCTGGATCATAACTCTGTGTGATGCTTTTTACCTTAGTAAGATAAGTCATTGGTGCAAATACATCCACAACAGCACGACTGCCAATATCCACATTATAGCTCCAGAGATTCCAACCTTGAGCAAATACACCCGGCAGGGTTACATCACCGCCGGGAACCCCTGGATACCAAACTGCGTCATCACCAGTAAATGCCTGTACATTATCATAATTAAGAATGCCTTGAGTCCATTCATATACATAATCTAAGTCCACGTAATAAACTGCTATAATATAAAGAACATCGGCAAATTCCCATTCAGGGAAATTACCACATTCCACCATAACCAGACTATATTCGTCCAGGATATCACAACCAACTGACAAATCAGTCAATACTGTCCCTGGATCAGTTCCTAAATAAGCTTCAAAGTAAACCGGGTCGCCATTCAGCGTAGCATCATATTCCACAAAAACAGGATGAGGAATACCTGCAAAAAGTCCGGCAGCTAAAGCAAATGTAAGGATTAGCGCAAATATCTTTTTCATAAAAAACTCCTTTTAGTTTTGCTTACCATTTTTTTGCAGATAATCATTATCGAATTGGCCAGGTAAAGTTTTGTACAGCACCTACCATCATTGCCTGTCCGACACTTACCGGAGTAGAACTATAAGTCCAGGCGTCATAATAACTGATATAAGCAGCAGTAATCCAGGCTTGATTTGTTTCATCCCAGATACTGATTGTATTAGCATTCTGACTTCCAATAGAAGCGGCAACATCACCCAATGTCGTTAAATCTGCCATATCAAGAGGAAGATAAATTAGATTCATGTCGGTTGTACCTGTGATTGTCAAATCAAAGGATGCCCAATCATCTGGAAGTTGTCCCGCAGGATATTCGGTATATAAAGTTGTTTCTGGGGTTGTACTAGTATTGAATACTACTACATCACCAATAGAGATTCCTATGCCTAATTCGGGATCCCAAACACCACTGGTTAAAACTGCTGATCCCCATGTTTGTGTTATTTCATTCCAAATACTTAATGCCTGACCGTCTACAATACTAAAATCTGTAACCATATCCATAACATTATCATAACCATAATCCATACTAATTGGAATGTAATTATAACCTTGTACTAACACATATTCATAATACCCTACTATTGTAGCTCCTTCATACCAGTCTTCTGTAACAACAGCATAGAATTGATATGAACTGGTGAAAGCAGTTCCGCTAGTTACCACTGCAATTTCAACCCAGGCTCTACCAGGAAAATCAGCATCAGGGTCATCTGATCCATATACCGTGTAATCATGAAGACCAACTGGAGACCAGGTAAGAGTTGTTTGAGTAGCAGTTCTTGAAATTGAAACAGCAAGTTCAGGTGCAAGAGTAGTCATCGCTGCATCTGTGTAATAAGGAATATATCTTACATCACCACCACCTGTTATATCTGTACCAACCACTGGTACATTGCCCCAGTAATTATAACTGGCATATACTATTCCAGAGCCTTGAAAATCCAAAGTTCCAGTAATTTCAAAACCATTTACTGTAGCATTATCGCCAGTAACAGTAACATCTCCATCGATTATAGAAGATTCATTGCCCTGCAAAATTAAATCAACTCCAATTACCACATCTTCTGTATATGTACCAGAAATTACATTAATGATATCATCTGCAGCTGCAGCTGCAAAGGAAAAACCATCGAATACTTTGTTACCGTTTATGGCTGTGTTAATGAAAGTATAATGATTATTTTCCAGATTCCAATTCATTTCGGTTAAGTACATATTCGCATTTATTGGGTTGATTGGATCGCTATCATTTCTTTCACTATTATAAATAACCATAGTGTTACCTGTAGGGGATGCTCCATATAAATCAATAATGACCTGAGCCCAGCAACAGTTCCAAACATTTTCATTAAAAGCATCTGGATCTGTATTATAGGCAGAAGCGTCAAACATAGTATAATTAGCCGCAGATAGATTAGATACAGAAGTTTCATGACAATACTGATAGCTTTGTTGTCCTGTGTCACCCTCAGGAGCTTGCAAGTAGATAAATTGATCATTATACTTTGTCATTGCAGGATCCCAGGCATTGTACTCGATAGAATTGGGCGTCAACCATCTACTACCAGGAACTTGATCTGGATCATATAGACTCACGACTCCTTCCGCTCCTGAAGTCCAATTACACCCAATAACATAAAGCTGATGGTTTGCGGAATTAGGGTCAGTATTATCTACACTAAAACGGCAAGTTGTTGCAAAAATACTAAACCACGGTTCAAAATTATAATCATCAGATTCTGAATCACTGGCATCTAACCAGGACTGACGATTAGTTGGATTATTTGTGTGAATGGAACCATTAGAAGAAGGAACCTCAACAGTGGACCAGTATGTGTACCATAATTCACCATTGAAAACTGCTAGATCACCTTGTTGTGCATAGGGACTTATGTTATCTACTTTGTTCCAGGTGTCTCCATCATCATCAGTCCAGAAAAGTTTCATGTTATGTCCATAAGTCGCATTGACTTCAGCACCGAGGATAAAGATTTTATTGTCATAATATTCTATCCAGGCATTTCCATTGGATATCTGATCAAATGCAGGATTAGAATCATACATCAACTGTATAGGTAAAGCAGAAGCTAATCCCTGGATGGTAGTTGCTTTCTTGTAATACATTCTATAGTCTGAATGATCACAAACTCCTGTGGCACCATATACTTCAAAATCTGGGTCATCACCTCCAACTAGATATGATAAACTATAAACTAACCAATAATAGCCATTTCCATACGTAAGATCTCCACCTCTTTCGTAGCGAACATTATCAGTTATTTGAATAGGTTTACTCACTTCTCTTGTTGTCTGTGCAAACAATACAATTACTGTGAAGAACAACACTAAAAAAATTAAAGTCTTTCTCATCTTTCCTCCTTAATTACTTTATCATCAACATTTTTTTGGTTTGAGTTTTTAAAGGTGATTCATAACGATAGAAATAAATACCTGAACTTACATTTCTGCCCTGTTCATTAGTTCCATCCCAAAAATACGATTGCAATACACCAATTTGAGCTTCTGCGATAGTTCCTGAAAATAGTGTTTTGATCTTTTGACCTTTTACATTGAATATATTCAGATTAACTTTACCAGTTTGATCGGGCACGAAGCAGATTTTTGTATCTGGATTAAAAGGATTTGGGTAGTTATTATATAACCCGTAGATAATTGGCACTTCTGGTGATTGCCCTCCATCATCAACAGGTATCATTATACTGATAGGACCATAATTCTCACTGCTGCCAGTATAATCTACATTTTCCAGCAGGTAATGATAAGTGTTTCCAGGTTCTATTTCCATCTCGTCTCTGAAGAAATATGATTGTGTTTCAGTGGTTGTTCCAGCTCCTGTGATCAATTCTGGATTAACTTGCATACTCTCAGCCATTTCCTCCGAGTCAGAACGATATATATTCCAGCCTGCATTATTGATCTCACTTTGTGTAATCCATTGCAGAACAGGGGTTCCCTCCTGGTACACTGCAGTAAATGAGGATAGAGTTACAGGAAGGAATGTACCACCCCAGTAATCAGTATCATACTGGCTGGCTCCATCACCAGTAGCCAGAGTCTGATTTACATTTCCTAATTCTTCTCTACCTGTATTATCAGAAACCACCCAGTTGATTATATCACCTTGAGACCATTCATAGTCATAAGTTTCATGCACAAAACTTGCCATATTCACATAACATAATCCTCTGCTTGCTAAGGCTTTATATCCACAACCGACATCGGTTTGATCAACTGAAAGAGTATATCCCTCACTTATAATACTTGCAGTGAAAATAATTGTACCGTCAGCTGGGACTCCTTCCGATGGTAAAATATATATTCCAACATTCTTAGGGTTGTTTTGAGCGGATAGTGCTAAACAAATGACAATGAAAATTATAGTAAATAATTTTTTCATGATATCCTCCTTATTCCTGCTCTGGCCAAATTGTGTTATCATCACCAGAACCTATATGTATAATAAATGGCGAACCAACTTTTACTTCACTGTCGAATCCAGAAGAGGTTATCGGTCCATTATCATATGTTAAGTACTTTCCTGATGACTGGTCATACCAGGAGATAGTACGCGGATATGAATCTGTTCCTCGTGTACTACCAAAGATATCATCATATAGTTCCTCCGCAGTATCAATTCCATCTGCTGATTTATTGATCGGTAATATTACAGTGTTGTACCCGGAACTGGAAGCGTAATTTAAGGTATAACTGTAAGGTCCGCTGGCTGGATAAGCTGTTCCCACAGAATACCAGGTAGAAGATGCATTAACATCAACCAGAAATACTTTACCTTTGCTGAGTGTACTTGAGTCAAGGGGTACTTCCCAAACCTGATTGGAATCATCCCAGATTTTTATAGATGCTGAATTACCTATATCGGATTTTAGGCTAGCGATTGTCTGACTTTCAGAACCCATTGAGTAACCTACCATATTCCAGCCAACAGCTGCTAATGTGTTTTTAACAAATCCCATGGGTAGTGAAGTTGAAGAACCTTCTGAGTTATTTGCTACATAGGTGCGATAAAACTGGCTGTCACCTGTAGCGGCATCTTCAATTGTAAAGGATTTGGTAGTAGTACCGCTTATTGAACCAGGCATATTTAAATTATACCATGTTCCGCTAAACGCCTGAACGTCATATGAAACTCCTGGTTGTGGTGATTCACTCCAGGTCAAAACCAAATCGTCACTATCGAATGCTGCCGTTAATCCAGCAGATCGTGGGGGAGTTGATTCTGTATATGAACTTGTACCAGTTGCTCCATTTCCAAATACTATTGCATGAGGAATGTGGTCGATAGCGAAAGACACCTGACCTGAAGTATCATAATCGGGTTCATCTGTACCGTAAACGCTTAAACCGGAATAAGTTACATTCTTGGTGTTGACCCAGTAAATGCCGTCTTCACTTAAATATAAACCCTGATCATCAGCGACTGTTCCAGATAATCCAATATCTCCTGTCCAATTGACAGTAACAGTAATATTGCCAGAACCAAGTGTAGTTAAAGCTTTTGTGTCAAAGTAAAATCCAAAATCAATTCCTTGTGATGGTACACTGCCAGGCTTTTGACTAAGAAGACCCAATTTCATATTTCCAACCGAGGTTGCAGGTAACACAACGGTAACCCGGCAAACATCATTAATATCTCGGGAATAACCATTGTAAATATAGGTTCCAGTAAGTGCACCATCACCATATGTTTCCTCTTCAATTTCGCTGGTTAATATCAATGCATTTGGTCCTACAAATTGCAGGGTGTTTTCATCTGTTAATGGAATAGAGACAAAGCCTTCCTGGTTTGTTGGGTATCCTACCCAAATATTCAGGAAATCCCCTGGTCCAGAGCTTGGATTAAGTGCTTTTGCATCAATCGTGAGAATGCCTGCAAGAGCACCAATTGTAGTAAATCCTATATTTACATCAGCTAAAGTGACTTTTCCAGCATAATTATCATTGAACCATACTTCACAACTTAAACCTGTAGATGATAAAATCGCTGCATTGTCTTCGTCCTTGATTTCCAGATTAACAACCCCAGGGATAACACCATCAGCTGTTAATAAACCTGCAGAAATCAAGATCAACATTAAAAAAAACTTAAAAATCATTTTTCTCATTTTTCCTCCATTTTTTAGTTAATTAAATTTTAAACGCAATGATACAGATTCTGAATTAAAAATATCATTAAATAGCTTCCCATAGAACCCTGATAGAAACACAATTTGTCGGGTGGAATTTCGTATTATTGATTCTGAATCTTCCCTCGACTCTCTCAATGACAAAGCTGGACAAAGTACTAAAAGTTGGTTTAAAGGGCAAAAATTGGTTGCTAAAATAGGGCATAACTAATTATTAGTAAACTATTTAAGTATATATTATTATGTAGGAGCATAAATATGAAGCAAAAGCAATGCCCAAATTGTAAGTCCAAT
>Ga0207996_1000425_pt1 | contig 37767 bp, 35 predicted proteins | sample AntAceMetag02UKG_FD_184773 | JGI IMG/M metagenome (GOLD analysis project Ga0207996, IMG submission 184773) | Saline lake microbial communities from Ace Lake, Antarctica - Antarctic Ace Lake Metagenome 02UKG (SPAdes) (version 2) | ecosystem: Environmental > Aquatic > Non-marine Saline and...
CTGAAGCGGTTTTTTACCCACAAGGGAAGAGTATGGAATGGGGGATAGGCCTCTATTTCAATAAATGATCCACAGATTTTCGCAGATTACACGGATTAATAGTCTCACACTACGTGGCCATGCTGCCACACAAACAGACGCGGCCAAGATGAACATGCCCTCAAAAAAAATTTGCTTATATTTTAGAGATAGAGACGAAGTCATTGCCGTTTACCTGTTCGGTTCTTACGCTCAGGGCAGAGAAAGGGCACGGAGCGATATTGATATCGGCGTTTTCTTGCATCCACAGAATAGAGACGCCATGCAAAAAATACGAAGCCAGTATTTGACAGAACTGGGGCGGGTATTGCGAAAAGACATCCATATCGTCATCCTGAACACCGCTGGCGAGGAATTGCTGAGACAGGTTTTTTCAAAGGGAAAATGTATCCTCATCAATAATCATCAAAAACACGCATACATCAGGATGGTGATGTTTGCGCGAATAGCGGACTTTGATTACTACCGAAGACCGATGCAAGCAGGGCTTATTAATAAGGTCACGGAGGGGATAACCATTGGTTGATCGTGATCTGATCTTGGCAAAGGCAGGTTCTGTAAAAAGGCGTTTGGACAGAATCATTGAAAAGCGTGGAAACGATATGGCACTCTTTTTGAATGATCTTGATCGTCAAGAAATCATCCTTTTCAACCTCCAAATGGCCATTCAAGAATGCATCGACCCTAACGTTGCAAAAGTCGAGGATGCCGCAGATCTTAGGCGTCGTGGGTGAAGCTGTAGTACTTTACCGCGAACCCCCGACAACGCAGGAGATGTGGTATCCTCGGCTTTCCCGTAGGGTAAATAAAATGGCTGCTTTTTCCTGTTTTCAGGATGCCACCTGTAGTGGATTCCAGCAAACCATTAAAAATTAAGGACTACCCTGTATTTGTAGCCTTTAAACCTATTTTGCCATTTTATATATGCAACCAAGGGGTAGACATGGCATCACATATTATCAGTGAAGAAGGATGGGGTGTCCCCGGCAGCACCAACGAAATGTTCTATTTGCTGGAAGAAAACGGCTACCTGGAAAGGGATCTAACCGAAAGGATGGTCAGGAGCGTCGGCTTTAGAAATCTCATGGTGCATGGGTATGTTAAAATTGAGATGGAAGAGGTTTACCATATTGCGCAAAAAGACATCCACGACCTCTACAAGTATCTCAGCGCGGTCTTTTCAAAACTGGGACTAAAAGCGAAGGCGTGAAACAGGTTTTTAGACAGGATCAACGGGATTGACAGGATAAATTTCTCCCTTTCCGGAAGAAAGGGAGAAAAATGTATCTCCTTAGGCAAAGAAAACCGTGTTTATGCGAAAAAATTGCTGATGTCTTAAGCCGAACATGAAGTGGTTGTGGCCCTTCCCTCTGCGAAACGGATTTGGAGTTTTTAATTTCTTCCAGAAATTGAAAAGGAGGCTAATCATGGGAACCTTAGTATCAAGGGAACGGGAACGCTTTAGCTATTCAGACTATTGCAAATGGACGGATGACGGGCGTTGGGAATTGATTGATGGTGTAGAATATGATATGAGTCCTGCGCCCTCAAGGATTCATCAAAAAATATCCGGTGAACTATTTGTCAGGATATACAATGTTCTGAAAGAGAGGCAGTGCGATGTATACGCTGCTCCCTTTGATGTTCGTCTCCCAGAATACGCCGAAGCATCGGATGAAGAGATCTTTACCTTAGTTCAACCGGATATGGTCGTGGTTTGTGATGAGTCGAAGCTGGATGAACGGGGATGTATGGGCGCTCCTGATCTGGTAATTGAGATCCTCTCACCTTACACTGCGGGTAAAGATATGAAGATCAAACGTGATCTCTATGAGCAGCATGGTATCAGAGAATATTGGTTGGTTCACCCGACAGATAAGACCGTCATGGTATACCGCCTCAGAAAGGATAAGCAATATGCCAGGGCTGAAATCTATGCGAATCAGGATATTGTTGAATCTACAGTGATTGAAGGCTGCCGGATTGACTTGACTGATCTGTTTGGCTTTCCTCCCGAACCAGCTTCATCCAAACATTAACTTCGGTAGTCACTCACATGGATAATGTGAGGCAGAATTTGAAAGTCAAATTGTTTGAGGACCTGAACCTTTCTTCCAGGATCATAAAAAACCAACAAAAAGACCCTTTTCGCCCTTCAAGGGCCATGCTGAAAAGCTTTTCGCTGGGATTTTGGTTGAACATTAATATGATGTATGTTAGCAAGCCCCAATAATGTAATTTGGCTGTATAACCTTAACCAATCATCTATAGTTTTCAAAAAAATGCGGCTCACCCAACGCCATCTGGAACTCATTTTATTCAAGGCCTACGCCAATCTCCGTTCAGAGGCGGCCAGAACTTACCTCAGCTTTATGTGGTGGATCATAGATCCCATTCTTTCCATGGCCGTCTATTATGTAGTATTCGCACTCCTGTTTCAGCGTGGAACTCAGAATTTTGTGCCGTTTCTGCTCATCGGTTTGATTACCTGGCAATGGTTTACCAACACCATAAACCACGGTATGACAACTATCCAGGGAAATACCAAATTGATGGACCAGGTACACCTGCCGAAAGTGGTTTTCCCCAGTATTGTCATAGTCATGGATGCCTTCAAGTTCTCCATTGTTTTTCTTTTAGTACTCCTGTTTCTCTGGGTCTACGGGTTTGAAGTTGGTGTCGCCTATCTGGCGTTACCCCTGATTTTGGGGGTGCAGCTCCTTCTTACAATCGCATTGACCTATGTTTTGGCAGCCATCATCCCTTTTCTCCCGGATTTTCAGTTTTTGGTAAAAACAGCACTGCGTTTGATTTTTTTCCTCACAGGAATATTCTTTGATGGCTCCAAAATACCCCCCGAATATCAGTCCTATTTTTACGCCAACCCCATGGCAACCCTCATTGAAGATTATAGAAATGTCCTCATGTACAACCTATGGCCGGACTGGAATGCCTTAGGGGTTATCTTCCTCTATTCAGCTATCGGTGTGTACGCCGCCTATCGCCTGATCGGCCGTTTCGACTATGTGTACCCTCGAGTGATCATGCAATGAGTACGGCAAATCCACAAAATAACGCAGTGATTTCCCTACGAAATGTGGCCTTTCACTTCTGGCTTAAGAAAAGCTTATTTAGAAAAGATCGCTTTGCCGCGCTCAAAGATATATCCTTCGATCTGTTTCACGGGGAGTCCCTCGGTATTATTGGCCGCAACGGTGCAGGAAAAACTACCCTTTTAAGACTTTTGGGCGGGATCATACGGCCTGACAAAGGAACCCTCATCAATAATGGAGTCAAGACCTCTTTGTTATCCTTGCAGATCGGTTTCGATCCCCAGTTATCCGGTCTTTATAGCGCGATCTTGAGCGGGATGCTTCTGGGCTTTACTAAAAAGGAAATAGAGGATAAACTCTATGATATTGTAAAGTTTGCAGAACTTGAAGAATTCATCGATCAGCCGGTCAGAACCTACTCCTCAGGCATGAGAGCACGGCTGGGGTTTTCTATCGCATTTCACCTGGACCCGGATGTGTTGCTGATCGATGAGGCATTAGCCGTGGGTGACGCTGATTTCAAAAAGAAATCGTTCGCCGTTATGAAGGAAAAACTTAGATCAAATAAAACTATCGTTCTGGTTTCTCATAACGCAGGGATCATTCGGCGACTCTGCAACCGGGCAGTTTGGATCGAAGAGGGGATCACCCGTGCGGAAGGGGATACAAAAACCGTCATTCAGGCCTACGAAAAATTCATAGGTTCGCTTACTTAACGCCCGCTGATGCAATCTATTGGTAAAAAGAACTTATTAATTCGACAACGGAACGTGTATTAGCATATAATGTCAGAAACGCTTTCCCGAATCAGAGACTTGAGTAAATGGTAAGAAAATGGACTTTACAGGCGAAAGGATAATCCCAGAAGCAAAAGACTGCGAGCCCACTTTTGCCAAGAAGATGTACCAAGAACATATAGGCCGATATTTTTTTGCCTCCCAGTTTAGCGGGGGTAAAACAGTTTTGGACTTGGCCTGTGGCGTAGGTTATGGAAGCAAATATCTTGCACTTAATGGGGCAAAAACCGTAGATGCTTTAGATATATCAAGGGAAGCCATACAGCATGCCCGCCAAAATTATAGCGCAAAGAACCTCAAGTTCCATGTTTGGGACATACAAAAGAAGCTGCTGTTCGAGAGGCCATTCGACGTTATCACCTGCTTCGAGGCTATAGAGCATGTTAAACACCAGCGAAGCGTCATCAAAAATATGAAGGCTCATCTCTCCTCCCACGGTATCGGTATCCTTTCCACCCCTAGGCCCTTGGGAGAAATCCGCTCCGAATTTCACGAAAAGGAGTTGGAACACTATGCGTTCAATCATCTTCTGGCCAATTACTTTGCACACATCGAGTATTTCGTACAAAACAATCACTTCAGTTCTCTGATAACTTTTGGGACCCCGTCAGAGCCCTATCAGACTTTGTTCATGAACGACCAGTGGAATCTGGATCAAGCAGATTACTTCGTTGCAGTAGTCAGCCAGAAGCAAATTGATCTATCGACTATACTATCTACCATTGTCATAAATGACGATAGCTATGTTCTCAATTGTGAAAAAGACATTCACATCCTAAGAGATGATGTCGCGCGGTCAGAGGAGTACATAAGAGCCAAAGACACCAGACTTACAGCTATCGAAGAACAACTGAAGCAAGAAAAAGACATCAATGGCCTTCTAAAACAATATGTGGCGAACAAAGACGAACAAATCAATCAACTTGAACAAAACTCCGAAGAAAAAACCACAATTATCAAAGAACTGGAGCGGGTGATTGCTGATCGAGATGCGAAAATCAAATCGCATGAGAACAAAAATGCCGAGCAGTCTCGTCAGATCCAGTCTCTGAAAGAAACAATAGATCAACGGGACGCAGTGATCAAATCGGAACATGAGAAATCCTCTCAACAGTCTCGCAATATCCGATCGCTGAAGGAAACAATAGATCAATGGGATGCAGTGATCAAATCGCATGAGAACAAAAATACTGAGCAATCTCGTGAGATACAGTCTCTGAAAGAAACAATAGATCAACGGGACGCAGTGATCAAATCGGAACATGAGAAATCCTCTCAACAGTCTCGCAATATCCGATCGCTGAAGGAAACAATAGATCAATGGGATGCAGTGATCAAATCGCATGAGAACAAAAATACTGAGCAATCTCGTGAGATACAGTCTCTGAAAGAAACAATAGATCAACGGGACGCAGTGATCAAATCGGAACGTGAGAAATCCTCTCAACAGTTTCAGAAAATTCAATCTCTAAAAAGAGAAGTACTCGAACGGGATAAATGGCAGGAGGACTTGACCAAAGAAACAAACACATTGCGTCAAGAACTTCGCATCGAAAAACACAATCTTGAGTTAGTGTTACTTTCTAAGTCTTGGTGGATTACCGCGCCACTCCGGAAAAGTTTGGATTTGTTGCACTGGATCCGCACCAGATCGCGACATTTGATAATTACTTCCGAGATACCACCATCGACCAAACCTCCCGTGAAACTTTCTTCAAGCGAACCAAGTTTAAAACTTAGCTGGGAAGAGGATGGCTGTGAAGCCGTAGTCTTGGAACCGGACTCCCATCTTGATGTACTTTACGTGATTGGTTGTTTGGAGGGCGAATCCAAACGCTACAGAGTTTATAACCAGGTGAAAGTTTTGCGGAATGCGGGATACAAAGTTGCAGCGACAGTAGAAATCGATCTGGAGTACATTGCCGATTCTGCCATAATTGCGGACAATATTGTTTTTTTCAGGCTCGCATGGAGTCCGACAGTATCCTCGTTTATGGATTACGCTGAAAAGGCAGGCGCTAAAACCTATTTTGACATTGATGATCTTGTTTTTGAACCTGAGAGTATCGCGTACGTACGTGCCATTGAAGGTTATACAAAACTGCAGAGGGCCAACTATTGTCATGACGTTCAACGATATAAACTGACACTTGAGAACTCTGATTCTATCATTACAACTACTGACTTCTTGGCTTCCCGGGTTCTTTCCTTGGGGAAAGAGTGTCTTGTCGTGCCCAACACCGTTTGCGCTAAGCAAATTGAACTCGCTGAGCAAATATTGCAAGAGATACCATCCAAAATGACCAATGTTATTCGCATAGGATACTTCAGCGGCACTGCGACCCATGACTGCGATTTTCTGGAATGTGAAGAAGCTCTCGTGGAGATCATGAGCCGCCATCCGCAATGCACCCTTGTTCTTGTAGGTTATTTGAGTCTTTCTCCTTCATGGGATACGTTCAAAAAGAGGATTGAAAGACATGACTTTATGCCCTATTTGGATATGCTGCATATCCTTGCGACCGTTGACATCAATCTTGCCCCGTTGGAGATAGGAAATCCTTACTGTGAGGGAAAAAGCCAACTTAAGATTTTTGAGGCTGGGTTGCTGAATGTACCGACGGTAGCAGCCGCAACATCCAGTTATCGAACAGCAATAACTCGAGGCCGAGACGGCTTCCTTGCGGCTTCGAAAGAAGAATGGATATCAGCACTTGACGAGCTGATATCTTCTCCTGAAAAGCGAAAAGCACTTGGCGCAAAGGCTCATTCAAGAGCGTTGAGCCAGTTCGGCCCGGATGCTCTGACAAAGGAATTGTGCAACGCTTTTAATCTGAATTCATCATTAGTCGAAAGCTCTGGTTGCGATATAAAAGGGTCCAACTCACAAGATGACCGATTTGCGTATATGCCCAAAAATAAAAAATCTACAGTGGGATGGTTCATTCCCCCATTAATCAAGGGCGGGGGAGGCCATCGCACCATATTTCAGAATATCAATGCACTGGTCAGTGCGGGATATGAATGCCATGCCTATATCGAACCAGGCAATTTGCAGAACGAAAAGGGTCTATTCGTAGCAGTAGAAGAGGATTTCGATTGTTCCGGGGTGAAAGTACATTCGGGATTCAATGTAGAAAGGCCTTTGGACCTGCTTTTCGCCACCGCATCAAGTACGGCAAAGCAGGTAAAGGATTGTTCTATTGCGGCCAAGAAGGTTTACTTTATTCAGGACTATGAGGCCCTATTCTATCCAATGGGGGACAACTATATTCTTTCAGAAAATACTTACAAATTTGGGCTGAGTGCCGTTACCATAGGCCGTTGGCTAACAAGAAAGCTTAAAACCGATTTTATGGCGAATTCTTGGTTCTTTGATTTCTGTGCAGACCTGGAGGTCTATCGCCCCATTACCAACGTGCATAGGGAGAAAGCTGTCTGTTTCATTTACCAACCGGAAAAACCTCGAAGATGCGCTCAAGTCGGTCTGGAGTCACTCTCCATCATGAAACGTCTTCGACCAAACGTAAAGATTTATTTGTATGGGTCCAGAGACATGCTGCATAATGTAAGTTTCGAACACGAGAATCTGAAGTTGTTGTCCATTGAAGAATGCAACAGCTTGTATAATAGATGCAGTGTAGGTCTTTGCATCAGTTCTTCCAACCCGTCAAGGATCCCGTTTGAAATGATGGCTTCGGGACTCCCAGTTGTGGATATCTACAGGGAAAACAACATCTATGATATGCCAGATCAAGGCATTGTTCTTGCTGAGCAATCGCCAGAATCCATTGCCAAGGCAATCATAGAGATCCTGGACGATGACAAAAAACAGGAATCAATGTCTGAATTCGGCATTAAATTTATGAGTAAAAGGCCTTTAGAAAAGGGGTATCAGCAATTCGTAGAAGCAGTTACTCAGGTGCTGGATGCTGATCGCTCAACGGAAGAGGACTTGAAACCCATGTATAAATCAAAACCTGTTGTGGCTGCCCGTCGGGACGTGATCCGTGACATTGAAGTTACCCCCAAGACAATACGGGCAGGCATCCAACATACCATGTCCAGCTTCAAGGATATTTCCAGAAAGATGATATTCCGTTAGCTGCGTGAATTCGGGGTGAGATCCCCCAAAACAGTCAAGAATGTCAATAGAGACATCTGAACATGCCGACAATAAATGTATCTCCAACAAAGGAAAATACTTGTGCTGTAATTGTAGCATTTCATCCTGGTAAAAACCTGAAAAGTTTATTTCCTCTGTTGTTGAAACAAGTGTCGAATATTATTATTATTGACAATACTCCGATCCGAGGGTTAGGCCGATATCAGGTCTTTAATGACAATACTGAACCTTTGGTAAAGATTATTAGAAACAAAATCAACTTGGGGATTGCGGCAGGCCTGAACACTGGAATAGAGGAGGCAATATCTCAGGGCCATAAATGGTGCGCGATTTTTGATCAGGATTCGCGTCCTTCGCAAAAATATTTTACCAAGATGAGTCGGTGTATTTCAAGAATTCCTAAGCATGTAAAATTTGGAATTATTGGGTGCAATTATTATAAATGGATTCAAAACCGTAAGAAAGTAGGATACGCCAAGCCAAAAACAAGTGCGTATATAGATGTTCCAACCGTGATTAGCTCTGGGAGCTTTTTTCTTTTAGACGCTTTCAAAGAAATCGGTTCTTTTAGAGAAGATTTTTTTATCGACCATGTTGATCATGAATATTGTTTGCGGTCAAGGAAAAAAGGCTTTCGCGTGGTCCTGAATCCTTTTCAGCTTGTCGAGCACTCTGTGGGAAAGATTTCATTCCATAGGATCCTTTGGAAATGGCTGGAAACATCGAATCATAGCGCAGAGCGAAGATATTACTGGCATAGGAATTTAATTTTGCTTGTCAAGGCGTATTTTGGCTCAGAACCTATTTGGTGTTTAAAAATGCTGTCAACCGCTTTGCCTACAGGGCTCATCAACATTGTCCTTTTTGAGAAGATGAAACGCAGAAAAGTGCTCTTATCTTTGAAGGGGCTCTGGCACGGACTTTTGAATAGGATGGAGAATAGATATCTCCGTTTTGAAAACCCTGAAGCGAATTGAAGAGGGCTGGTTTTGAGCGGCCAAAAAGCATCGATGTTTTATGCACTGTCAAGAGGAAGCTTTCTCTCGCGCACTATATGGGTGTGATAAGGATAGCTGCTAAGGGAATAGTTATAATGGAGGATATTATCCCTTTTTCCTTTTTAAGGAGAGAATTCTTGGCTTCCTACCAGACAAATTTAGATCTCCCTTCGGCTCGCGGCTTCCGAATGAAGCAGCCGAAAAACCACCTTGATATTGGGTGCCTTCTCTTTGAATGCGCATGGGTGGTCCATGACAGTTTTAGCTCAAAAACTTTATCTTTCCATTTCTCGAGGTTCCCAAAGCGGCGAGTATGAAACAGCATTGCAAGGTTTGTGGTAAAGGGAAATATGTCAATTTTGAGCTGAGAAAAAACATGCCTTTTGACATTTGCACTTCTTGTTTCGTGATCAAGAATCGAAATGCTAGGAATGATAGCTTGTTACAACTCGAAGGTCACAAAAACGTATATAAATTCGGAGATGAAGACATTGTCGGTTTTCCTATGTTGCTTGATGAACACACTAATCTCTTGATTGAATTGCACAAGTTAACTGATTTCCATTCTGTTGAGAGTTCTAATTTCTTGGACTTTGGTTGTGGCAGAGGAATAACAGTTTTCGCTGCCAGCAGACTCGGATATAAGAAGGCGATTGGGATAGATCTTGATAGAGAGATATTTGACCAAAGCTATCAAATGTATGAACAGATCGGTTATAGTGGTAATAACTGTAGTTTTTATGACAAAATAGAAGAAGTTGAAGAAGGAATTGATTTTTTATTTATATGGCATGTCATAGAGCACATATATGAACCATATGATATATTATCTCAACTAACGATAAAATTAAATAGAAATGCGACAATTCTTGTACAATATCCTCAATATAAAAAAGAGTATTTTTGCGATGCGCATTATTATTTTTACAATGAACCTTCAGTTAAAATGCTTTTTACAAGAGCAAATATTTCTGTTGAAAAATTTATCTATGACTATGAAAATGAATTTGGAGCAGTATTGGGGCATTACAACGGAAACCCCTCTGTAGATCAGTCTTTTCATCATAAATAGTGTCTGAACGAAAACCGGGAATTTTCAGTTTGTGGCCCCTGGCTCGGGGCTGCTTTCAGAGTTAGCATTTGGCTGAAATTGACAAAAAGCGTAGTTTGATCGGTAATACCGAAAGCATATTGCGGTAATACCGATATTTTTGTTATTATGTGTTACTTCTCTTGTCGTTGGACACTCTGGTCCCTTTGAATACCCACATGGGATTGGTTTGAGTCTATTATAGAACCGTTCGCACTGGCTTGCCCTGTCTATGCTCAAGTTTCTGTACGCGTTGAAGTTCCTTCTGCTGGAGGATATGACCGATAATTTGAATATTTCTGGCTAATACGGCCAAGCCAACATAGCGTTTGAAGCCGTGGATACCATTATCAAGACAGCGATCTAAACCATAATTTTCCAAGGCATTGATTGAAGACTCAACAGCTGAGTGTTTGCGCCGGGCTTCTTTGAACTCCTCTGAGTTTTCGATCTCTTTGTTTATCGCTGACAGCTTCCCTTTGCGCGGAAGTATTACCTTGTCCAGCTAGGTCTTTTTGGTTAGTTGGACAGTGAAAGCCCTTGTCAAAGGTGCAACTGGTCAACTGCGGAAAACGTTCTTTGGTTTCTTTGATGATCGGCACGGCAATCTGATCATCCGTTTCCTTCTGCATCACCCGGTGGTGAAGCAGGAAACCAAACTGATCTTTGACAATACAAACCTTGAGACCCAATTCCTGCGAGACACCGGCTTTGCCTTTGTTGATTCATTCGGTGTGCTCTTCAAAGAGCGAAAGGACCTTTTCGTGGTGCGCAATGGTTTCACCTTCCACAACTCTTCTGAGAATTTGATCCATTTGCCTTTCAGCATGCGCAATGTATTCTTGGATCTCTGCGATCCTCAAATTAACCATCAAGTTCGTGGATGAGATGGAACTGATTGTTTCTTTAGCTCTGTCAATGAGAGAGTTGGCCAATTCCACATACGCCATATGCGCACCCATGATCAACTGCTCTCTTTTAGCTTTTTTTGTTTTGTCTTTCGATGTCGAGCGTTTTAACTGTTGGGCTTTTCGAAAATATATTTTTACCTTCTTCAGGTTGTATACACCCTTTCGCCATCCGGACACGCTCAGATCATCGCATAGGGCCATGATCAAAAGAATCACCTTGCGCATCGCATCGAAAAGCAAATTGATATCTGTCGGGTAGTGAACATCGGTTTCAACCACGAACGAGTCACAACTTGCTCTTAGTCCTTCGTCTTTTTTTTACCAATAAGCTGATGGCCATGCTGTAGAACAATTCGGTTAATACGATCCAAAACCTCAGGGGTAAACAAAGACAGATTGTCTTTAAGGGTCTGTAAAGGATAATAATAGTCGTCAAATACGGAACTGTGGCCAAGCATCAGCCTCAACGTCTTGTGGTTGTTTGCTATATCCATCAGTTTGTCGTAATCCCAATTGCAGGAAAGCCGTAACGTGCCTAAAACCAGGATCTTCCAGAGATCCATCCCCCTGCGGCCATTATTTTGGTCTATACCTTCAGAGACTAAATCGCGCAGGACTGTAAAGACCTCATCCCGGACTTTGCGATTGCAATAGATCTCTTGGAGGCCCATAAGCAATTTGGGAATCTCATCGCGAGAACGCGGATCGAACTCGATTTTTGAAATGTCTACTTCACCAAACTTCATCTGGATATCGATTACTTTTCGCATATTTTCTCCACGAATAATTGCCTTGGATCCGTTCTCGAAAGGAAATGCTATTCCAATAACCAACCTGTTTTATCAAATAAAATCAAATGGATGGTATCACATTTCCTTTGGACTCGCAAGCAAAAAGACAAATCAAAATAGGCGAAATTGAAAGTTTTTCGTCAGCAACAAATCTCTAACCGATCGAAATGGCTCAAAAATTGGTTTTCGTTCAGACACTAAATAAAAGAAATAGTGTCGATTTACTTTTTATGATACGAAGCCGTCTGGGGCCGATTTACTTTTCTGAAGGTGTCTTTTGCTGAGTGAACTAATTCGTCTAAAGGGAGTATGATATGTTGTTTAGCAAATGGATTTGCCACGATCCTGTGTTTGAAATTGATGACATTGAGATGCAGCTTAGATTCCGTCCTTGCTCGGGGCACCGATTATTTGCATATGATCTGATGTGCAATGTAAAACCGAAGCGAATAGTAGATCTTAGTATCCAAGAAAACACGTCTCTTTTTCCCATTCTACAAGCAGCAAAAGATGCAAATCTTGATACACAAGTGATGGCCATCAGAAGGTCTAACGCTTGCGGGAATGGGGAAGACTTCAAAACGGGCAATCTCGGAGAGTTAATCAGAAGCCTGTTATGTTCTTTTCAAAAAGTCCGCATCGGATTTCTATTTATGCAGTCCAGCGAGGCAGCAGAGTACTTCAGTAAGGACAGTGTCGACATTGTTCTCATGCATGGATGCAACTCATACGAAGAGGCGAAGGCTGATTTTAATATTTGGTTGCCTAAACTAGCAGCGGATGGATTGATACTTTTTTATGATGTTCATCCGCGAACGCCTAACGGTTATCAAGCTCTGTGGGCTGAGCTGAATAAAAAATATCCTGCCTTTTCCTTCGGTCAGGGCTGCGGTTTGGGAGTGCTATCTCCCAAGGGTGGTGCGGCGCTCAATGAGCTGCAAAAAATGGGATTGTATAGGCTGATCATTCGGTATGAATCTATTGCAGCACAGCACCTATGTGAATGGGCAAAACAGGACAAAGGGTTTGAAAGACACAAATCAAAGCTTGCTGAGAATCGGCTCGAATTGCCCCCAGTTTTTTTGTTTGGAGCGCAGCGTTCCGGTACTAACATGTCAGTTTGGTGCCTGGAAAAATCAACAGAGCTTGTCCTATATAATGAAAATAACGATTGGGCGTTCCATGAATTTAAGTTGCGGGACGAATCAGTAATACGCGAACTATTAAGAATAGGATACCCCGAAGAGGTTAAGACTTTACTATTTAAAAGCATTACCGATACTCATAGATGTTCTGAGATTCACAATTGGTTTGAGGATGGAAAGAGCCTATTTATTGTCCGTTTTCCTGATCAAGTTGTTAGCTCTAATATAAAGGCATTTGGAAAAAAGGGGTATGATGTTCTAAAAAGAGTATTTCGTAATCTCAGTGAAAAGAGACATCCTATCTTCAAGGCTCTTAACATTTCTGAGCGTGATAAGATTGACATATACGAAAGCATCTTGGAATATTATCATGCCAAAATGAGCCACAAAGAGTTGGCATATTTGCTCTGGATCGTACAAAATAAATTCTATTTTGCCAACAGACTTAACAGAGCGAAGAATGTCAAGCTGTTAATTTACGAGGAAATACTCCGCAATCCAAAAAAGGAAATAGAAAATATTGCCAATTTCATAGGGATCTCCTGCAATGGAGATATGGTAGAATCCATAAACCCTCGAAACCTTTCAAAGCTGACAGGTAGAAATGCTTCATCTCCAATGATACGGAATTGTTACGCTTTGTATGACCAATTCTATGATCTGTATGAATCTAAGAATTAGAACGGTGGCAAGAAGTTGGAGTGTACAATGCTAACCGAGGAGTCCTTGGAAAACTCGCTCAAGTGGGGGCAGAGGTCGAGAGATAAAGGTAAGGGAGCACAATTACCAGGAAAAATTGCAGCTTGCTGGTGTGCAAAATGATTCGACTTTGAATCCTCTGCGTATGAGATCTCTAAGATACCCGGCTGAGCGAATTAGGATGGAAAAAAAGCAAGCTAACCCATGCCATACCGTTATCCCAAATATTAGCGACCGAATACCATATTTTGTCTGCCGCAAGGCAAACACCTCTTCAGAGAATGGCTGAAAACTTTTCCCATTCCTATGAATCTGGGGCACCCCGAAAAGTTAACACCCTAAGCCTCTTGTTTGCTCCAAGCAGACAAAATGTGAATTTGCCCTTATTAGGAGCTGTTGAGAGCTCCTATTACAATTACAAATGAGATCAATCGGTTAAAGGGAATTTCTGCTTTTCTCTATCATTTTTTCATGCTAACTATACCATGGATTCCAATCCGCTTTGCTACTTAAGACAATAGAGTTGAATAATAGCTTTAGTGGTACTCTCGTACTGTATTGAAACTTTCATAGTACCACTTATTGCGGTCAATACCGTCGCATACATGGTGTTCTTATCTGTATTGTCGAATGTAATATAGAACTTTACAATCGTTCCATTTCTATCAACCTGTACAGCTATGTCCCCAGTTGTTTCAATACCGGTCATAATAATGTCCGCTTGGCTGAACCATTTTGGAACAGCAAAGGCTGAAGTGGCCGAAAAAGTAAGTCCTAATATCACCAGGAATATAATGAGAGCTCTTTTCATCTTAAACACCTCCTGTCCTTGGATTTTTCCAACATCAATAAAACTATGGAACTTTTGAAATGCCTCGCATAAAACATGCCACAGAGAATGGCCGCCAATCCTTTTTTGAAATAATCACCTCCCTTGGACAATTTACAATTTCTTGAGCGATACACTTAGCTCAGCCTTACACGCGTTATCACTTTGACTATTCGGGCTTGCGCCACAAAAGATGATCAAAATGTATATCTTTATATTAATTAAACTTAATGTAGGAATAACTTAAGTAAATTAATTACAGACTAGCACCAGACAACCACGTTTCGGTGTCAAAGTCAAGTATTAATTTGGGTATCCCGTCCAAATAGGCCAAATTTTCGAATTCTCAGTCAAGTTTTTGGAATCACCAAACCAATGCCTATTATTACAACATGATCCTGGATAATGGACGAAAAAAATGGATTTCTTCTCTTTCATCTCCGCTAAAGGCGGGCTCTTCGAGCGACACAAGCCATCCAGTATTCAGAAGCCTCGTCTGTTCAAACCAAGTTTTTCTATCCTTATCTATCCTTGAATACGACAAACACGACCCTTCAAATATCTGATTGCCCAAACGCTGTCACTGAACGATCTTTTTCCAATGGTATGTTCTTGCAATATTCGTGCCTGGCATTCAGACCAGTAAATCCACCTATCAGACATGTGCTATCCTATTATCCGAAAACAGTAATTCTAAACATTGTGCCGCAATATGTTGTGTTCAAGGCTGTTTTTCTTCCTATATATAGTTCCAATGAAATCGAGACTCGAATTAGTGCACAGCCGTATCAGTTGCTTAGCCTGCCGCATTTTGACAACATTTTGACAACTCCGATCAATATTTTGTCAGCATTTCCTCGCAACAAATAAGAAACATGCTTTCACACACTCCCGTTTATTCAAAATCGGTGCATTCTCCGCAAACCTGTAATCATTAAATGTTCCCTTTTAATCGCATTTCTCTCCTCATCCTGGAGTGCGGTTTACGCTTTTCAAAAGGGAATGATCTGGGCATTCCAGTTTCGGGCAGGTATAATCTAACTCCAACATTTCAAGGCTTTGGACGATGCGGACTTGAGGCCATGGCTTGCGGCACAGCCTGTGTACTTACAAATGCCGGTGGGGTCAGCGAATACGCGAGAGATGGTGAAAACTCGCTCCTTGTTCCACCCGGTCGACCTGAGGCCTTTGCCCAGGCAATAGTAACCATACTCAAAGACCCAACATTGAAACAGCGGCTATTTGAAGCAGGCTTGACCACGGCAAGGGCTTATTGCTATAAGCGGGAGGCGAGAGAAACTCTGGCCTACTTTCATAATGGGAACACGGGTCGGTACACCTGTTAATAGTCAATATCCTTGCCCTCTGTGTCAATGAAAGTGTGACACCTGCGCGTCCCTCATCACATTCAACAAAATAGAGAGCGTTAAGCTTCAAAAAGCTTCTTGCCCATTGATGATCCCGCAGGCATTTAGGCCCTGCCTTTCCGGTAGACCTGCCCTGCCTTTTAGTGAGCCTTCTGTCGCTCCACATGTTCGATAGAGTCCTTGTTGAGCCTAGTGATAGCGTCGAATTCGTCGTACACGCAATTGCGACCCTCGGGGGTGCAAATAGACAGTAATGCCTTCGGTCCCAGAATATTTGTGCAAAAACCGATTCACATCGCCGATAACATCTATATTGGCATCAACCCATAAACTTTGTTCCCAATCTCCAAGGTATTCATGGGGAAGGATTTTGGGGAGACGGGATGTAAGATGAGAATCATTCTTGAAGGGCTTTATCAAGCGCATTTCCCAGCCGGGAGCTTCATAGAGGGGATCAGAGGAGAAGCATATGAAATCAGCATCTGGCGATTTATATGGCTTTTTTACGATATCATAATTCGCAGTAACGCAAGTGTAAACAACCAACTTATTCATGGCAACCCATTTACATCATTATGCTGACAACTGGGTCAACATTTCGATATTTCGTGTGCATTTTAATTAAGGCCTTATCATCGTAGCCTGCAAATTTGCCTTTCCAAATCTCAGGACAGCGACTGGCAATTACAAAAAAGTAAATCGGATAGACAGGATTGTGATTGCTGCTCAAATACAGAATTTGAAATCCGTTGTTATGCATCAATCGGTTCAATGTGAATTCGGTGAACCTCCAGTAATCGAAATAAGAGCGAGCTTCCCAGTGTTCGACTTTCATGAAACTTCTTCGGCTCAGAGTTAGACCAAGTTCTACTTTGGAACGGGGCATATTCCCGCCGCATGAGATTGACTGCCGAAGAGAAATATTTCTCTATGCCCTTTCTTTTTAATGATTTGGATATAAGTCTTGACATATCACTCCCATCGTTTAGCTCCAGTCCATCTTTTGCCTGTTGTCCCATTACCATTTTCAGTCGAAATTTCTTAATAAAATCACTATGAGCGCAAATGACGATTGGATTAATATAACTTACTGATATCTCGAAATATATTAACTCTATTGTCTTTGATTTGTCATATATACGCCGATTAAAGTAACTAAGTTAACCTAATCTAACATAATTGTCTATGGAGTTAGGAAATTTTCGAGTATATTTTTTCAAGGTATATGTTTTTATCTGCCTGATAACACATACTCTACACAAAACCGATGGTTTTTCGAAACCCACAAGAACTCGTCGCTAATTTGCCGGACACCGACTTCGTTATTGCCACGCTCTGGAAAACCGCCCCATGGGTTGAACAACTTGTACAAAATGGGCACGCTAAGAAGAGTGTCTACTTTGTCCAGGATTATGAACCCTGGTTTTTCAGGGCAGACCAAAAGGAATTACGGAAGAGAGTCAAGGACACCTACCGGATGATTGAGAACAAGATCGTAAAGTCTGAATGGCTGCGCCAAAAAATGGTTGAGGCCGATTTTTCTTCCCACAAAATCCCTTTGGGCATGGACCTGGGACGCTTCTACCCCCGCGATGTCAACAAAAACAAAACCGGCCCGTCCATATTGGCCATGGCCCGACCCCAAACGCCGCGACGCGGCTTTCGATCGACAATCGAGGCATTGGAACGGGTAAAAAGGATAATCCCACGGGTAGAAGTTGTGTTGTTCGGGGACCGTTTTCTTGATTCCTATCAAATTCCATTTCCCTTTCGGAATGAGGGGATTATCACTGATCAAGAAAAGCTCGCCCGCCTCTATTCAGAGGCGGATCTCTTTCTGGATGGTTCTGACTTTCAAGGCTTTGGACGCTGCGGACTTGAGGCCATGGCCTGTGGCACAGCCTGCGTCCTTACAGATGCCGGTGGGGTCAGCGAATACGCGAGGGATGGGGAGAACGCGCTTCTTGTTCCACCCGGTCGAACCGAGGCTTTTGCCCAGACCGTAGTAAACATACTCCAAGACCCAAAGCTAAAACAGCGTCTCATTAAAGAGGGTCTGACTACGGCAAGGGGTTATTGCCATAAGCGGGAGGCGAGAGAAACGCTGGCCTACTTCTGTAAGATCACTGGGAAATAGGGGCAGAGCCACTTCGTGTAAGCAGGTAATTGTTTGGAATAAATAAAGTTATGGTCTAATGAAAATTATGAAAATTCCAAGCACCAAAATACAAATCTCAAACAAATATCAATGACCGAAATTCAAAATTCAAAACAGCTTAGAATAACGGCGGTACATCCAACAAGTAATTGAAATGTTTGGTCATTGGGATTTATGACTTTTTTATTGTTTCAATTTGAGTATTCTAATTTGGGATTTTAGTGCCGTAACCGGGAAAGCAAATCGCTTCTATCTGAATCAGTTAGAATTGACTTTGACGTTTCCCTGGAAATAATACTTAAAAGAGAGTTAGATCTTAATGTCCGAAGTCTGCACAATAGTCCTGAACTGGAACCGCTGGCGAGACACCGTTGAATGTCTGGAATCACTGGTTTTATTGAAGCCTTCCATCAAGACCATCATCGTCTGTGATAACGGATCTTCAGATGGATCTCGTGAAAAGATCCTCTCCTGGGCTGAAAAGCGATATGAGGCCTGTTCAATCCTCGTGTTAAAAGGGGGTTCTCGTATTCAACAAAGGCCCTCAATCTATCCATTCATTTACATACAAAATCAAGCCAACCTGGGCTATGCCGGGGGCAATAATGCTGGTATCCGTATTGCCCTTTCAAGAAGTTGCTTCGATTTTATCTGGGTCTTAAACAACGACACGTTACTTCACGAAAGCGCTATTGAAACCTTTCTGACCTGTGCAAAACATCACCCTGAAACTGGGATCTTCGGGAGCACCATTGCTTTTGCGGGCCAGCCTAAGACTCTGCAGTGTGCCGGGGGTTGCAGGTATAACCCTTTGACCACCATTTACCGTCCAGCACTTGGAGGAAAAAATATCGAGGAAGTCTTACAAGAAAACAATTCGCCGATGCTTGATTATATCTACGGCGCATCCATGTTTGTAAGAGCCGAGGTGTTTGAAAAGATCGGGCTCTTCAGTGAAGAGTATTTTTTATTCTACGAAGAGCTGGATCTTTGTCATCGGGCCAAACAGGCTGGCTTTGGAATAGGCTGGTGCAAGAAAAGCATTGTTTACCACAAGTCCAGCAGAACCATTGGGTGGCCAGGACTGGCTGAAAAAGGAAAAATTGCGCTGGCCAATTACCACGAAAATCTGAGCACTCTCATTTTTACAAAAAAATTCTACCCGGCATTTTTCCCTTTTGCCATGGTGTTCAGGTTTTTTGGGAAACTGGCTTTTATTCTCAAAAGAAGAGACCGTCATCTTATCCTGCCACTCTTGCTGGCGTACCGCGATTTCTTAAGACGGGTAGCTTTTGACAAGCGTCCGCACTATGGGACACAAGACAGGAACATTGAAAGGGGCTTTGAGATAGTTAAGACGGATCCCCGAATAAAGCTCCTGGTCAACGCCATTCCAATGGTCAACGTGAACACCGGAATCAGCCGCTATTTGCGGTCTCTCTATGCGGAAATAGAGCGGCTTTATGGAGATAAATTAGAGATCGGCTATTTTGACGGCATGAAGGTCTCTTCAACCATGCCTCACGGCCCGGCCAACCTGAATCGCTGGGTAAGAAATGTTGACTTATTCTGGGAAGTCCCGGTCTACCCGGCCCTGATGGTGAGGCTCACATTTCATGCCATAAGAGAGACCCTTTTTCGCCAATGCAGCAGGCAATTTGAACTCTACCACGAGGCGGGGTTCTTTCCTTTTGCTGTACCGCATCAGTTAAAGACCGTCTTCACCATATGTGATTTATCGCTGATGCTTTTTCCACAAAACCATCCGCGGGAGAGGGTCTTCTACTCCCGCATTTTCTTTGGACGCAGGTGCAAGAAGGTCGATTATTTCCTAACCATATCCAATCATATCGCTAAAGAAATGCAGGCGATTTTGAACATTGACCCGGAAATGATTTCAGTCACCCCGTTGGCCTATGATGATAAGGTCTTTTCTCCCAAATCTCGCGAACAGATCGCGGCTTTCCTCAAGCGTTACGCCTTACCTGAGAGATATTTCCTCTTTGTCGGCAGCGGCGACCCCCGCAAGAATTTAGATGTTATTCCAGAGGCCTTGGAAAACGCCGGCCTGAAAATACCCCTTGTGGTCGCTGGATGGTCAGGATGGTCTGATGACAAATCGAGCAAAAACGTCATCCCTTTAGGATATGTCAGCGATGACGAGCTGGCCCGGGCCTATTCCGGCGCACTTGGCCTGATCTTTCCCAGCAGTTATGAAGGCTTTGGCCTGCCGATTGTTGAAGCCATGGCCTGCGGTTGCCCGGTGGTCACGACACGAGAGGCCAGTCTGCCTGATGTGGCAGGGGACGCCGCCCTCTATCTGAATGAAGCCCGTAACAGGGCAGAACTTGGCCATCTCCTCAATAAGCTCGCCACAAGCAGCGCAATACGGACTGAACTTAGCCTAAAGGGAAGAATACAGGCCGAGAAATTTTCCTGGGAAAAAACCGCTCAGGCTACTTTTCAGGTGTTTCTTGAGGTCCTCAAAAAGTGAACCACCCCTTGTTTTGCACAATATGAAAAAATGCTGAAAAGACAATCCATCTTTACATCCGCCATTATTTTGATCATCTTGGCATTGGTTCCGGAGCTTTGGGCCGACTCGTATGACCTGAGAGACGTAGAGGGGTATAGTTATGTGACCCCGGTAAAGAGTCAACAGGGGGGCACCTGTTGGACCTTCGGCACCATGGCGGCAATCGAAAGCAATCTGCTCATGACCGGGCAATGGGCCGGCGCGGGCGAGAGTGGGGAACCGGATCTTGCAGAGTACCATCTGGACTGGTGGAACGGCTTTAACCAGCACAATAATGACGATACGGATCCGCCTGACGGTGGCGGGCTTACGGTGCACCAGGGCGGTGATTACCGGGTGTCAGCCGCCTATCTAAGCCGAGGCGAGGGTGCGGTCCGGGATGTGGATGCGCAGTCTTATACCACCCCGCCCATGAGGTTTGATGAGAGTTACCACTCCTACTATCCCCGTGATATAGAGTGGTATACGGCCGGGCCGGGGCTTGGCAACATCGATACCATCAAGAACAAGGTTCGAACAGAAGGCGCAGTGGCGACCGCCATCTGTTATTCGGGTGAATTCATAAACAATTACGTCCACTATCAGCCCCCCGAAAGTGTTTTGGATCCCAACCACTCTGTGGCGATAGTAGGCTGGGATGACGAAAAAACGACCCAGGCCCAGCAAAACGGCGCATGGCTCTGTAAGAGCAGTTGGGGGGCTTCGTGGGGCCTGGATGGCTATTTCTGGGTTTCTTATTATGACAAGCACTGCTGCCACCACCCTGAGATGGGTGCGGTCTCTTTTCAGAATGTGGTACCTCTGGCCTACACCCATATCTACTATCACGACTATCACGGCTGGCGTGATACAAAGACAGACTGCTCCGAGGCCTTCAATGCCTTTACAGCGACCGGAGAGGAAATGCTGGAGGGTGTAAGTTTTTACACGGCCACAGACCAGGTGACCTACACGGTCACGGTTTATGAGTGTTTCGAAGGCAGCGAACTGACGGATCCGCTTTCTACGACATCCGGTTATATGGACCATACCGGCTTTCACACCATCGATTTAGACACCCCTGTCATCCTCACCCCTAACGAGGATTTCTATATCTATCTGGCGCTTTCAACAGGCGGTCATCCCTATGACCGCACCTCCGAGATCCCGGTTTTACTGGGAGCACCCGGGAAAGGGACGGTTCCCCCGGACACTGAAAGGATTTCGGTCTTTGATCTTGAAAGGTTGGGAAAAGGCGATCTTGAAAACTATTCGGGTACGATTGTGGTATCCAGGTCTCAGCCGGGTCAGAGCTATTACCGCAACGGCTCAGCGTGGGCGGATCTTTATGATTTCGACAAGACTGCAAACTTTTGCATTAAGGGACTGGCCAACAATAAAGCAGAGAAACCCAACACCCCTATGCCATGGTTGCCCTTACTGCTCCTGGAACAGTAATCAGACCACGGGTAACCCCTTCACTAAAAACAACACTATTTACAGGAGATAATCCTACCACCATGTTTTCTCTCGAATCTTTCCACCAGGAATATGAAACCGACATATCTGATCTCGCGATCAGAGACCGCCATTTTCGTTTATTCGTCCCCAAATCAATTGATAAATTCCTCGATCATAAGGATATCTTCCACGATTTTCCCCTATGGTCCAAGATATGGGAAGTCTCCATTATATTGGCAGACTATCTCGCCGGGATGCCGGTCGACTCGGAAAAAAGTTTTCTTGAAATCGGATGCGGTATGGGTGTGGTAGGCGTTGTTGCCTCTGCCTTTGGACATCGTGTGACCATGACTGAATACAATCCCGATGCCCTGAACTTTTCGAGAGCAAACACCCTTGCTAATCTCTCCGCAGATGACGCCGGCCTTGAAATTACTGAATTAGACTGGAGTAAGCCCCGGTTGGAGGGGTTATTTGACTACATTATAGGTTCGGAGGTGATATATAAGGAAAAGGACTATCAACCGATTCTGAAGCTATTGAAAACCTATCTAAGGCCTTCGGGTGAGATCATCCTGGCCGAGGGGGTTCGAAAGACAAGTATGGAGTTCTTCAGGCAAATGTCGGAGCTTTTTGACATCACTGCCCAAAAGAAAACTCTCCGCTCTGAAGGAGAGGAGTTTCGAGTAATATTGGCGAGGATGAAGTTCAAAAACCGTAGCCAACCGTCGCAATAAAACAACCTCCGCTGCTTCCCCCGCCTCCTCCTTCAAAAACAAGGAGTCTAAACATCAGGACATCAAAGCCTGTATTCGTGTTTGTATAGCCTGAAACTATGATTTTACCGTCCGTTTGAATCACAACCTCCCGGAAACCATCGTTCCCATATCCTCCCTCATAGGTAACAACCCCATTTGAACCGAAGGTATTGTCCAACGTCCCGTCGCCATTATATCTTAGAATCACGGCAACAGAGGTCGTTGCATCAGAGCTCCTTGCGGCAACAACGATCTTTCCGTCTGTCTCAAGCGCAACCGAACGTCCATAATCGTCTTTATTGCCGCTATCATAGGTAACAACCCCGTCTATGCCAAAACTGCTGTCCGGTGTCCCATCGGTATTATACCTCATAGTCAGGATATCATAACTTGTTCCATTATAGGTATACCCTGTTAAAACGATCCTGCCATCCAGGGTTTGTCCCCCCACCCCTCCCAGCCGGCCATAATAAGAGGGATAGTTGTCTTAACCATCCCCAAGGCCTTGATCAGCAGGGGCAGGTTTTTGCGCGGCTCCAGGGACCCCACGAAAAGAAGGTACTCCCTTGGCCAATTTCTGGCCCTCCTCAACGCCTCTACCTCACCGGGAGACCTGGGATAGAATAAGGGGTCAGGGGCAAGTGGAATCGCTGTAACGCGATCCTTATCAAGGCCAATTTTTTTCAGGATTTCTTCCTTAATGTATTCTGAAATAGTAATCCGGAGGGTATCACCTTTTAGTGCAAGGCGGGAGGCAAGGGTTTTTCCTTCTTTATCAAAGTCATAAAGACCGGTATAGCGAATACGTGTATGGCCGGTAGAGTCAGAAAGGAGCAGTGTGTTACCCCGAAGTGCAGGTTGAAGGGTCCCGGAAAGAGTGAGCTCCAGGATAAGGGGAGCGGTTAGATTGTCTGGCGTGGGAGGTCTGTGAGTGATAGTAAAGCCCTGCTCCATTCCCCAGGGAGTATTCATGTACCACTCTGAGAGCGATGCCCCCCGTTTATATTCCATTCGGGGGCCTTTGACAGTCATGGTGCCTAAAGGGGCTTTTCTGAGCGATTCACTTCTGCCCCATCTAATAAGTGTCATTGACCATTGCCATATATTATTCTTATTTGTAACCCTTGGTCCTTTATCTGTGAATGTGAAGTTCATAGTGTGGGCAGGGTTTTTTGCAAGAAAGCCTGATTGCGCCCTGTTAAGACTATAGGTTGAGGGGAGTTTATCCTGGAGGGCGCTTGAAATTGCATATGCCAGGCCCTGGGGAAGGTCATCAAAGGATTGTATCTGTTCTGGTTGTGAGGTGTCAGTTTGTGTGGCATGAAGGGGGGGGTATGGCAAGGGCCAAAATCAGATGCAAAATCTCCATCCGCGGCTATAATCCAGCGTTAAGCAGCAGGTGGTATATGGGAGCTAAGGTGGGAGATGCAAATTTGAATCCTGAAAATTCCGCCTGGAGACCGCTGACATTCCAGCTCTTGGCCATAAAACCCAGGCGTGTAAAGGCGGCAGTCGTTGTTACCGGTCCCAGGTCTGTCCACGAACCCCCAACCGGTTTATAAGCGAAACGGTATGTATTTCCGGACTTGCGTATTCTCAGGTAAACCTCGGTATTTGAAAAAAGTACTCTTCCGTAGGTGCTGGCGCAGCTCTCTGGAGTGGAACCCTCCACCATCACCCAGGGGCGACCCCACGCGTGAATCAGCCCGAGGTAGAGGGCATGTACCGTGCCCTGTTCATTGCCGTCCCACAAGGCCAATCCAGCCATGGTGTCGGTATTCAGGCGTGGAACTCTCAGTTTGACCTGGGCGGTCCAGGACCGGGATGCGGGAAGGATCAAGGAGAGCATGGGTGCCTTGCCTCTGGAGCAACTCCACGTATCCTGATATGCGGTTACGTTGATGGTGGCCTTCTCGCTATCAACCGTATATGTATTAACGAGAGCAGGATTACTCCACCACCAGGTGTGTCCTGCGCACCACGATGCCTCTTTCCCAAAGCACTCAAAAGTCCCCTGAAAAGGGACGCAGTTGGGGGCGGTGGCCACCACATTGTAGATCCCTGATTCAGTGGTAAGGAGCCCCGGGAAAGACGCATCTCCGGATGGGTCAGTCGCTACCCTCCAGAGATCGTAAGTCTCGTCCGGATGGGATATGGTTACAGTGGCGTCGTGGATCGCCACTTGAAGACCTTCAACAGGGATGACCACGTCGTGCCCGACACCCTTCCAGGGCCAAACCGCGGGTATTGTAGCGGATAACCAGTCAGGATTTTCCGTTCTAATTTCCATGGCCGGATCGCCAAACCAGTGGTAGACCTCGAAATGGGTTTTTCGCCATTCGTTATCACGGATTGTCGAGGCCATGTAATATTTGCCCGAGTCCAGTACATCCCCCATTCGGAGTTTAGGCATAGGCTCAAACGCCGGATAATCTGCAATAAAGCCTGGCCATATGGCGTCGGTCCACCCCCACATGAGCCGGTCGTTATAGATGCTGTCGGTGATACGTGTGGCCGCGATGACACCCACCGGCCCGCCCATAGCGCAATAACCTCCCAGAAACTCGGCAAAGGATTCCTCATGTTCCCCTGTGAGGTCTGTTATCCCGGGTTTTTTTTGAAAATCCGTCTCATTGTCAAACCACCCGGTCTGACAGTTAACGCTCCACACCACCGGGTATTCCCCCCAGCGGATCTGGAGGGTAGCCATATTTAACGCATGGAAATAGGGATGAGACCAATTCTGCCTCCCACCGTGGTCTCTGTGGGTTATCAGGAAATGACCATCCTGAAAGGCACTGGTAATATCAGCATCATCGCCATCCCAGGGAAATCCCGGTTTCTCTAGATAGGAAGGGATGTTGTCTCCCGGATTTCCTGCCGGTCCACCGCCGAAATTGGGCAAAGACATGCCCGCCCCATCATTCCATTTGGCAGGGGTGACCCCTGAGTCCGCGTAGTATATGCGGTTCACCGATTTTCCAATTCCATAGGTGGGACTGGAAAAAAAGATAGCCAGGTCCTCCGAGGTCTGGGCAAACCTTCTGTCATCTATTCCATCGGGCTCCCACCATCCAGGTACCCCATCCTGAAAATAGGCACATATGGCCACCTTGTCGTAGAAATCGCCCACGGTTGGGGGATCTTGCTCATATTCGATGATGCGGTCCACGTTATTTATGGCGTCCGATGCGCTATCAACAGGAAGTCTGCCGATATGTAAGTCCGGAAAGTAATCAGAGCCACCCAGCGTCGCATAGTAGAGGTCTGTGCCAATGTACCCTTGGGTATTTGGTGCAGCCTTTTCCCAAGGGTGTAAGGTCTCGTAGTTGCACGGGATGTCGTCGGAATCACCGATGATCAGTACATATTGCGGGGCCACAGGGAGGGAGTCATAGCACCATTGCAGGGAATTTTTGATATCTGCGGCCGTGGGAGAAGGGGTTACAAGGACCAGGGTCTGGAATCCCACTTTTCGTTTCCACGCAGCCAGTCTGTGGGCAGCTTCTGAGAACTCACTCGTGGTAATGATGACGTAGCTACAGCAGGCCTGAGCCGGGACAGATGCGTTTCCAAGCCCTGTGCCCCCAAGCTCTTTACCAACCAGGTCTTGAGCGGTAAGCATTGTATCCGCGTTAACGGCCATCTGTTTGAATATCCCTTCGAAGGACTTACTCTTCAGGCGTTGAGGGATGGGCACTGGTTGTCCTTGAAACCGAACTGTCACGGAAAGATCGGAATACACTGTTAAAGTTTTTCTCACCGGGTCGTGCTGGAAAGGGTACAACCAGAGGATGGTGCATTCCTGACCCCTCATGATTTTGGTCGGTTCCAGCTGGGCAAAGATACCCGGGTAGGCCTGGTCGTTACCATAAATGCCCTCATCCCTGGTGAACGCTTGTATAAAAGGCTGTTCAAGATCAGGATGGGGTTGCTGGACCGGCGGAACAGAGATGTCTTTAAAAATCAAGGGTTTCCCTGGATCTATGTCAAGTTCCACTCCTGTTCCGTTGGGAATCAAAATCCACCTGCCAAAAAGCGGAACGGCTGGCTTACCCACTTCGCCCATGCCGGAACCAGGGGTTGTGACGGCCGTATAGATCTTGCCATCGGACATCTTCATGGGAGTTAGATACATCCCGGGAAGGGAAACCTTCAGCACGAGAGCGGTGTCCGAGGATCCTGCGATCATGATCCGGCTGATGCCGTCTCCGGGATCAGATCCTCCGGCCTTTACTCCGGCAAGGTTAACCCATTCCCGGCCCGCCCCGGACCCTGAATCGAAAGAGCCGTTGCTCCCGAATGCAGATGACTGCACGACAAAACAGAAGATCGCCAAGAAAATCGCTGCAACGAGTATGAATCGTGTTGATTTCACCATGGTAGTTCCTCCGCTCTTTACTTTTTTGCCTCTTGATACAGAAGGCAGATTCACGGTTTCTAAAGCGATGTTGAATTGCAAGAGATTAAAGGTTAGTGAGGAGCCAAAGAAATTCTAATTGCCTAAGAGCAATAGCCACAATCCTGGATTGACAACCCACGGCTCCAGCAGCATTCGACCGTAAATATCGCCGTAAATTGAGGGATCACCAGGGTCCCGTGTATAGGTTACAAGGTACCCGGAGTTGTGACAGCCGGCGGCAGTGAGATAATGGTCTCCGCCACCGGGCGGATCGATCTCAAAAGAGCCCAGTGCGGAAAAGTCCGTGTATAGCAAACGACCCCAGATACCGGTTCCGTAAGCGGTATCTTTCCTCCATACGGTCAGATACTCCTCTATGCCGCCATTGGCAGCCAAGGCAGGCAACGTTTCGTTATCATATGTCATAGCTATGGATTGGACACCGCCCACTTTACTACCGCTCACGTCGAGAAACTGGCCCTTGATGTCCCAGTCGGTACCTGTACCACCGAAATCGTACTGCCAGACCACGAGGTAGCGGTGCTGGGTATTGGTAGTCACAGAGGGATGTTGCTGGTCGTACAAGTCGGCATTGACGGAAAAGGCATTGCCTTCATTAAAGCCGGCCAGGCTAAGTCTCCTCCCGGAAATGTCTATGCCGCTGCTGCCTCCGGGCTCCTCCCAGACCACTAAGAATTGAGCGGCGGCCATGTTGAAGGTGATGTCGGGAAAGCCGTCGTTGGGCCCGGGATCTATATAGGCAGGGAATGTCAGTGGGGAGCCATCTACTGACACAAGATTCTGGCATATGCCCTCAGGGACCCCACTCGATATACTGACATTCTGCCAGACCACCATGTACCTGTAGGGCCCGGTCAGGTGGTTGTATCCAAAGGCAACGGCCGGTTTTCTGAGATCCAAGCCGGTCCAGCCCAAGGTGGCTATCAGGAACGGTGCGTTGGTTCCCAGACTGTTCCATGGGATGATCCTTCCGTAGATTTCCCATATGGAGGTGCCATAATTTTTCTGGCTCCACACAATCAGATATCTGCCGTTTTTGGGGTCGTAGGCCACATCCGGAGCTGAGCAATGAGCATATTGATCGGTGGAGACAAGGCCTAAATGGGTTTTTGATCCGTTTGGAGAAACACGACAGGCGGTGATTTGCTCATAATTGGGTATAATAATATTCCGAGGTCTCTACAACCAAATACTCATTCTGATACCAGTTGTAGGCAACGGCCGGGCAATTGTGATCACGTAGAGGCAACCCATCAAAATTGGTGATTTGAATTTCTTTACCCAGCCGGTACTTATCGGCCAGGGCATTGCTTGATGCGGTCAGGACCACTGCGGTAAACAAAAAAACCAGGAAAAAACGTCTTATGTACATGGCAGCCTCCTTATATTTTGGAATGAAATAAGACTTGGAAAGGGAGACAGTGCTTGACCGAAAACGTAAAATAGACAATACCTCAGCCTTTTCCGAGAAATGCTTTAACGCTCGATAAAGCCTGGTGAAACAGAAAATATATGATTGCATAGTTATACTGCCCCGGTCAATAGTAAAAACACTTATGGGCAATTGGGAGAACATTAAAGGAGAAGAAGGAGAAGAATATACGTGGTGGGAAATGGAAGGTCTGGAGGCCGAAACCGGTGCTTATTCCCATTACAGACTGAAGAGTAAATACGTTTCCTTTCCCCCTTATGCCGCTTTCTTAAACTCGCTTACGGATTTCGTACAACCGGCGAATGATTCTTAAATTGCCAATTTTAAGGGAAAAACCCAATAAACAGCTTGAAAGGATTTTTAAGATCAATTATGAAAATGTCAGGGGAACTGCAGAAACATGTGAAGTTCATATTGAACCAAAATCTGGGGGAAAAGGGATGATAGTTGCCAACACATAGGTTAATGCGGTTGTAAGAAGGAACTGCACACCCAAAATCAAGGACAGCGCCAGATAGGCGGCGCCCACGCCAAACCCGTAGATCCAGAGAAAGAGGAGCACTAAAAGAAAAACAATGGAGAACTTGAAGGTATCCATGACTATGACAATGCTGGGGAAAACCACTTTCGGCAGGTGTACCTGGTTCATCAACTTGGTATTTCCCTGGATAGTTGTCATACCGTGGTTTATCGTATTGGTAAACCATTGCCAGGTAATTAGACCGATGAGTAGAAACGGTACATAATCTTGGGTTCCCCTCTGAAACAGGAGGGCGAATACCACATAATAGACGGCCATGGAAAGAATGGGATCTATTATCCACCACATGAAGCTGAGATAGGTCCTGGCCGCCTCTGAACGGAGATTGGCATAGGCCTTGAAGAAAATGAGTTCCAGATGGCGTTGGGTGATCGGCATTTTTTAAGTAATTGTAGATAGTTGGTTATGGTTATACAAGGAACTGGCATTATTGGGAGCTTGATAACATAACTCATGTTATAGCGTTCAACCAAAATCCCAATGAATTTCTTTTCAGGATCACTCTAAAAACAATTGGCTCATTAGACCATGGAGTCCCCAATGATGACCTGAATAATTATAGAAAATGCCTAACCCGGATAAACCGGAAAAGTGCCTAAAGTGAGCTAAAGTGCCTAAAATGCCTAAAGTTATGGAACTACCAACACATATATGGTTCCAAATATCAAATGTGGAGAGCACAAACACCGAAATCAAACAACCTGAAATAGTTGAATGACCATTCATTCTTTGGAAACCCTTGCTACCACTGGCTTTCCAGGCATTGCAAAAAAATTTCTTGTGCATTCTTTACAAGATTTAATTGGTAAATCCCTAATTCCATAAATGTCGCCCCCGATACTGCAAAAACCTTGACACTTTTTTGATAACGTCCATATTTATCCCCCGAAGACATCAGCCTTCTGGTGCCTTCTTACGCCTCAAGCAAGATCTATTCGCCGGGTGATTCAATGGTGGTCCGATGTGGTAACTTCCGGGATTGATCGGCGGTTGAAGTTGGCATACTCAAATCACAAAAGCTGATGGAATAGCAGGCTATTTTGATGTTTTCGGAGTCTTCGCTTACCTGTGGTTTGAGATCGAACGAAGATGAGGTGGAGGCGGGATAAAGTTATTTTTTGTTGAGCCCTTAGTCTGAAAATAGCAGAAGGAGTATCTGGCCAATTGGAGAGGCCTGTCCTTCAGGCGGCGAACAAACAATGAAGCGGGACGCTCTTCAGTTTATAAGTTCCTATTCTTCCATTAAATCCGGATGGTTTTTATGAAGCCATTCTTCAACCTCTTGGCGGAGACGGTTTGCAAGGTCCACCATCTCTTTAGCTTCCTGGTTGGATATCATACCGGCATGATCATAACCGCTGATATTTCTTTTCTTTCGAAACTGATCGAACAAAGTTACCAAGCCGGCATCAGCCCTGATAGTATAAGCAAGAGATTGAATAACCCTGTAATGATGAGCTTCTCGCTCTGCACGATAGTTTGAAGCGGCAAGGGCGGCCGTTGCTGTTTGCAGGGCGGCGGTATAGGCTATATTTAATTGCCAATCCGGACTTAGCCCGGACGTTCTGCAATCTGAAAGATCACGATCTGCCACTGCAAGTAAGGCAGTGATCTCTTGCGAGCTTGTCCGATGTTCTGTCAGCCAGCCATTATTCAACCAGTTTTGCAAGCTCATACTCATCTCCAATAAGAAAAAATTTAGACTCTTCCAGAACCTTTTTCAGGAAATGATGATCTGCTGTCAATTTGAATTGGAACTCTTCAGGAGGATAAACAAGGGGGTTTATTTCCCGGCGAACCGTTTCCTGTGCACGGCCTAATACTGAAACAACTTCAGCGAATGTTACATCACCCACAATCATAACGTCCGCATCGCTACTTGAGCGTTCGCCTCCTCGTGCCAAGGAACCGAATAAAAAAGCCACATTGATACGATCTGATAGAGGGACTAACGCTGCTCTCAGCACGTCACCAACTCCGACTGTTTTTACCACCAGGCTTTTCAATTCGGAATAGACCGGACACTCCGGGTTGGCTTGGTAATAAACTTGCCGTCCACGTACTGTCCGCCGGATAATTCCTGCTTCGGAAAGCTTCTTTAATTCCCGTTGCACAGCACCCAAGCCACCCCCGGCTGTCCGGGCAATCTGGCGGAGATAGAAGGGTTCCTCAACGTGGCTGTATAGTAAGGCCAAAACCGCCCGCCGAGTCTTTCCGAAAAGCGTGGCAGACAATCTGTCAGTTTTAAATATTGTACCCATATCGAGTGCGATTGTATCCCTTTTGATTACAATCTGCAAGCTATCTTTTACAACCCGAAAAAAGGGCGAAACATGCGAAGCGGCGAAGCCGGAGGCCCTTCAGTTTATAAGTTTCCCAGTAGTTTTTGGCGCTGATTTTCCCAGTGAAATACGCTATGTTGTCACTTCATGCCCCAGATAAATAACGGCAAAAACGGATTTAACGGGGTAAAAATTTCACGGGACAGGCGCGGATGACGCTGTTTTTTTGGTTGCAATAGGAATTCCTTCTATGCTATCTCACCCTTTCCCATTCATCAAATGTGACACCAGCTTGGCGTAGAATTTCTCTAACGAGACTCACATAAATATCCTTGCTGCCGTGTGGATTTGAGATACGTATTTTTTCCGCCCTTTGACCATAAACTGGCCACTCTTCAACTCTTTTACGGTGTCGGCATTGGCCCACAGGCCTTCTAAGCCGAGAATTTCAGCAAGTGCCGCCCCCTGGCACAGGCAGTTCTCAGAGGCTTGATAACCTTAGCTATTTCCCTAAAATCCTGCCATGCATACAGGTGCGGGCTAAACAAGAAGCCGGCAGCAATCAAAAAACAATCTTTAATACGGTGCATACCATAAACATAGTATAATCAGGCCAATAAAGCAACTCGTGAGTAGCGGCACGGCATAGACACGCGCTCAGTTTGAAAACAGCAGAAGGAGTATCTGGCCAATTGGAGAGGCCTGTCCTTCAGGCGGCGAAGAGGAATCAAGCACCCTCAACCCGCCGCCAAAGCTGACAATCCAGATTTCCTCGGTATCATAAGGGTTGAAAAAGATACGCACCGGGTGCCCGAAGGGGTAATCGTGGACCTGCGCAAACGTCGGTGTGCCGGCCCTCAGGTTATCGGTTCGCCACAGACCCCGGGTCTCGGTGGCAAGGTACTGGATATTGGGGTCGCTGGGGTGGTAAGTCGCGGACTCTACACGGTATAGGGCGCTGATACGTGTCCAGGTGTCACCTCTATTTATGGTCTGATAAAGTCCTCCGACCTCATTGGGATGTGCTCCCCAATGGCTAAACACCGCCACACACCAGGTGCTCTGATCAGGGTCATGGGGGTCGATAACCAGGTCCTTGGTCCAACGCCTCATGTTGGGGTGACTCTTATCCTGCCATGAATTCCCGCTGTCTTCGCTGATAAAGACACCTGAAGACTCGGTGAAACCACTGACGCCCCTGCGACCGGAGTAAGTGGTAACGAGTGTGCCGTCATTCAGGACATGGATGTTGTACGGGTGACCTTCAGTACGGGGTGGGCTGCTCAACTTGACCCACGAGGCCGAAGTGCCGGCATCGAGGTTATTCGTTACGTATATTCCGCCTTGGGAACTGTGGATAACGCTGGCGTACATTGTGTTGGAGTTGTTTGGGTCCATGGCCAGCCAGATTACAGGATGGCCAAAGTCATATAAGATATTCCAGGTCTCGCCGTTGTCGTTAGATATGATAACTGACCCCTCTCCATCATCCAGCAGACTGTCCTCCAGGCGGGTACTCTGGTAGATATCGTGTACGGATGAGGTTGCCGCATAAAGCGCTCTGGTCAAGGGATGTTCGACTACATGGCAGGTGGTGTTGTGAGGCAAGCCCAGGCTGAAACCGGATGCCCAACTCTTTCCCTTGTCCCGGCTTATGGTCCCACGCATGTCGCTGAAACAGGCAAAGAGCGTATTCGCATTGGGCCAGTGGAGCCACCATGCGCTGGTGTCTTCCAGGCCATTCCCTCTGTAACTTTTGCCTTTCGGGGTATCTATGCCGGCGGGGTTTTCATTATCGGGGTTTACATATACCTGCCGCCAGCTGGTTCCGCCGTCGTCTGTAACATGCGCAAAGCCCAGATCAGTAATAATGACCCGATCCGGATCGATGGGAGAAACCGCGAAGCCCAGGGCGTATTCAGGATACCACCAGTTAGTGTCACCGCCATCCCCGCACCAGCCCGTTTTGATATTCTGATTGTTGTCTGTCTTAAATACCTCGGTCCAGGTATCCCCCCCGTTGATTGTCTTGTAAATAATGGGTGCCCCTGTGCAGGGATAGACTCTCCCCCCTGCCACATATGCCACGTCTATTGAATCGGGGGCCATATCTACAAAAAAGGGATGGGCACAATCAGGAATGCCGGTGGTTTTCCTGGTCCAGCTTGTTTCACCCCAGTTTAGACGGTAAACGCCTCTATATCCCCACATATCATCCCCGGTCATACCGCCATAGACGTCGGCGCCATTTACTGTTACGGCAAAGAAGCGGATTTGACCGCCTTCTTTGGCCCCCACAAGAGAAACCATAGGTTCGCCGGCGGATAGCCCTGTCACCGGGGAAAGGGCAAAGGTTGCACCGCCATCGGTAGAGACCAGCAAACCATCTCTACTTCCCACGTAGACGTTATCACCATCCCAGAATACACCGGCGATACGGATGTCAGAAGACGAGTAGACCGGGGTTGAGCTGAAGCTGGCGCCACCATCGATGGAAACATAGAGATTGCTGTAATCGGTAATCAGGAGGCGTTGGGTGGAGTTCGGGTCCGCATGGAGAAACCAGACTTCTCCATATGTCGGGTCGCTTGATAGCGGGGCCCATGTTTGGCCCCCGTCGGCACTCTTCACCGGGGTTTTCAGGTCATCGGCCAGTCGCACGGCATACAGGATAGAAGGATCAGAGGTAAAGCGCACGTGCGAGTCAATGCCACCTCGTAGTTGTCTGAAATCCAGTGTATCCCAGGTAAGACCGAGGTTGCCGGTTCGGAAAACGGCGCTCATATCAGTGGCAATATAGATCACCCCGGGGTCATAGGCGCTCATGGTGGCGGAAAAGAGGGCCCCGCCGCCTCCAATGCCCCGCGACTCCCACCCATGGCCTTGTGCCAGAGCCGAAGGAAATACGAAAACAAAGAGAAAAAAAGAACAGGCCAAAGAAACCAAGGTTGAAGGAAATATCTTTTTAGCCATGATTATCACATCCCGTAGACAAAAGAGTGTGAATGGTCTTAAGTCCATCCTAATTCTCAAACAGTAAGAGTGACAATGGTATAAAAGGGATTCCTTTATACTCATAGGCCCCGCGGTTAACCCCGCCGCCCCTGGGACGAGAAATTCCTTCCAGGTCATGGTCTGGGACAAGACCCCCTAAACTGCCTACGGCAAGCCCGCTATTGATAGCCGGGCTCCCGGGCCTGAGATGACCGTTAAAGGTCTCAAGATTATCGTTCACCAAAAGCGGGTCCGGATCTATGTCATTGGCCGAAAGCCCCCATGCCCCTATCTTGGCGCCAAAGACGAGATTATAATCGATTTCCGTGGTATAGAAATCTTTATCGTCAACGCTGCGATCAAACCACAAATAGCAGGCGGTATCCGACGGTTCTAAAAATTCCTGATAGCCCCGGAAAATATTGTTCTGTATAATTACAGTCTCAGTACCGTCACAGTCGGCGTATTCATCGCAAACCACAATCGCGAGACAATCCCCCTCCCCGGCAATGGTTGAATTTATCACCGAGACGGTAACGCCCTTTCTTAAATCAAGCGCCAGGGCTGACCCACCGGCCCGGCAGTTGTCCACATTATAGGTAAATGGCTTTCCATCAAAGAAACCGCAATTTCCTACCATCAAACTGTTTTCAATGAGAGTCGGCCCGTTTACCTTTATCTGGTTGCCCGCATTTCCATAGGCCTTTGTCCGTCTGATTTCTATCCGGCTGTCAGGCAAACGGGCATAAAGGAGGTCAAGACCGTCAGATGTGTTATAGCGAAAGACAGAATCCTCGATAATCCAATGACCTCCGGTGGCACCGGTTCCCACACCGTCACCGTACCCGCCGGCGGACTGGGCCCAGCAGTTATTCGGATTTTCGCCGGGATAGCTTTCTGCACAGCCATTCCATTCGACGACCCAATTCTTGAAGTGAAGGGTCCCGCTGTTTGCATCCTCTCCATCGAGGTCCCCTTCCCAGCCGACCCATCCATTTGCGGCAATCCGCACGTTTTCCACGGTCCAGTCGGTAATCCGTCCGGCGCGAATCCCGGCACTGGCAAACCCATGAATATTGAGATCCTTGAGGGCGATATTGGAAGAATCAGCCGCATAGATGCCGGTTGGGGCCCAGTCTTCATAAGGATACGCATCTCTTTCACACCTTACATCAGCATTGGCATGAAATTCAACACACCCAGAATGATCGGTCAGTTCCAGGCACCCGATCGCGGCATTTGAAGTGCCATCGAGACTGATAATCTGCCATGGTCTTTCCGCCCCCCACAACTCCGGCGGATCAGGACAACCCTGGTCCCAGCCCATGCCCAGGATACGGGTAGGATGATCCGGATCAGGTCCGGAAGGCAAGGTAGGAAGGTGACAGGCCCAAGGCCAGGCGGTATCGCACCAATCGGTGTTCGAGGCGCCATAGCCCATCCGGTAAGTTCCAGGGTATATCATTAAGGTGTCACCCCCCTGGATCTTCCAGTTGCCACTGCTATCCAATGTCCAGAAGGGATGGGCCCAGGCGCAGGGTTGATGGTTCCCTGAACCCGGATAGGGCATATCGGCCAGACCGGTGCATTGATCTCCGGTTCCCCCGTCCGCGCGGACATAATAGGTGGCGGCCCAGCAGGGGCACGCAAGGATGATGGTAGTGGGGAGGGAAATCAGCAAGAAAAAAATTAAATTTTTACGCTTTAAGCAACGCATTTTTTCCACCGTATTGTGCCGGTTCCCCAACGTATTGACGCAAGGCAAAACAGGGCCGCTTGCCCCTTAAATTACAGGCGTTAATCAAACAGGAGCAGAGACAACGGCACGGAGGGCGCCTGACCGTTCCACCCGGCCAATCTTGCCATCATCCACCAGAATGCCCTGGCCTTCATATTGCAGTTTAGGGCCTTGGAGTGGCTACAGTAACATGGGGCACAGAGATCCGAACCCGGATTGGCCACGCACCATTCATTAGCCCAATTTCCTCCGGAATAATCGCACTCATCATTTGCCCCAAGGTCGAGAAAATCGCTGCCATCAGGGTCGTACCTTTCTATGTCTGCAAAATCAAAGAGGATCTTATTGTTTGCCGCGCAGTAATCCCTGATCTGTTGGTTTCTTACATGGAGATTGCCAGACGAGCCTGTCCCATCCAAGTGCCCCGTTATGTAGATGAATCTCACGGCAGGGTATTCCGTCTCAAAACCATCCAATGTGTCAAGATATTGTTGAATATAGCCCTCTGAAGCACTCGATACCTGGCCGCACCATGCCCACATGGAGAAATTATAATGCCCTGTATCAGCGACTGCGCGGGTCCTGTTTTTTCCAGTCTCCCCATCCCAGTAGTCATTCGGCTCAATGTAGGTCTCATTTGGATTGCCGTCATACATGCGAAGGGCCGGCGGATCTTCTATCAGCGGCAACCCTTCAGTAGCGCTCTGCCTTCTTGCAAAACCGTATTTTGAATATTGTGATTCGAGATTCTCAGCCCCTTGCCACACCTGATCCCCATGGGAGGTGTGAGCATAGTGAATGGTCAACGCCTTTGCATTTTCAATCCAGCAGGCGGGAATGCGTTTGAATTCCTGAACCGCCCTATGGTCGGCTATTATCGCCTCTGCAAGTGCCAAAGAGGGTATCAATAGAAAAGCAAGATAAACACACCCCATAGATATGGAGTCCTTTGCTGCCCGTGCAGAACGATCTTTCATAATCCTTTACTCTTCACCAATTCCCCAGCAGCAACATCAGCCATGGCATCGGCTTTCTCCCGTATACCCGCGCCCACTCGTGGAGAAAGGTGTGGCCGAAAGTGATGCTGTTGATTGTCTGTTTGTCCTCCGTGTAGAGGAGAGGATCGTCTTCAAAAAAGGGGTCGCGGCTGCCTGAGGTCACTGGATGGTTTGCTAAGGCCGTATTGGCCGGGTTGGAAATTTCTAAGGCAACGTTGAGGGCCGCATGGCCGCTTGCGGCCGCACCCAATACAATACATATGGTCAAAACAACAGTGCATCGGATTGAGGGCAATGTATCCTCCCACCCATATCTCCGGTCTAAGGTATCCCTAACGGGATCAACGCCGGCACGATGCTTGTTCGCGGCGCCTGGGTTGCAGAGATGAAATCAGTCTTGGTTTCCGTATCAGGCCCGCCGGGACCAGAAACGGTCAGGCTCACAGTGTAGGTGCCGGGCGTATCGTAGGTGTGTGTGGGATGCTGTTCTTCGCTGGTTGAGTCATCTCCTAAGTCCCATGACCAGGAGGTGATGTTACCTGTGGACTGATCCGTAAAATCGACAGTAAGGGAGACAGGCCCTTCAGTCGGTTCTCCTGTAAAATCAGCAGTAATATCCGTT
>Ga0207996_1000428_pt1 | contig 37615 bp, 32 predicted proteins | sample AntAceMetag02UKG_FD_184773 | JGI IMG/M metagenome (GOLD analysis project Ga0207996, IMG submission 184773) | Saline lake microbial communities from Ace Lake, Antarctica - Antarctic Ace Lake Metagenome 02UKG (SPAdes) (version 2) | ecosystem: Environmental > Aquatic > Non-marine Saline and...
GAAGCACAGACGCTTTGAGCACAGTATCAGTCTTCCGGCAAAAACCAGGCCCTGCAACAATGATCAACTGGACTGCATCTGGGCCGATCCCCATCAACCGTTTACGCAGTATGCTACATATGATTTTGAATGTCTGATGGCACCCAACGGTCATAAAATGTTTATGGCCCTGCCGACCGTGAAAGCAATCAATGCCAGGGGGATCAGCCTTATTTTGCCGGATGCGTGCATTGAAGTAGGGGCGCGCCGTGTAAGGCGGCATGCCTGCAGCAGTATAAAGGCCTATTTTACTCAAAACAGTGCTCTTTATTACGGTACCCTGGTGGATTGCAGCGCGGCGGCAATGCGTATAGAAGTCAACACAATTTTCCCCCAGACGTTTGAATGGATCAACCCTGAATTTTCTGCGACGCTGATCCTTTTTGACGGCCGTGAAACAGTTTATTCCGGCGAATGTAGAATAATCAGACAATTCGGTAACAAGCAAAAAAAATCGTTTGTTTTAAAACCTGCGGCATCAAAGATCCAACGCTTTCAGCCCAAGGAATTCCGCAGCACCCGTCAGCAACTGGTCCCCTTGCCGGACATTATCTTTACGCATCCTTTTACCCGTAAAACAGTCAACCTGAGAATTTTCGACCTTTCCGGTTCCGGCTGCTCGATAGAGGAGAATGAAAAGGAGGCCCTTCTTCTGCCCGGCATGTTGATCCATGATCTGGAGCTGAATCTTGCCGGATGCCTTGTGGTTAAAACAACGGCCCAGGTAATTTACCGCAATGTCATAAATATTGATGGCAATCCTCCCCAAATTCGATGCGGCATTGTTTTTCTCGATATGGATATGCAGGAGCACGTCAAACTGAAGGCTCTTTTACAGAAAGCCGAGGACAGGAAATCATATATCTGCAACCGGGTTGATCAGGATGAACTGTGGGATTTCTTTTTTGAAACCGGTTTTATTTACCCTGAAAAATATGAGACGGTTCGAAAACACAGGGAGGAGATAAAAAAGACCTACGAAAAGCTTTATCTCCAGGCGCCTTCTATTGCCCGTCATTTTACGTACCAGGATAATCACCGCATCCTGGGGCATATGAGCATGATCAGGTATTATAAAAATACCTGGCTGATCCATCACCATGCGGCCAGGAAATCCTGTTCCCATCACGCCGGTATTGCAGTACTCAACCAGATCGGTCGATTTGGAAATGACGCCCATCGACTTTATGCGCTGCATATGGACTATCTTGTCTGCTATTACAGGCCGGAGAATAAATTCCCAAACAGTGTTTTCGGGGGGGCTGCCCGGCATATAAAAGATCCCAGGGGATGCTCGCTGGATACCTTTGCCTATTTTCATCAGCCCGGCAACAGCAAACCGGTCCCAATACCGGACGACTGGGAACTAACACCCACCCAGCCTGCAGAATTAACGGAACTGGAAATGTTTTATAAGCAGGCATCCGGCGGGCTCATGCTGGATGCGCTCGACCTGACCCTGGACGGCTGCACAGGCTACGATGAGCTGGCAGAAGAATTTCAACGGCATGGTTTCCAGAGGCAGCGCCGAATGTATTCCCTTAAAAAAAACAATCGGCTGACGGCTGTCATTATGGTCAACATCTCTGATGTCGGCCTCAATTTATCCGACCTGACAAGCTGCATCAAGGTTATGATTATAGACTCTGTTGATCTTTCCGGCAATGTTCTCAGATCGGTGCTTTCAAATATCTCTGAAAAAACCGGACGCAGTGAAATGCCGGTTCTCCTCTATCCGGCAGCCTATGCCGAAGATAATAACATAGCCTATCAAACGTTATATACATTATGGGTATTGAGCATGCAATATACTGATCATTATTTCAGATACCTCAAACGGCTGCTTAAATTTATTCAGCATTGATAATCGACATGAAGTCTTTAATTTGGCTATGAATAAATCAAATCAACAAGTGCCCCTGTATAACAGCCGTGGCATCAATGTTTATGTAAAACTCCTGAATCAAAGATACCCCCATGTCAATATTAGGGAAGTATTGAACTATGCCAAAATGGCGCCTTATGAAGTAGCCGATCAGGCCCACTGGTTTACCCAGAAACAGATAAATCGATTTTATGAAAAATGTGTTCAGTTGAGCGGCAATGAAAATATTGCCCGCGAAGCCGGCCGGTATGCAGCAACCCCTGAATTGGTCGGGGCACTGGAACAGGTTGTTTTTGGCCAGATCAGCCCATCAAGAGCCTATGAACTTATTGGTAAAACCGCATATAGCTACGCCAGATCCTCCCGTTATAAAACAAAAAAAATATCCTCCAGCAGCGTTGAAATTACTGCAATTCAAGAAGAGGGCGTTGTCGAAAAACTTTATCAGTGTCAAAACAGAATCGGTCTTTTTGAAGCCATTGCCATGGGATATACAAGCCAATTACCTCAAATAGAGCACCCTGAATGTGTTTTCAAAGGGGATAAATGCTGCCGTTATATTATTACCTGGGAAAAAACGGCCTTTTATGTATGGAAAAGAGTTCGAAATATTTCAACCCCACTTTCTTTTTTTCTCCTGCTGATCTGTTTTTTCTTGAAACCACACCTTGCCCTGGCCATACTTCTTCCGGTTCTTTTAATCATCGTGCTGGGGTTGAGCCGTATCGTTGATTTTCTTGAAAAAAAAGAGTTGCGTTCCAGCCTGAATATGCTTCGAGATTCGACCGACAAACTGCTTGAACAGATTGATATCAACTATAATAATACAACTATTACAAACGAAATCGGTCAATCAATCAGCCGGCGTACAACCATTGATGATGTTTTAGATAAAGTTATTCAGATTTCACAAAAACGGTTGAATTATGATCGCTATTTAATTCTGCTGGCCGATAAGGACAAAACGAGGCTGGCGTTTCGGACAGGCTTTGGATATTCACAAGAGTATATTAGTATACTGACCAATACCACCTTTAATCTTGATCGTCCGGATTCCAAAGGGACTTTTGTCGTTTCATTCCGAGAACAAAAACCGTTTTTAATAAACGATATCAATGAAATTGAGGAAAATCTTTCACCCCGCAGCCTGTTGTTTGCCAAAAAACTGGGAACCCTGTCATTTGTCTGCTGTCCGATAATCTGCGATGGAGACTCAATCGGTGTTCTTGCGGTGGACAATATAAAATCTAAAAAAATTCTGGTCCAAAGTGACATGAGCCTTCTGATGGGGATCGCTTCGGTGATTGGCATCAGTATTCGCAATGCCGAACTCATGGAAGGCAGAGAAAGGCAATACCGATCCATCCTGCAGGTTCTAGCTGCCAGCATTGACGCCCGTGATCCGTTGACTGCCGGTCACTCTGAAAAGGTAACGGAATATTCACTGGGGATCTGTGACGAAATGGGTCTTGCAAGAGATTACCGGGAAATGATTCGTGTTGCCGCCCTGCTTCATGATTATGGTAAACTTGGGGTGCCGGATTCAATATTGAAAAAGCCGGGGGAATTAACAAAGGAAGAGTACCATATCGTTCAAACCCATGCCCAGAAAACAAAAGAGATTCTGGAAGAGATTAATTTTGAAGGAATTTTAAGCCAAGTCCCACAAATTGCCGGGTCCCACCATGAAAAATTAGATGGCAGCGGATATCCGGATGGACTGACAGGGGAGGCAATTCCGCTGGGGGCAAGAATTATTGCGGTAGCTGATTTTTTTGAAGCCATTACCGCTGAGCGTCATTATCGCGGGCCAATGCCGGTTGAAGAAGCCCTTGAACTTCTGAATAAGGAATCTGAAAAACACTTCGATTCCAAAATCGTGGCGGCTTTTATCCAATTTTTTAAAAAGAATTATTTGAAAAAATTTTATGGCCGGAATGAATTCAGCTAATTTGACCCGAGTTTATAATTCCCCGACACAAGATCAGCGGGGTATAGGCAAACCTGCGCGGATCGGCAAAACAAGTTTGGAATTCATTGCAAAATTCTTCATATCCTCCCTCATATTCAGTCAGTTCAAATTCCGCATTTTCCCCGACCCTTTCAATTTTCTTCATCCAGTTAAAGCGGTCAATTTCCCGTAATTGACCAAATATCAGGTTATATTGAGCAATATTGACATCAATATCCTGAAACCTGAGATCATAAAGATAGGAATACAGTTTTCTGCCGACAAAGGGATCAAAATTAAACCGGGATTCCAAAATATGCGCCAGCATTTGGATTGTCCTGTTAAGGCGCTCGGGGTACCCGAAATGGCACAAACCATTATTGTCCTGATCAATCAGGCAGATAATACCGCCCGGATTCAGCAGTCTTGAAAGGTTGCTGACGATATCAAAACTGTTGGAGCGATAGTACTGAAGGACAAAGCGGACCCATATAAAATCGAATTTCCCCAGATCATCCAGCGGTTCAAGAATATCCCGGCATGTATATTCGATGCCGGATGTGCTGTAGTGTTTTACAGCATAATCAATCCTGTCTCTGGAACCTTCCACACCAACGACAGTGCCATCCGGTCCGGCCATTTTCCGCAGCAAATAAGTGATTGTTCCTGATCCGCTGCCGATATCCGCAATGCGCATACCCGGCTTTATTCCGGCCCACCGGGCTTGATCTTTTATCTGATTTTTATCAATTTTTAAATCGAGCCGCAGCGCCTCATCTTCGTTTTCCATTAAATATTTGTTCATATCATATCCACATCATATGTTATTTTCATAATGAGCATTTTGAGCTACCATAGAAACATTGTTATTTCAATCCATTTCTGATTCACACGATTTCCCCGTATCCTCTAACCGGCCCCAATTAAACATTCAGACCGTCTGAATAACACTGCAGCCGGCAAGTAAATTGAACTTTTGTCTACACATCAAATCTTAAAATAATTTTCCAAGGGGTGAAAGGTTGACATTTTCATTTTTGCACGCATTTTTAAATAATTATGTATACCAAACAGTTCATTTTTAAATATCATTATAAATAATTCAATTGTTTTATTTTTTATTGAGGAGGCAGCATGGCGGGTCAAAGAGAGACACATGAATTTAAAACCGAAGTTCAGCAGTTGATGAAAATTATCATCAACTCCCTTTATTCCAATCGGGAAATATTCTTAAGGGAATTGATTTCTAATGCATCCGATGCCATTGACAGGCTGCAGTTTAAGTCCCAGACCGATCCTGATATTCTGGACACAGACACCAAGTTTAAAATTAAGCTTGCGGCCAATAAAGATAAAAAAACCCTGGAAATTTCCGATAACGGTATCGGCATGACCTATGATGAGGTCATGGAAAATATCGGGACCATTGCCAAAAGCGGAACCGTTGCCTTTTTGGAAGCTATTGAAAAATCCAAAACTGAAAATGCGCTTACACCCGAGCTCATCGGGCAGTTCGGCGTCGGGTTTTACAGTTCGTTCATTGTTGCCACGCAGGTAACCCTGATTACCAGAGCCGCCGGATCGGAAAGCGGTGTAAAATGGACCTCAACCGGTGACGGTTCCTACACCATCGAACAGACCGACAAAGAATCTCGGGGCACCACCATCATTTTAAAGCTTAAACCGCTTGCCAAGGATGAACAGGATTTTACCGAGGAATGGGTATTGCGTCAGATTGTCAAGCAGCATTCCGACTTTGTAAGCTATCCCATCGTCATGGATATCGAAAGGGACGAACCGGTTACAGATGACGAGGGCAAACCCATCGAGGGCAAAACCACCCATGTTGTCAGAGAAGAAACCCTGAACTCCATGAAAGCCATCTGGACCCGGAACAAAAATGATGTGTCCGAGGAAGAGCACACTGAATTTTACAAGCACCTGGCCCACGACTGGACCGCACCTTTGACCCGGCTTCATTTCAGGCTTGAAGGCACAACCGAGTATACCGCGCTGCTTTATATTCCTTCCAAGGCACCTTTTGACATGTTTAATCACGACCGGCGGCATGGGGTCCAGCTGTATTGCCGCCGTGTTTTTATCATGGATGACTGCAAGGAACTGATCCCTGAATATCTTCGATTTGTCAAGGGGGTTGTGGATGCCACCGACCTGAACCTGAATGTCAGCCGGGAGATTCTTCAGCAGGATCGGCTCGTGATGAACATCCGAAAAAATCTTGTAAAAAAAATATTCGATTTGTTAAGCGGCATGGAAAAAGAACAATACGAAACATTTTATACTGAATTCGGCCCTGTGCTCAAGGAGGGAATTCACAGTGATCCCGCCAAACAGGATAAAATTGCTGAACTGATTCGATATAAAACCACCCGGTCGGACGGCAAACTTGTGTCGTTGAAGGATTATGTTGCCAATATGAAATTCGGGCAAAAATCTATCTATTATATCACCGGTGATAATCTGTCTGCTATTCTTAACAGTCCACACCTTGAAAAACTCAAGGAAAAAGACTATGAAGTCCTGCTCATGACCGATCCGGTAGATGAATGGGTGGTCCAGTCGCTGACCGAATACGATGATAAAAAACTGTGCAGCGCGGAAAAAGGCGATCTGGATATCGATGAAATCGACGATAAAAAAAAGGATGCATTCAGTGATCTGTTTGATGCCATCAAATCCAATCTGGAAGATAAAATAAAGGAGGTCAAACCGTCTCTGCGCCTGAAAGATTCGGTGGCCTGCCTGGCCGGTGATAACCATGATATGAGTGCCTATATGGCAAAAATACTCAAATCCTCCGGACAGGAAATGCCGCCGGTGAAACGGATTCTGGAACTCAATATGGATCATCCGGTGCTGGTGGGGATAAAAGCGCTGTTTGAAAAGGACAAGGAGAATGCGGTATTAAAAGAGTACAGTAAACTGCTGCTGGACATGGCTGTGATCAGCGAAGGCGGCAAACTGGAAAATCCTGCCCGTTTTTCCAAAAAAATCGGCGAAATGATGGCCGGTGCACTGGAAAATCGTGCATAATTCAAATTTTTAAAAAAACATACGCGATATCTCTTGACAGAAGGGCAACCGGTATTATTTTTTCGTCACGGACGCACAATGCGTCTTTTGTATAGATTTTAATTCCTTTTTCCCGGGCGATCGCCAATGCGATCGCCCTTGTTGTTTTTGCAGCCTTTTATTTCCTGACGGCGGTCATGCCATCAGCTTTTTGCAGCCTTTAACCGCTTTTTTGTGATCTATAGTCCCGAGGTTTCGTGTACGAGCACGTAAGAAAGCTATGCCCTTTGGGGCCGGCTTTTTATTTACAGCGTATGCACTGCAGACGGGGCAAATTGTATAAAGGCGGGGGCACCGTTGGATAGTTTCATCTGAACAAAAGTGCTGGACTGGAGCATGACCTGGAACCGGATATCTGCCAGTTTGATTCCGATTTCACTATAAAAACCATGGTTCATGATCCCCGAAATCACTCCGCTGACGGCATTGGGCGAATCTGTCGGAAATTTTTCAGGGCTGATTTGAATGTCTTCCGGGCGGATGGCAATATATTTTCCCGATCCGTTAACCGGTGCGGACAGCGTGACGCAAAGATCATCCACCCAGGCCCGATCTTGATGAAAAACAGCCGGAAAAACATTCTTCATCCCCACAAATTCGGCTATAAACGGCGTTGCCGGTTTGGTGAAAACTTCTCCCACATACCCCACCTGCTCGATTGTGCCCTGATGAATGATGGCAGCCCGCCGGGCCAGAAAATGCGCTTCGGCAAAATCATGGGTCACCATCAGCACGGTGATTTCGGTTGCCGTATGCAGTCGCTTCAATATGCCTCGAATCTCTTCCCTGAAGTTGGGGTCCAGGGCCGACAGGGGCTCATCAAGCAGCAGCACAGCCGGATCAACCGCCAAGGCCCGGGCCAGGGCCACCCGTTGCCGTTCGCCTCCGCTCAAATTTTCCACAGAACGGTTCAGCAACGGTTCCAGCGACAGCCGGTCAATCAGAAGGGGAAGATTTTTCCCGGGAGCCCGGCCATTTTTTTGATGGTATCTGAGACCAAAGGTAATGTTTTCCTTGACAGTCAGATGCGGGAACAGGGCATTGTCCTGATACACGATGCCGATTCCGCGATTCTCAGGCGCAACCCGGGTCACATCCCGGCCGTCCAGGTATATCCGCCCACTGGAGGTGGGAAGCAGCCCGGCGATGGATTCCAGTATCAGGGTCTTTCCCGCACCGGTGGGCCCCAGCAGTGTAAAAAATTCTCCATTTCCCACAGTCAGGTTGATTTCCCGCAGACAAAAGCCGGGCAGATCAACCGTTAAATTTTCAAGACGAATCATGCGTATCCCTTTTTCGGGACCGAGAAAATTCTTAGCAGCAAAAACAGTACCAAGCAGACGATAATCAACCAGACCGCAACCGGCTGGGAATATTTGAGTCCATAAGCAGTAAAACGTTCATAGATCATCACGGGCGCGATCATGGGATGGTAGGCCACGATAACGACGGCCCCGAATTCACTGACAGCGCGGGCCGTACACATAATCATGCCCACCACCATACTGCGCCAGGCCAGGGGAAACGTGACTCGGAAAAAAGTGCCGGTAACGGATGCGCCCAGACTGCGGGAGACTTTTTCAAGGCGAGTGGGAACCGCTTCGAAACCGGCCTTGACCGTATTGACATAAAACGGCAGTCCCACGAATGTCAGTACCACGATGATGCCGGTAACACTGCCCATGATGCGCAGACCGACGGCATTGAAAATCTGGCCCAGCCAGTGGTTGCGTCCGGCAATACTCAAAATGGCGATGCCGACAACCGGATGGGGAATCATGATGGGCAGATCAATTATGCTCTCAACTATTTTTTTTCCGACAAACTCGTGGCGGGCCAGAAGATAGGCAAACGGAGTCCCGAACACAAAGGAGATCAGAGCTGCTGCGCCGGAGGTGTATATACTGAGCCGGATAGATTGGATTACATCCGGGTCCTTTATGGTCTCCAACAGGTCTGCCAGAGTCGGCTGGGTCGCCATTTCAATGAGCGGAAAAAGTATAAATGCGATAATTACAGTACTGGAAAAAAATGCCAGTGCTGTAAAGGGGTCAAATTTTCTTTGAATTTTTATAACCATTATTTTTATAATATCAAAATATTACAAGCAGTCCTAATTTTTGATTTCCACCAGCTTCTGAAACTGCGCAGGAAGACCCTGCAAGACCTTTTCAGTGGAAACACGGCAGGGAACAAAGGGGGGCTGCCCCATCTCCTTTAATACTTTAAGCCCGCCGTCGGGACTCAGCAGATATTCGATGAACAAGACCGCACCTTTTTTATTAGGTGCCGCATTTATCAGGGTAATCCCGTAGGTGCAGGATTTCCCGGTGCGCGTAATCCAGGTATTGGGTTTCTTGCCGGTCACCTTGACTTTGGCCTGTTTGTAAAAAGCGTCATATTTATAATTCCCCAGGTTGATGTGATCATCGAGTTTGATATATTTAAGCTCGTGCTGTACCGCCACGCTCAGATATTCCCAAGCATAGTCCATATTACCGGTTTTCAGCAGGGAAACCAGTTCAACCGACTTGGGCCGGATATTTTCCTTGGGGCGGTTGGCGATGAGCCGATTATACAGTCCCGTTTTCTGATAAAATTTTTCAGCAAGCTGCAAAACCATCACCGCACGATAGCCGCAGGGATCCAGATTGGGATCGGAGTGCCCCCAGACAACGCCTTTTCGACTGAGAATTTCGTACCAGTTTTGTCCGGTTACCTCCCCGGCAAAGCGGCTTTGATCCGTATAGCACAGCACCAGTTGGTTGGTGGCAAAACGGATATTCCAGGCAGCGAATTTCGGGATCAAATTTTTATCAATCACTTTGAAGTCCGCAGAAGCCATGATGTCGGCCGGCTTGCCCAGTTCGGAGATCATACGGGCCATCTTGGTGCTACCCCCGGCTTCCCGCTGGACATCAATATCGGGATGGTCGGCTTCAAATTGTTTTTCAATCTTTGCAAAAGGCACTGTCAAGCTGCCGGCATGAAAAATCGTTACTTTTTCTTTGGCCGCTGCAATGGATACCATCGACACTGTCAGCAGCAGGGCGGTCAAGACCCCCATCACTGTAATTAATCTTGAACGACGCATTTTTATTTACTCCTCTTTTTCCGGCTGATTGTTATTTAAATCGGGAAAAACCATTTTCCCGCTCATACTCAGATCATATCCTGCAAAAGTACTTGTTGCTTCGGTAAACTCGTTTTCGTGCAACATCCCTAAAAATAACTGAACACCCTGGTCAAAAAATCTGTTTTTGTCGATCAGCAGGTCATAGCGTTCCCAGCGCAGCGGGATAAAATCAAGATCCAGCAGGGCCGCCACATAGCGTATCGCCGGTCCGGCGTCGGCCCGACCGTTTAAAATTTCAAGGCCGATGTCAATGTGTTTGGGCACTTCATGATGATAGCCGGCGATATCTTGTCCTTTGATGCCGGCTTTTTCCAGTTCCCGATCCAGGAGCAACCGGGTCCCTGTGGTGTTGGAACGGTTCACGATTTTCAAATCCGGCCCGGCCAGATCCGCTACGCTGCGTATGCCTTTCGGATTGCCTTTTGGCACCAGAAGCCCCTGCTCTCTTTTACAAAAATTAATCATGACGGGCATATTATCGAATTCCCGGTCTGCAAAATCAAAATTATATCCTTTCCCGTTATCCTGCATCAGATGACTCGATGCCATGTGGCACAGGTTTCGACGAAGGGCCTGGAGCCCCCCAATGCTGCCCAGATTGGCAAACACCGCAACATGTTCGGAAAAATTGCTGTTAAAAATTGATATGGCTTTGTCCAGCAGAGGGTCATTGCTGCCGGTAATGATGAGCAGGCCGTCATAGGCGGGCAAGGATGTGCGCGACTGGGGGTAATTGCTGGTGTTGGCATCAATCCACTGCTCCACCAGATGGAGGGGGAAAAGCCATTTGCCGGTTATTTTAGTGGCAGGAAGTCCCTTGTCAGATATGAGTGAGTAAATCATCTTTTCATTAACATCCAGAAACTGGGCGACCTCTCTGGTTGAGAGCAGCTTTTTCATTTTTCCCTCCCGCTGTTTGTATTATAGGCATAACTGTTAATTGTGTTTTCTTATATCTTTTTGGTCATTTTCTGTCAATTTGTTTGTTTAATAATAAATTATATTTTTATAATTACCGAAACCAACTCAAACATAGTCGCAGTTCCATCACTTTTATAATTGAAAAATGAAGGTATTCCATCGCTTTTACTCCACCCCGGTGAAACAAAAGAAAGAGCAGTTTCAAGGGGAGGCAGATTACTCAAAAAGAATTAAACCTAAAGAAGAAATAAAAGACGGGTTATGATTCGGGGCAGGTAGAATCGATGATGAAAAATTTGTTTGAAAAATTATTATTGAACTTCAGGCTTGCTGAGCATTGCCAACATTTTTTTTGCGCTTTTTTGCTGGGCAGGGAACTTGGACGCTTGGATGAATGCATGCTTTGCCCGTTTTGTATCGGTCATGTTCCAGGCTGCATATCCAAGCATGAGCCAGGCTTCTCCCGGTAGAATTTTTCCACTGACCGCCTTTTCAAAAACCCGGGCGGCAGCCTTGTACTTTTTCATTTCATACAGTATGCGGCCTTTTAACATCAGTAGCTTGTCATCTTTTGCCTCCTGCATGCCTTGTTCCACAGCCGCCAGGGCCCGGTCGGATTGATGCAGGCCAAGATAGCCGGAAACCAGGTGTTTGACTATGCCGGTATCTTTTTCTTTGTCCGGCAGGTCCTCGTAAAAGGGTACGGCCCGGGCAGGAATACCCAGCATCATGTTCAGGTCCGCCATCAATCGTTTTTCCCGATGGTTCAACGGGGTCAGGTAATGATACAGCATCAACGCCGCCAGGGCCTTTTTGTATTTTCCATCGAACAGATGCATGGTGGCCAGGGCCTTCCACCATTTTTTTTCAATGGGATCTTCCCGGGTCAGTTGCAGCGCATAGACAAGGGCCTTTTGTGTCATCTCCAGGGAGATATACTGGTACAAAAGCGTTTCCTGCCACTGTTTCTTTTTTTTACCGCTGCTTTTTTCGGCAAGTTCCCGAATATAGGGCAGGGCCCTGCGGGATTTTTCAGCAGCCATGAAAACCTGCACAAAACTCTCTTTCCACGCTAAAGGAATAGGGCTGCCGGGGGGCCGGGTCAGACGCTCGATGATCTCCAATGCGCGTGTATATTCGGAGGCAGCCATAAAGGAGACGAGACTGTAATAGAGCGTCTTTGCCTGCTTTTTATCGGCGGATTCGTATCCGTGCAAAAAGGCCCTGGCCGCATCGGCATATTGCCCAAGGTCATAATAGCATTTGGCCAGATTCAGCCATGCAGAAGAATAGGCCGGATTCTTGTTGGTGGCAGCCAGATAATAATCAATGGCTGCTTGCGGACGATTTGTCGATAAATAGCAGTTGCCCAGGGTAAAATCGATGAGATAATGGTGAAACCCTTTTTTTTCCGCAACACCGGGGTTTCGGATTTTATCACCCCTGGCCTGAAATGCATCGAGCACTTTGATGGCTCCGGCCAGGTCCTCTTGTTCAATATATTTGCCGGCCTTGTGCAGAATGAGACGGGCAGCTAAGGGAACCGGTTCTTTTTCAGCAGCATATGCAGTCGTAAATATAAAAAAACTCAGTATCAGGACCGCTATAAACCCACCAGACGTCTGTTTTAATCTTTTCATTATTTGGCCAATTTGAATTTTATGACTTGCTCTGCCCAGACCTTGACCGGCACACCTTCCACCGTACCTGGTTTGAAACGCCAGGAGGAAACAGCCTGAACAGCACTCTGGTCAAAAATTCCGGTTGGCTGCGAGTCAATGATTTCGATCTTTTCCACAAGGCCTTTGGGGTTGACAAGAAATTTTACCTTTACCCATCCCTCGATACCTCTTCGTTTGGCTCGCAAAGGGTACATCGGCGGGATACTCACCAGTGGTGTAAGCCCTACGTCCAGATCCTCGATAGTAAATATTCCATCCATTGCTGGGGCTACAAAAGCAACCGTTTCCATGGCAGGGGACGGCAGCACGAGCGGTCCAACCGGCAATTTGGGGTTTATGTCAAAATCAAGCCGGGGAAGATTGTCGATCACGGGGTGAACAGGTACAGGTGTCTTAACCACCGCCCTCCGGCGTGTTGCAATGGTTTCAGGCTCGTGCTTATACTCTTTTTTAGGAGGGGGAGGCTCCGCCCGTTTGACCCGGACAATATCCAGCATCCGGCGCGGTTCCATTTTTCCGGGACGCTCTGCCACACCGGTACTGAGCCCTGGCATCAGCCCGAACAGGGCCAGATTCAGCACCAGAGAAAAAAGTACCGCACCGGACCACAATAAAAACGGTCGGGCCCAGTGGGTATGTGGTCTTATGGGGAACGGCGTCATTTCCAATTCAAAACCTTTACCATTAGTCGCTTAATTCTTGTGTTTTTACTGCCCAAAAAGTGTGAGGGAACTTGTACAATTAAATACTGAATAATTAAGGCCTTCTATCTATTTTAATCCGCAGATTACGCAGATTCCAATGTATTCCATCGATTGTATTTATTATGATCTTTTTGATACCCGTTCGTTTGCGGCGAAGAGCTTCATTTATAAACAGACAAAGCGGAGCGATACCACAAATTTTCACTATTCACTATTCGATATTCAATTATTTATCCCTGCTGGCCGCAAGGGAAATGTTTTCGGCACCGGCCATGCGGCAACCGTCCATAACCCGAATGACAACACCGGTACTGCTTTCCCGGTCCGCCACGATCACGACCCCGCCCTCCGGATTTTCAGCCAGGGCTCTTTCAATATTGACACGTACGGCCCGCATATCGATTTCCCGACTCTCCATGAAGATCCGGTTGTCATTGGTAATCCCGATGAGTATGCCGGCTTTTTCACGGCTTACGGCGGTGGAGGCCGACGGTCTGTTGATATCCACCCCTGTTTCTTTGACAAAACTGGTTGTGACAAGGAAAAAGATAAGCAGAATAAAAACCATATCGATCATGGGCGCGATATTCAATTCAAGGGTTTTTTTCTGTCCCCGCCTGGCAGCGGTTATATTGAGCATAATATCTCCTGTAAAAAACAACTAACCGTTCCCGGTTGACAGTTATCGGTTCACGGTTGGAAAAAACCATTTTAACAAAACCGTCAATACTGCCTGAATCAGACATACCGTTTAAGATAGATACCCAGTGAAGAGATTTGCTGTTTCAGGCTTTCGGCCCGACCGGTAAGAAAATTGCACATGTAGAGTCCGGGGATAGCCACCAGCAGTCCTGTCTGGGTGGTGATCAATGCCTCGGAGATCCCCCCGGCCATGGCCCGGGCATTGCCGGTACCGAAAAAACTGATAATATCGAATGTAGCGATCATACCCGTCACCGTGCCCAAAAGCCCTAAAAACGGGGCCACGCCTACCAGAACGCGGATAAAGGCCAGATATTTGTCCAGAGAGGCCACTACCGCCATAACGGTTTCATCCAGAATGCGTTTATCCATACTTGTGCTATTGCTGCGGCGCAGCAAAAATTCGGTAATAAACAGGGCGGTAATTCCCTTGTATCTGCCCCTGTCCGGGATCTCTCCTGTCCGAACAAATTCCCCCGCCTTTTCCCGGGTCATGTTTTTTCGGTACAACTGCCGGAGAAACAGGGCACGGTTGAAAATCAGCATCCACATGACCACCGACACCAGTAACAGTGGAATCATGACAATGCCGCCGGATTGCAGAAAATTTTCCGCCCGGAAGAGATACTCCTGTAAATACTGAAACATCTGTCCGCACCTGCCTGTTATCAGATTTTGGCCTTCGTGCCCTTGAACAGGGTATTGATAAATGTCACGGATTTTTCCTCCATCTGTCCGATCAGGGTTTCCACCCGACGCGACAAAAACGTATGACACAGCATAATGGGGATGGCCACGGCCAGTCCCAGCATAGTGGTCACCAGTGCTTCGGAAATACCGCCCGACATCATTCGCGGATCACCGGTACCAAAATAAGTGATCACATGAAACGTATTGATCATACCGGTCACCGTACCCAAAAGCCCCAGCAGCGGCGCAATTCCTGCCAGCATTCCAAGGGTTGACAGGAACCGCTCCAGGCTTGGAATTTCACGTAAAATCGCCTCCTGCATGACATTTTCCATATCCTCCCGCGTGGCACAGGCAGCCCGGGTACCCTGCAGCAGGACATTGGCTATGGATTTATGCCGATACGGTGTACATATTTTGCTGCATGCATCCCAGTTTCGCTCCGATGCCGGCACTATGATCTTTTTCATCAGGCGATCAGCGTTCATGCTTTTTCGAGTCAGGGAAAAGAGCCGTTCCGCCACAATCAGCAGGGCCAGGATGCCGATCCCCAGGATCGGCCATACAATGGGCCCCCCGTTTTTGATCTGATCCGGGAGACTGAGCCGGTGGGTTAGCTGGCGCAGAGCGCTGCCCCGGGAAATGTCCATGAAAACATCCTCCGATTCTCCGGCCATATAACGGGAAATATTTTTCACAATGCGCGCAGACGGTAGTTTTGACAGGGCAAACAATCGCCGACTCTTATCAGAATAGATCAAAAAACCGATCTCTTTGCCGGTGCGATAGGCAGCCGTAAAATTCCCCAGAACAAGGATATCACCGGAAACATCTCCGCCTGCCCGATCAACCATGGGGCCGTGGGTCAGGCGAACCTCTCCCGATCTTTGAATTTCATCAAAATACAGATCGATCATCGTGCGGATATCATCCATACCCGGAAAACGGGTTTGATTTTTCAAGGGCTGCAATGCCTTCTGCCGGGCAGGTACAAAGGCGCTTTGCTGACTCTGGGCCAGCAGGCCATCCAGGTCTCCGGCGGCAATCTTGATAAAACCGGCCAACTCCCTGGATGCGGCATCCGCCTGCCGGAGCTTTTGGGTCAGTTTCTCTTTTTCGGCGATCAGTTGCTCAATCTTTTTACGATGCTGTTGATTCTCCCCGGCAAGTTTTTTTTTCTTTGCCTTAAGCTTGCGGATCGCCTGCTGCAGGGCCTTTTTGTCTGTCAGAATTTTTTTTTTGCTCTTTTCAGCCTCCTGTTGAGCCGTCTGTTTTTCCAGAACAGCTTTTTGCAACAAATCTGCTTTTTTTTGCCTGCCTGCCATGGACACGGCCCGCATATCCTCAGCATGGGCAGGTTCAAGACTCAGGAAAAGGCACAATAATAGCAATCCCGATAAAATCCGTTTCATTGTGGTTTGATCCTCCCCAGCGGCAGGTTCAACAGGTCGGCCGAACGTCTCTTGGCACCGATTTCAAAAGCGCTTCCAATGTCCCGGTTATATTTGTGCGGCAACAAATGCCACCGGGATGTCAGGGGATTAAAATACCCGGTTTCTTTTTGATCCAGAGACTGGAAAAAAAGGGACAGCCTCCCCAGTCGAAATATGTCGACCAAAATATTTTTGCCGTCGATGGATATTTTCCCCTGATAAATTTCAACTGTATTACCATATTCCGCTTCGATGGAAAGTGCTTCCATGATCTTCCGAAATTTTTCGCAGACAGTGACATTTGCATCATCCAGAATCCGGCCAAGATTTTTCAGCCGGGTGTATCGCTCATCCGGCAAAAACGGCAGACTGGATTCCACCATTACCTCCAGACGTTGACGGGTTTCTTTTAAAAAAGGCAGAAGCTGGGTTGCCATACGGGCGATTTCATCGATTTCACGGTTTACTTCATCCAGTGCCGCCTGCTGCATTGCCGCCTTTTGCCGCAACTCCTTGTTGAGGGCCGCCAGTTGCGCCGTTTCCCTGGTCAGCGTTTCAAATTCGGCGGTCATTTCCGCCTTTCGCTTAAACCAGACATCCTCGGTTTTCTGGGTGCTCTGTCTAATATTTATTGAATCATTCACCTGGCCGGTTACCTGCTCGGTGAACTCTTGGCAATGCCCGGTTCCGTTGAAAATCATGCCGACCGTAAAAACCACCATAAAGACCAGTTTATTCAAAATAATTTCCTCCCTGTGGGGGGTCGTATCTACCCGCAAAACATATCGACAAAACAGTTCTGATCATAACTTTAAATATGGGATATAACTTACGTTCCGCTCTTTGATAATAATCCTTTTTTTCGTTTCCATAATCTGACAAGAGATTTTAGTCAATGGTATTGTCCGCTTATTCAGTATTGATGCTTTCGTAAAAAATCGGAAAAACAATTTCTTACAACAACATATGGATACTATTAAAGGAAAATAAAGGACATGCGACGGCGAATAATACTCTATTTCAGAGGTGGGAAATAAGCTTGTTCATGAATCAGACAAAAATGATTAACCTGTCAAAAAACATCAAAGCCAGGACATCGTTGTAAAAAATTAAGCATTTATCCCTGATGCATGGGAGAATGGGGCAGTAATTTGTATAATTGAGCCCATATTGGTCTGACAACCTGAAAAACATATTGACGTACCAATTTCAATGAGCTATGAGGGAGAAACTTTTCACGGATAATTTCTGCAAACCTTATCGATCCGGACAGGGAGGTAGCGTCATGTTACTGGGATTACACACATACAGTTTTCATCTGCACGGCATGGGACAAAACTGGGGAGGCTATGAACTGGCATGGCCCCGGGTAATGGATATCTATTCTTTAATGGATGAGGCAGAGCACCTGGAGCTGGACGGGTTCCATATCACTGCGGTGGACTGTGAAAGCACGGATACGGACAATCTTAAAAAAATCAAAAATTATGCGGCGGATCGGGGACTCTATCTGGAGTATAATTTTTCTTTAAACGAAGAGTTCGACCCGCGCCTCAACAACTCCTTTGACGAGGCGATTGTCATTGCCAAAGCACTCGGGGCGGACGTTGCCAAGGTCAGCCTCGACCTTCGACGCCCACGTCCGCTGTGTGCCAGCGGTCACCATGTCGAGGTCATGCGGCAGTTGGAAGATATTGCAGAGCAGCTTCATGCTGCAGCCCCAAGAGCTGAAGCCGCCGGTGTAAAAATAGCTGTGGAAAATCACACGGAATCACTTTCCAGCGAGATCCTCTGGTTAATAGACCAGGTGGGGCATCCGTGTGTGGGCGCCTGTGTGGATACGGTTAATTCCGTTATGGTGCTGGAAGATCCCATGGCAGCCATTGAGAACCTTGTGCCGCGTTCTTTCACCAACCATTTCTGCGACCATCGTATCGAAAGGGATCAGTTCGGCTGCCGGTTCACCGGTGTGGCTTGCGGTGACGGTGACATAGACCTGAAGCGTGCCATCGACCTGATCAGAACCAAGTCTTCAATGAACCGCATCAATATTGAGGTCGAATGGGATGCCGGTTCGGACCAACCGCCAAAAGCCCGTCGCCGTGAGCGGGAAGCTGTCGAGCGCAGCATTCGGTATTGCCGTGATGTATTGGGGATAGGATGAATGTCAAACTTGAGACTCGATACTTGAAACTTGGAAAAAACAGCAGCATGTAAATGCGTCATATAAAAGGTATCACCCAAAAAAGGAGTACTTGAAAATGGCTTCCAGTTTTGAAGACAAGGTCAGGGAAACCGGATTACATCTTTACCAATTGGCGGAAGGGGATAAACCCTCTCTTTTTAAAAAGGATTTCTGGACCGGTAAAGTTATGGACTGGTCCATGAAAAATGAGGCCTTTAAACAGGAAATGTTTCGTTTTGTGGATGTTTTCCCCTATCTTACACGACCCGAATCCGTGGCAAAACATGTTCAGGAATATTTCTGCCGGCCCGGTCAGGATTTCCCCAAATCCATGCAATGGGGCCTTAAGCTGGTTAAGCCGGACTCCCTGGCTGCCAAAATAGCGGCCAAAAGCATCACCAAAAATATCAACTCCATGGGAAAGCAGTTCATCACAGGTTCCGATTTAAAGGAATCAGCCCCGGTCATGAAAAAACTCCGGGACCAGGGCGTGGCCTGGACCGTTAAAATTCTCAAGGAAGCGGTAATTTCCAAAAAAGATGAGGAGGATTTTCTGACCCGGCAAATCGAACTTCTCGACGAACTCGATGAGATCCAGAAAAAATGGCCGGCCCTGGGCGGAGGGTCGGGAGACCTGGACTGGGGGTTCACGCCAAAAAACAACATTTCACTGATGGCCTCCTGTCTGTTTTCCCAATATCAGACCAAGGCCTGCGCCTTTGATTATTGTGTGGACAGGGCCAAAGAGCGTCTTCGTCCGATCTACCGCAAAGCAATGGAAATCAACGCCTATGCTTTGCTGGACATTGAGCACCTGCCTGCCAGGGAGTTCACACTGGAGGTTTTTAAAAGCATCAATGAAGAAGTAGAATTCCGTGATTACCCGCATAAGGGCATCGCTTACCAGGCCTATTTTAAAGACAGTGTACCCTTGCTGAAAGATTTACTGGCATGGTCCAAAAAACGGAAACAGAATTTTGGCATCCGGCTTGTCAAAGGGGCCTTCTGGGATGAAGAAGTGGTCCTGTCAAACCAGTATAATTATCCTGTCCCGGTTTTTACCAAAAAGCATGAAACCGATGCCTGTTATGAAAAATGCGCGCGCCTGATTTTAAAAAACCATCCCTACACCATGCTGAAGTGCGGTTCCCATAATATTCGCAGCGTTGCCTATGTGATGGAGACGGCAAAGGATCTTCGTGTACCGGAACAGCGCCTGGAATTTCAGATGCTGCATGGTATGGCGGAAAATTTGAGGTCGGCCTGGGTCAGGGCGGGACTGCATCTCAGATTGTACGCGCCCGTGGGTGAAATCGTTCCCGGTATGGCGTATCTGGTCCGCCGTCTGCTGGAAAACACATCCAACGAGTCCTTTTTACGCCAGAGCTTTGCCGACGGTGCTTCAAAAGAAACAATGCTTCAAAATCCCGTTGAGCTGGCCAGGGAAAATCCGGAACCGGAAAAAACGCCGGAACAGGCCGTGCAATATGGTGACAAAGGTCCTTTTCGCAATGAGGCGCCCATTGAGTGGACGGCTCAGAACAGGGATGCTTTTTCACATGCTCTTGAGAAGGTGAAAAAAAGCTTTCCCAGAAAGATACCGTTCTCCATAGCGGGAAAAGAACTCCCTACGGACAAGGAAATACGCTCCACCAATCCCAATAATCCGGATGAAATCGTCGGAATTGTGAGTGCTGCCGGCGCAGTGGACGTGGAAAAGGCGCTTGCAGCCGCTAAAGCGGCATGGCCGGAATGGAGCCGCACAGATGCTGCAAGACGCAGTGAATACCTGTTTAAAGCGACGGCCATTGTCAGGGCAAAGCGCCATGACTTGGCGGCCTTGCTGGTGTATGAATGTGGTAAAAACTGGAGCGAAGCTCAGGCGGAAATATGCGAGACAAATGATTGCCTGGAATATTACGGCCGTGAGATGATCCACCTGGGCAAGCCTAAAAATATCGCAAGACTCCCCGGTGAGCAAAGTGAACGGATCTATACTCCCAGAGGTGTTGGTGCCGTCATCGCTCCCTGGAATTTCCCGCTGGCCATTTCCGTGGGCATGTCTGCGGCGGCTATGGTCACCGGAAACACCGTGGTCTACAAACCGGCATCTTTATGCCCTGTAATCGGTGCAGCGGTTGATCAATTGTTTAAAGAAGCGGGCCTGCCCCAGGGGGTTTTTAACTTTATACCCGGCGCCGGGAATGAACTCAGCGACCTGTTGACGACGCATCCCGACGTAGCGTTTATCGCCTTTACCGGCAGCATGGATGTGGGGCTTGAAATCATTGCCAAAGCCGGTAAAACGTCCGGCGGCGCCCACAACATTAAAAAAATGATTGCCGAAATGGGCGGCAAAAACGCCATTATCGTAGATGCCGACGCCGATCTGGACGAGGCCGTGGGTCACATCGTCCAGTCGGCCTTCAGCTACCAGGGGCAGAAGTGTTCGGCCTGTTCGCGCCTGATTGTTCTGGAAGAAAATTACGATAAATTCGTGCTACGGTTTAAACATGCTGTAGAAACCCTTGTCATCGGAGCCAGCGAAGATCCGAAAACCGATGTGGGAGCGGTTATTGATGCTGCTGCCCGGGATAAGATCACGCAATACATTGAAATCGGTAAACAGGAAGGGACGTTGCTGGTGGAACACACGGCAGGCCAGGTACAGGGGCATTTTGTTCCGCCGACGGTCTTTGTGGATATAAAGCCGGAAAGCAGGTTGGCCCAGGAAGAGATTTTTGGCCCGGTGGTCTGTGTTATCAGGGTGAATAGTTTTGATGAGGCCCTTGCTGTAGCCAACAATACCAAATACGCACTGACCGGCGGTATTTTTTCCCGAAGTCCCTCCAATATTGAAAAGGCCTGCAGGGATTTCCAGGTCGGCAACCTTTACATCAACCGCGCCATAACCGGTGCCCTTGTGCAGCGTCATCCCTTTGGCGGCTTCAAAATGTCCGGTGTAGGTTCCAAGGCAATGGGGCCGGATTATCTGCCCCAGTTCATGTTCGCAAGAACCATTGTCGAGAATACGTTCCGCAGCGGCTTTGCACCCATGGACGGCGAATAGTTAAAATTGAATCGTGATGGCATGACGAAGCGGGGTTGACCGATATAATGAGGAGTATGAGTAATCAATGAAAGTTCAAAAAATCAAAAAAAATCTGACCTCTGAAATAGTTATTGAAGAAATTCTGAAAAATGTAAAATCAGGGGACCTGCAGCCGGGTGACAAACTCCCCACTGAACGGGAGATGGGCCGGATGTTCGGCGTAGGCCGGTCATCCATCCGGGAGGCTGTAAAAGGCCTGGTTCTTTTAGGATATCTGGAAGCCTCCCAGGGGAAAGGAACTTTTGTCAAAAACAATTTTGCATTGAAAAATCTGTCCCGTGGGGAACTGCGGAATGCCATGGCAGCTGAAGATATCTTCGAACTGATGGAATTAAGAGAAATCCTTGAATGCAATGCGGTCAGACTCGCTTCAGAGAGGGCGGGCAATGGCGACAGGGATCGTATCAATGAAGCACTTGAACAGATGAAAACGTGCCGGGAAGACTTCAAACGTTTTTATAAACCCGATTTCAACTTTCACATGGCCATAGCAGAGGCAACCCACAACAAAATGATTTACGAAATGATGCGCCTCCTTGTTGAAAAAGCCCATGCGCAATATGAAAAATTTATGCCCGACAGGTTATGCCCGCCGGACGAGGCGATTCGGACCGCTGAACAAATTGTTGCCTCTTTGATCAGAGGAGAAGGGCAAAAAGCAGTCAAGCATATGGAAGAGCACTTGAAGCTGGTAGAGATTGAGCTAAAACGCGTGCTGTCGAATGATCCAGACCGTTGTAATAAAAACGCGGCTTAAAGAAGAAAATATACAAAATGCAATGGTATGAGATTCTAACGGAAAGCCAGGTTGAGCAGGTACACGAAGCCACTTTGAAAATTTTGGAACAGGTAGGGGTGGATTTCTGCTACCCGCCGGCCCTGGAAGTCTTGTCCGGGGGCGGTGCCAGGGTCAACGGCGAGCGTGTATTTTTTACGCGCCAACTGGTAGAAGACCAGATAAAAAAAGCACCCGGCCAATTTACACTTTACGCGCGCAACCCTGAAAAAAATGTCATCATCGGCGGCGACAACATCGCCTTTATTCCCGGATACGGAGCACCTTTTGTAACGGACACAGACAACGGAAGACGGGAAGGAACACTGGCGGATTTTAAAAATTTTGTTAAATTAACCGGCGCCAGTCAGTACCAGGATATATGCAGCGGCATGGTTATTGAACCCACCGATGTTCCCCAGGAAATTCGCCATGCTGAAATGATTTATGCGGCGTTGAAATATTCCGACAAGCCGATTATGGGAAGCGCCATGGGAGAAAAAGATGCCAGGGACAGTGTCAAAATGGCATCAATACTGTTCGGCAGTGAAAGGGAACTGGCCGAAAAACCGCGCATGATCAGCATCCTGTGCTCCCTGACGCCGCTTTCATATGACGAGCGCATGCTGGGGCGATCATGGAATATGCCCGAACCGGGCAACCACAACTTATCTCGTCCCTGGCCATTGCCGGCGCAACGTCTCCCGTCACACTGGCAGGCACCCTGGCACTTCAAAACGCAGAAATTTTAGCGGGAATCGTTTTAACGCAACTGGTGCGGGAAGGAACGCCCGTAGTTTTTGCGGGATCTTCTTCCAATGCGGAAATGCGCACCGGCGGCCTGAGCATCGGCTCTCCTGAAATGGCAATCAATACGGCGGCAACCGCTCAGATGGCACGCTACTACAATCTGCCTTCCCGAGGCGGCGGCGCCGTCAGCGACGCCAAGGCTCCAGACGCGCAGGCGGGTTACAAATCGATGATGAGCCTTTTAATGGCCCAGGTCAGCGGCATCAATTTTGTGCTTCACACCGCCGGTATTTTTGAATCATACAATTGCATGTCCTACGAAAAATTCATCATCGATGATGAAATATGCGGAATGGTGAAAAAAATTAAAAAAGGATACAAAGTCAATGAGGACACCCTGGGTTTTGACGTTATAAAAGAAACAGGCCCCAGGGGCCACTTTCTTGATAAAATTCACACGTTAGAGCACTTCAGGAGCGAGTTTTATATGACTTCGTTATCCGATCGAGACAACTTTGACAACTGGGAGGCGAAAGGATCCACCCAGTGCATGCAATCGGCCAACAAAAGGTTTAAGGAAATACTTTCCGCCTATGAAGTGCCTGGGCTTCCTGCCGATGCGGACAGGGAATTGAAACAATTTAAAGGAGTTGGATTGCCGTGGAATTAAAAGCGATACATGAAAACTGCTCCGGATGTGGTATCTGTCTGATGGTCTGCGCTCTTGAAAATTTCCGGGAAGTAAATCCCTCCAAAGCGGCGCTGCGAATCGAGGGACGTTTTCCTGCACCGGGCGATTACCGTATTCACCTTTGCGACCAGTGCGGTCAATGCGCCGAGGCCTGCCCGGTAGAGGCCATTCATCTGGAAAACGGTATTTATATAATTCATGAGGAGGAATGCACCGGGTGCATGATATGTGTAGAAGAATGTCCCAACGGGGTGCTCTTTGAGCACAAGAGCATGGAGATGCCCATCAAGTGTACGCTTTGCGGTGAATGTGTCGACGCTTGCCCAAGGGATGCCCTTCAACTTGTCAACAACCGGTGATGATTGCCAAAGCGGTTCGAAAAAGGAGTGCATTTAAAATGCTTTACGGATACGCAGGAACCATATTAAGAATCGATTTAAGCAAGGGTCGTATCGACAAATCTCCCATTTCAAAAGAGATGACCGATAAATTTTTAGGCGGTAGAGGCTTTGTGGCCAAAATTCTCTATGATGAGATCCCGCCGGGTACGGATCCCTATAGTGAGGACAATATTTTTGTTGCCGCCACCGGCCCGTTGACCGGGCATTTCCTTCCTGCCAGCGGCAAAATCCATTTCGGGGCAAAATCTCCGGCCACGGGCGGCTATGCCGACAGCAACATGGGGGGCCATTTCGGGCCGGCATTAAAATACGCAGGATACGATGCGCTGGTGATAAAGGGCAAAGCCGAGGAGTTGAGTTATCTGTTTATAGAAGACGATACCATTGAAATCAGATCGGCCGCCGCCTATCTGGGCATGGGCGCTATTGAGACGGAAACCCGGTTGAAAAAAGACCTGGGAAATAATTTTCAGATTATCACCATCGGCCCTGCGGGTGAAAATAGAGTGCGGTTTGCCTGCATCTCCCATGATTTCGGTCGGCAGGCCGGGCGTACGGGTATCGGCGTAGTGATGGGCAATAAAAATATCAAAGCCATCGCCGTCAAGGGCACCAATGCACTTTCGGTTTTTGATATTGAAGGCGCATATGCCAAAGGCAGGGAATCCTATCAGATCATTGCCCGGAAACCCGGGTTCAAAGGATGGACCCCGGAAGGCACTGCAGGAATTACGGACTGGGTCAACGAGGTGGGTGCTTTCCCCACCCGCAATTTTCAGACTTCCTTTGCTGAGCACTATAAGGACATCAACGGCAAAGCCGTTATCGATAAGCTCAAAATCACCGATAAGGGATGCTTTCTATGCCCCACCCCCTGCGGAAAATATGGGCATACCAAAACCAAATCCGGTGCTGCCTACGTAGAGGGCCCGGAATATGAAAGCATTGCCCTGTTTGGCGGTAGCTGCATGCTGAATACCATCGAAGATGTGGCCTATGCCAATTACCTTTGCGATGAACTGGGTCTGGACACTATCTCGGCCGCTTCCGTGGCTGCCTGGACCATCGAATGTTTCGAAAAGGGGCTATTGACCAGGGAAGAGATCGGCCGGGAAGTCAAATTCGGCGATCTGGAATCGGTGGTTTACCTGATTGAACAGATGAGCAGCCGCAAGGGTATCGGCGATTTGCTGGCCGAAGGGGTGAAGGTCGCTTCCCAAAAATTGGGCAAAGGGTCCGAGGCATTTGCCATCCATGTCAAGGGACTGGAATGGACCGGATATGAGTGCCGCAATGCACCGGCCATGATGCTGGCCTATATGACTGCGGATATCGGCGCCCACCATAATCGGGCATGGGTGTTGGGCTACGATATAGTGGGCGAAAGTACGGATGTCCATGCTTTGATCGAATCGGGCGGTGGTGGTGGAAAACTGCCCAAGGCTGCGATAACCGGGAAGTCCCGGGCCGTGATTGATTCCCAGCATACCCGTCCCCTGTTCGATGCACTGGGTATCTGCCGGTTGCAAATGATGGAACTCGGATTTGAAGTGAAACATTACCAGCAGCTATATAAGCTGATTACCGGCGTCGACAAAACCTGGTCGGACATGATCGATATATCCGAAAAAATCTGGCATTTAACCCGGGCGTTTAATGTCAGAGAGATCAAGGGCTTTGGCCGCAGTTTCGACTATCCTCCGGCCCGGTTTATGGAAGAACCGGTCCCCAGCGGCCCCAATGAAGGTCATTATTTGACCCGGGCGGAAGTGGACGTGCTGCTGGACGAGTACTATACGGCCCGCGGCTGGGATAAAAACGGGATTCCAACAAAAGAAACCCTTAAACGCGTCGGGCTGGATGCTCTGGCGGATGCAATGGAAGCGAAAGGGACTCGGTAAAATGTTCAGCGTCCTTTAACGCACCTTGCCTGAGCCTGTATAAAATCGGCAGGCCAAAATCGTTCGCGCTCTTTGTTTAATTTATTTTGTCCCTGATACTAACCTGGAACGTTGATAATTTTCATCTCGTGACCGGTGGCTTCAAGGAAACGCTCAATATTTTCCTTTGAAATAACCAGCGTACTGGTGTTTACGAGGGGATGGAATTGGAATGTTTCGGATTCCCATAAATCGCCGTCCATAAAAACTTCAACCGCGTGGGGCCCGTCGTTATAAAGAGCCAGCAGGGATACCGCGCCAGGGTCAACGCCCAGGTGTTTTTTCAGACGCTCCGGAGAGCCGAAGCTGATCCGTTTCGTGTCCAGCAGCCCTTTCAGTTCCTTGAGGTTCACCCTCTTGTCGCTCCTGACAAAGACTAAAAAATGGCGTCTGCCCTTGTCATCTCTTAAAAACAGATTTTTTGTTTTTGCCGCAGACAGTTTGGGCACCAGCCTGTCAGCTTCTTCTACCGTAAAAACGGCAGGGTGGTCATGTTTGACATAGTCTATATGGTGGGTGTCAAGAAATTCAAAAAAGCCTTCCATGGGATTCCCCTCTATAATTTTTATCAATCGAATTCATAAAAATTCACGTTCAATCCATCCAATTTTCTGATGCCAAAACGTACCCCTTCCACCGCCGCATTGCAAGGAGTTTCCTATCCTTGAGCACTGGAAAGAGTTTGCAATTTTGCTTATTTTACAATAGAAAAATCCTAACCCGGATAAACCGGAACCAAAATGGGTAGTGAAAATTGAAAACTTGTGGTATCGATCTTGAGACGGCGTAGCCCTATGGCCAAGACTGTTCCGCCCTGTTTTTTTTATATATAAAACCGATAGAATACCTTAACTATTCACTTTTCAATTATATAGAAAGGAAATGCCATGCAACCCAGCCAACTGCTCTATCTGTCCCGGGAAGATGTGGTAAAAACCGGCGTTACCATGCTTGATGTCATCAATTCCCTTGAAATCGCTTTTCGCGAAAAGGGCGAAGGCAACACCGAAATGCCGCCGAAGCCCGGAATCCATCCGGGTGGTGACGACAATTTTATCCATGCCATGCCGGCCTATATTCCGGCTTTAAAATCCGCCGGTATTAAATGGGTCAGCGCCTTTGTGGATAACATGAGCCGGGGCATTCCCTATATCAACGGCCTGGTGATTTTAAACGATGTCGAAACCGGGCTGCCGCTGTCGGTTATGGATGGTATCTGGATGACCGGTATGCGAACGGGTGCAGCCACGGCATTGTCGGCTCGTCACCTTGCAAGATCGGATTCATCCACTGTTGGTGTACTGGGCTGCGGCATACAGGGAAGGACCAACCTGGAGGCACTGACGGTCCTGTTCCCGATTAAAACGGTGAAGGCATATGATACAACTGCGGCTGCATCCCGGGCCTACGCCGACGAAATGGGGCCGCGCCTGGGTATTACGGTGGAAGTAGTTGAGAACCCCAGACAGGCTGTTTCAGGATGTGACATCGTCGTGACTGCCGGACCACTGCTCAAAAAGCCGCATGCAACCATTCAGGCCGGGTGGCTGGAAAAAGGCGCCTTTGCCTCCCTGGTTGATTTTGATTCCTACTGGCATCCCGATGCCATGGGGGAGGTCGCCAAATTTTGCACGGACGACACGGAACAGATACTCCACTACAAAACACTTGGATATTTCGAACAAATCCCCCCCATTCATGCCGACCTCGGGGAGCTTGTCACCGGGCAGAAGGCGGGTCGCGAAACAGGGACCGAAATAACCATGACCGCCAACCTGGGACTGGCCATCGACGACATGGCGGTGGCTCCGCTGATCTACAAACAGGCCAAGGCCAGGGGTATCGGAACCTTGCTGCCTTTGTGAATGGAATCCAGGTCCGAAGTTTACCGCAGGGGTACCGGCCTTTTCGAAATGAGCCCCTGCGGTCCAACTGTTCTTGAAGGATTGACGGACATTTTTACATCCGCCTCGTAACCACAACAAAAAATGCAAACCCCGGCATTGCAATCAGTTGGATGGACAGAACAGATTATCCGTTCAGGTGTTGTTTAAAAAGATTAACCGAATTAATCGATATATCCAGCAGCTCTGCAATTTTACACTTTGCCGCCATACCCGTATATTCATCATGGTCCGGAATCACCGAGCCAAGGCCTTTTTCATATCTCAGTTTGGCCATGATGGTCTCATCCGTAAGATCTTCCAGCTTCAAATTCAACCGGGTCGCAACATAATCCTTGGCCTGATCAATTTTCATCCTTCCTGTCAGTTGCATCCAGGCGACCAGATCTCCGGCCGTCCGAACGCCACCCATGCAGGATGACACAATTTGGGCAATGGCTACACCATGGGAATCACCGGTGCCAACCTACAGGCCATCGGCTTTTCCAATCTCCACCAGCGCCTTTGCACATCGGGTGGAGCAACCCACCGACGGCAGCAATGTCATGGGCATCCCCCCCACTCCCATTCCGGAATTGGCATGGATGGGAATGGAGGTGTGCAGGGCCGCGGCCTTGGTAAAGGTGACCGTTCGAGATAAATTGTAGGGTGTGCTCATGGAGGTATCGGAATTAACCGCCACACCGAAAATATCAACCCCTGCCCTGGCGGCAATTTCAGCCTGCCGGTGGGGGTACATGCCGGCCAAACGTTCGCCCTTATAGATCATTTTGCTATGCAGCCCCATGACCATCTCTCCGGCCATTCCCATTTCAACCGGCAGATCGGGCATTTTAGATTTGATATCTTCCACTACAGACAGACAACCCCAGAAATCTGCATCACCGGCCGAGCCGGCCGTATCCAGATTAATCGCTTCACAGCCAACCTCATAGAGCTGTTCGGCAACATAAAAAATATCCTTTCGCATCATTTGGGCAGCATCTTCCTGAACCTGAAATGCCTTTTCAAAATCATACTCTCTAAAATAATCCGAAGGAGATTCAATGGGGCCTGTCGGATGATAGTACATCCCCATATTGGGCTGAGACCCATATATCAACGGAATAGTGGTAAGCATTGATATGGTTTTATAATGGGAACGGGCATAACCGATGGCCGACTTTACCGGTTTATAGCTATAATCCGGAAATCCCAGGCCGCAGGTATCCCCGCAATAAACCCGTTCGTACATTAAAATGTTCTGATGGTCACTCATGGGAAGGGCATGACCGGCGCTTGGCTTTCCCCAACTAGCGCTGATACCTGCACCATCATCCGTGACAATGACTTCCATACCCGATTCCACGGAAACGGTTTTACCGGGCTGACGGAAAATATCCACCATATGGTTGATTTCCGCCTCGGTAAGTCCGTCTATTTTTCCTTTACGCGCCGCATTTTCACTGCCGGCAACGATATCTTTACGCAGTTCATCCTCAGTGAGTCTGATTTTACTGCCATCACCGCTGCTTGTTGTCACTTCCCTCATTTTTACCCCCTGTTTCCATTAAACTACCACGCTGCAAGCGGACGAAGTATCCCGCAAAGGATACTTTCTTTTGCATCTACGCGATCAGCGGGGAATTGAACCCAACAGATTTCACAACCATAGCGTGTATTCATTGCAATTTGTGTAATCTGCGAAATCTGTGGATTAAAAATTCAACACCCGGCCTCCTGACACTCTGAATCAAAATATCACGCCGAGCTCTTTTTCCGTTTCTCGTATAATCTCATCAATTTCCTTTTGAGCCTGCCTGCCGATGGAAGGAGGTTGATGATTTTCCACAACATCTCTGGCCTTATCTAAAGCCCTTTCATAAACATCGGCCCCGCCTTTTGCCATCCATTGGTCATAATTTTCACGATTCATCAGTTGAGGCGCCATGAGATCACCACAATGGTGAAAGGTACTGGGGTGTGACAGATGATTTCCAGTGTGACCGATCTCCTCGATAAGTTCCACTGAAAGGGTTTCGTCATTGACCTCAAAACCTTTTACAACATATTTTATGGCCTGATTAATCTCATCATCAATGATCATTTTGCCGTAATCCAGGGTCATTCCGCTGTCTACCATTCCGGTTCCATATATCAGATTGGCACCTGCCAATGCGGCTGGAAGCGCTGTTAGCAGAGATTCGTAACCGGCCTGGGCATCACACAATTTACTGTCCACCTACCCGCCCGACACCCTTACCGGAATATTGTAAAACCGGCCCATTTTAGCCAGTGCGGCATTCAGAACAGTACCCTCCGGCGATCCCACTGCCGCCGTTCCGTAACGCATGTCAAGGGACGTGGTAGAGCTTGAGTATATCATGGGAGCCCCCGGCTTTAGTAATTGCCCCAGAACCAGACCGCTTAATACTTCTGCATTGTGCTGAACCACTGTTCCGGCCAGGTGGATTGGAGACGTCCCCCCGGCCAGACACATGGAAAGTACACTGGTGGTGAATCCATGCTCAACCGCAGCCATCAGGACTTCACTGCACTCATCAACCAGTTGCAACGGGCTTACCACACAAACCCCGGTAAAAAAGAAGGGGCGCCGTTGAAATTCCGCTTTCCCGACAGCCGCTTCCCCTAATAAAGCCATTTTGGGAATTAAATCGGCTGTGGGCGGTACGGCCTCCACCGGCTTGACGGTGTTGGCCAGCATGGCTGCCGTGGCATGCAGGGTTTCCGTCACCGGAGACTTATCCGTACAACTCAACACCGTGATTAGAATCTCAATACTGTTTAATTTGTCCAGGAGACGAGTGGCCTGGGCAACATCTTCTTTGAGGGCTTTTCTGCGCCTTCCGGTATATAAATCATTTATATATACGGTGGTTCCAAAATTGACAAACCCCAGACTGTCCCCTCCCATGTGATAATCTCCGGAAGGATCACGACCGGGAATGCAGATCTTTGAGGGAATTGTGGTAAGTGCCTTTTCAATCAGATGGGGCGGCAGGCAGACCCTGTTTTTGGCCTTGTCAATCCTGGCGCCATGACCGGCAAAAACAGCCTGGGCCTTTAAACTGGTAACAATAACACCGGTCTTTCCCAGGACTTCCAGACTGGCCTCATGGATCCGGGTGCAATCCTCGTGGCTGAGGCCCTGCAGTCCCAGTGCACCGGGTGGCCTTAGGGTAATATTCGATTTATCTGCAGCATGAGCTGCCTGCTCGGTAATCATATTTTTCTCCTGTTTTATTAATTAAACGTAGATCCGGGAATCAACAAAGCAATGGCAGCAAGCATTACTATTCATGATTTCAGGAGCGTTTTTATCGCCGACTGTTCGATCCGGTTAAGTTCCTTTTGCAGCGATTTCCCCAAGGGGGGTACTTTGTGCCGTTCAAGCAACCGGGTTACTTTATCATGGGCTTCACCGGCCAGACTTTTGGGGTCTTCACACCAGCGATCAAAAGGACGATACGGCATTGTACCGGGAACAAATTGCGCCTCTTTTCGCAAAAATTTCAGGGTATGGGGATCCATAAGATAGTGACCGCTGCCGGTGGAAACGCGTTTAACCGCATCCAGAGCAAAGGCATCCGATTCATCACAAAAGCCAGCCAGCAAACGACGCGTGTGCGCCCAGATGTCGTCGCCGATGACCAGCCCCTGTTTACTCAGCGCCATAGACATATCCGCACAACCCGTGGAAGCATTTTCAAAGGCCCCTGCCAAAGCGAAAAGGCTTACCGAAACACCATTGCCGTAAAGAACATCGCTGAGTCTTGCCCCTGTGGTTTCAAAAGAAGATGGCGCCGCCGGCAACTGATAATAGCGTGCCATTTGAATAAGCCCCAGGGAACTAAGAACAATTTCCGGACTCATAAATATATTGCCACCGGTGCGTTTATCCATGGCCTGAAGGAAAAAATAATACCAGGTGGGCGTACCGGGACACAAATAGTGAATAAGAACAACGCTTGCAATGGCTGCGGCATTGGCCTGGACCATGGTGCCGGCAATCGTTGTCGGTGCATTGGCACCCATCATCGGCACGATGGGCACCTTGACCGGGATATTGTAGCGTCCATAGGCCAGAAGACGCTCTATCTCATCATATGGAAAGACAAACTTATCAAGCATCGTAACAATTCCGTGACATATGGGACGCTTTGCCAGGGCTTTTCCGGAGCCCGCCACTGCCAGCATCATTTCAATCTGATATGCTAAATTTTTAGAACTACTGACAAGTGCCCAGGTATGCTTGCGCCCCGACTCCAGCATCGCTTTGAGTACTTGAATATCATAAACAGGCAGAGGAACATCACAGGGTGTCTGGGTTGCCGTAAAAGCAGTATTTTCCAATCCGTCAATGATGTGTGCAATTTCCCGACAGTCCTGTAGCGTTATGCCCCGGACTTCATTATTTGTAAAATCCAGCAGATTAACGGCTCCGGCGGTAGAACGGCATATGGGGGGCGCGTCATGGGCCACCACAAAATCAAATTCCAGCTCCCGGCCCGCACAAAGAAATTTTTTGGGTATTGCCGTCAGTGCCTGCTCCACCAAACCCGGCGGGACAAAAACTCTCTGCTCCGAAAAATCAACCTTGGCACCTGCCTCCGCAAGGTTTTCCAGTGCTTTACGGTGCTGAATCACCAGACCGGTATTTTGCAGGATATCCAGCGTATGTGCATGTATGGTCTGCACCTGTTCATCACTTAAAACCTGGTAGGTTGGTAAAGGCAATCTGGTTCTCCCATCATATGTTGGTTTTCGTATTACCTGACGGCGATAATGGTCGACTATTTATGTATGCGATAATTGTATATATGTCAATTTTTTATCCCCTTTCGATCCATACCCAAGGGCGTGAACAAAGCACCCGCATGAATCTGACTTGTATGTTGACTTGGAGAAAAAACAACGGTATTTTTAGAATCGTTTCAGGTCTTGCATAGCTCTCAAAACCACACACACGATCATTATTAATTGGGGGAAAATGTCGACGGAAGAAAATATATATAAAAAGCTGAAAAATGCCATCATTAAAAGATATATAAAGAGCGGCAACAAGATGGTGGAGGAAACAATTGCCCAAAAGCTTGGTGCCAGCAGAACCCCTGTGCGGGCGGCCATGCGGCGTCTGGCAAATGACGGATTGCTGACCATTATGCCCAAGAGAGGGGCTGTGGTCGTCAGCCCCACCATTGCCGAGATCGAACAGACCTATGAAGTCAGAATAGAAATGGAAAAAATGGCCGTTCGGAAGGCTGCAGAAAAGATTACGAGAAAACAGTTAAAAAAATTGCAGGCAATCATTCAAAGAGAAATAGAAATTTTTGAGACCAATAACATAGAAGATTACAACGAAAATAACGAAGCTTTCCATCTGCTCATTGCAGAGGCTTCCGGAAACAAAGTGCTCTACGAGTATATAAATCAATTATTGGAAAAAATGAAAATTTATCTTATCCTATATGATCCCTTTTTCAAGCTTGAGAGTCATTTTATTTCATCCGAACACCGACCCATTGTCCAAGCTTTGGAGGGGAAAAACCCCGAGTTGGCTGTCCTGGAAATGGAAGAACACTTAACTTCCGCATTCAAACAGCTCGATACCGGCAAAGTGCTCCCGCCCGATTATTTTTCACTATGAAGAAAACCACTCCCACGGATTATTTGCCCGGCGATTATTATAAGGACTTTGGGAAAAGTTGCATTCAAAACCGAAATTTTCTATTGGTAAAGAAGTCGCAACATTCTGTTAATACTACATTTTAGAGTCTCCATTTGGGGGCTATATGTGGAAGCCATATTTAAACGGATCGTTTTCATCCACAACAAACTGCTGAAATCCTGTGATAAAGGCACTGCCGGTTATTTCAGGAATAATGGCATCCTTTCCATTCACAGTAGTTTCTTTGACAATCCTGCCCACAAATTCCGATCCGAAAATGCTTTGGTAAACATACGGTTCTCCAATTTTTAGCCTGCCTTTATAATGGAGCAGCGCCATTTTTGCGCTGGTGCCGGTACCACAGGGGGATCGATCGATCTGCCCAAGACCGAATACCACAATATTACGGGGGGGAGCTGCGTCTTCATAAATTTCCACCAGCGCAACCTCATCGGATGCTTTTGTGCCGGGATGCACACCTTTGAAGGTTTTATTGACCTGATCCCTGATCTCCAGAGCCAGCCGTTTCAAGGATTCGATATTGGCATGTTCAACTCGAAGTCCCAGTTTTTTGACATCCACAAGGGCAAAAAAATTGCCGCCATAGGCAATATCCACCGTTATCGGTCCGATGGATTCAAGAAAGACTTCAGTGGAGGATTCAAAAAATGATGGCCGGTTGCGAATGGTGACCCTCGACACACGGCCATCTTCCATCTCAGCACGGGCATGAATCATTCCGGCCGGCGTATCCAGAGCGATGTGCCTGGTAATTATCTTTTCTTTCCGCTCAAGGGGAATCATTCCGGTTTCAAGGATAACCGTTGCCACGCCAATGCTACCATGGCCGCACATGTCCAGATACCCGCCTCCGTCCATGAAAATCACACCGGCATGGGCCTTGTCAGATACCGGTTCGGTAAGAATAGCGCCAAACATATCCTGATGTCCACGGGGTTCCAGCATCAGCATCCGTCGAATGTGATCCCGATGTTCGGAGAGCCATTTTTTCTTGTCATGCATCCGGGCTCCGGGAATATGGCCGATGCCGGCAGTTACGACCCGCGTAGGCTCTCCCACAGTATGGGTGTCCACCGCCGTAATGATATGAGAAAAATTCATGTATCAAATTCCTTTATAATGAATGCGCATGAGAAACGACCCTATTACCCAGCCTTATATCCCGTATTAAAAAAACTTTCGGAAGCCGCATCACTGCCTGAGGCACATACGTCAAAAACATAAGCCGGGAATAAGCGAGTTCCCTGACATCGATTCACGAGACATTGCATGCCTGGTCTTCACTACTACTTTTCTTCGACCCCATGACCGACGCTCACCTATGGAAACACTGTACTTTTCAGATATTGTTTTGGCAAGTATTTTAATATCTATTCGTTAACACTTCGTAAAATCCACAGTTCTTTAAAGTTTGTTTTAAAAATCTTGAAATTATTTTTAAACAATTGTAAAATTATTTTTAAATTCAATTCTGTATTTTTGACCATCAACTCCAAATTATATAAATTTTCTTTAAATTTAAGACGGTTCAATGCAACCTTATTTTTAACCATGGATTTGGCATGTCTATTGCGTATTAAAAACTATACAAACCTATAATATTTTAAAAAAGGATGGCTCTATGACACGGGAATTACTTTACTTAAGCTGGAAGAATGTCGCAGCCGTCGGTCTTCCCATGGCCGAGATTATTGAAGTCGTTGAAAAAGGATTTGAGGAAATGGGCAGCGGGCGGGTTGAAATGCCCCCCAAACCCGGGGTTCATCCAGGGGAGGGTAATAATTTTATTCACGCCATGCCGGCTTATATTCCAGCCATGAACTCCGTCGGGGTCAAATGGGTAAGTGGATATCCCGGCAATCCGGGAAAAGGGCTGCCTTATATCAACGGTCTCCTGATCTATAACGATACGGAAACCGGGGCGCCGCTGGCGGTCATGGACTGTGCCTGGCTCACGGCTAAGAGAACCGGCGCCGCCTCTGCCGTGTCCGCCCGATATCTGGCCCGGCCGGAGTCTTCCGTTATCGGTATTCTGGCCTGCGGTGTCCAGGGTCATACCAACCTGGAGGCGATGAATGTTCTGTTTCCGTTAAAAAAAGTCTATGCCTTTGACACGGTACCGGAACAGGCCAACGCCCTTGCCGAATATGGACAAGATATTCTTGGCCTTACGGTTGAAATTGTGTCGGATCCGCGTAAAGCCGTAACCGGATGTGATATCGTGGTTACCTCAGGGCCGATCCTGAAAAAGCCCCATGAAACCATCCGGTCGGGCTGGGTGGATGAAGGCACCTTTGTTTCCTGCGTTGATTTTGATTCTTTTTTTTCCCGCAACGCCTTAAATAAAGCAGACAAGTGGACCACGGACAACCTGGCCCAGTATAATCATTACAAAGGTAATGTCGGTTTTTTTCAAAACTGCCCGGATGTATATGCGGAACTTGGAGAACTGGTCACCGGTAAAAAGAAAGGCAGACAAACCGACCGGGAAAGAACCTTTGCCGCCAATCTGGGGGTTGCCATGGAAGACATGGCGGTCTGTCCCCTGATTTACAAACTGGCCAAAGAAAAAAACATCGGCACATGGCTGCCTCTTTAATATTCACGACAACCTGTCGGATAAGGAGGATGGATCGTGGAGCGACGGCTTCGGGAACCGACCCTTGCAAAAATGAAGAGGCGCCTTGAACCATTGTTGGATGAAATCATAAAAAACTCGGATCGCATGCAGGCGGCATGGAAATAAAAGGAGGTAATCATGCACTATCAAAACCGTGATACAAGAATTAAACACATATTTACACGAAAAAATCATACCTGTTATGGAATGGGCATTGGTATCATGATTTTAGATGATGTTTATCCCGGATTCCCGGGAGATGTGAGAAATGCAAGTGCCTTTCCCTATCCGATTCAATATGAAATCGTTGAAGGTATTGATATCAAGCAACTGCTCTGGCACGAGGATAAGTCTCCCTGTCTTGATCCCATATTGAAGGCCGCTAAAAAGCTTGAGAAAATGGGATGCAGGGCCATTGCCGCCGAGTGCGGTTATTTTGCCTTTTTCCAGCCTGAAGTGGCTGATGCCGTCGATATCCCGGTATTTATGTCCAGCCTTCTCCAGGTGCCTTTTATCCAGCAGATCATCGGACCTAAAAAAGATGTCGGTATTGTCTGCTATCAAAAACAGTTCTTAACCCAGATCCATCTTCAAAAGGTCGGTATTATTCCGGGCAGCAATTATCTGATTGCAGGTGCAAGCGATGACTATGGCTGCACCGAGCTTGACAAACTGTGGAACTGGGAAGTACGCCCTGATAAACCTGAAGCCGTTTATGAAATTCAGGAGAAACAGATGGTCAATGCCTGTATCGATTTTTGCGAAAAAAATTCAAGTATAGGGGCCATCATGCTTGAGTGTACGGGAATGCAGCCATTTGCCAGGGCAATTCAGCAAAAGCTCGATCTTCCGGTATTCAGTTGGGGCACCATTCTGGACTATGCATATTCAGTGGTTGTACACCGGGATTACTACGGACACGTCTGAAACACCAGAGGGAATATATTGATAAGAAAAAAAAGCTTATGATACACTGAGCCCTGTGGAGCGGGCAAGAAACGGCATCGGCAGATTGTTTCCCGATCCGGATATGAATCAATTCTCCTTGTTATCTCTTAAAGAAAATTTTTTCGAAGGCATCACCGTCTGGACTACCTGCCTCAGCGTTTGTGATCTTCATTTTGGGGCAGGGCTTGCAGGGTATTTTGCAAATGTAGTTATTTTAGATAATACGGTTATCTATAACTTACATTTCGCACCTTTCGAATACGATTTTGTGAATTACGTTGAATCAATAATTTTGGGTAAAATTGTATTTTGAAAAAGCCACCATTGATCCTTTATAGTTGTATATGCAGAACAAGAAACACCT